>OLYN01001586.1_pt1 | contig 11437 bp, 5 predicted proteins | sample 1674231 | NCBI WGS metagenome assembly OLYN01 (sample SAMEA103958153, study PRJEB25191) | human gut metagenome
GACAAAATTTTGTCATTAGACTTAGGTGCAATGCTTGCGGGCGCATCATATCGAGGAGAGTTTGAAGAACGCTTAAAATCAGTGCTCAAGGCGATTGAAGAAAAATCTGACGACTTGATGCTTTTCATTGATGAAATCCATACAATTATGGGAGCCGGCTCATCAGAAGGCTCTGCAGATGCCGGAAACCTTTTAAAACCAATGCTTGCGCGCGGTAACATCAGGGTAATCGGCGCGACCACAACTGACGAATACCGAAAATATATAGAAAAAGATAAAGCAATGGAACGTCGTTTTCAACCCGTCGTAGCCGATGAACCGTCAGTGGAAACGACAATTAGTATCTTGAGAGGGCTAAAAGACAAATACGAAGGCTATCACAGTGTAAAAATTTTGGATAGTGCAATTGTCGAAGCTGTAAAACTTTCGCACAGATATATTTCAGACAGGTGTTTGCCTGACAAAGCAATTGATTTGTTAGACGAAGCTGCATCTGCTTTGCGTATTGAAATCGACACGATGCCTGAGGAAATCGACATTTTTATAAGAGAGAAAATGCAGCTTGAAATGAACAAAAAAGCTCTTGAAAAAGACGAAACTGCAGAGTCAAACAAAAAACTCGAAAGAATTATTAAAAAAATTGCAGATTTAGATGACAAAATTGAAAAACTTAAAACACAATGGCTTAAAGAGAAAAAAATAATTGATTCTTCTGCTGCAATCAAGCGAAACATTGAAAAATTGAAGGCACAAATCGAATTGAACAAGAAAAATCCGTCTATGTCTTTAGCATTGGAAGAAAAATACAGCCAAATGCTTGATATGGAACAAAAACTTCAAAAATTACAGGTTCAAAGCGGGAAAAAACGTTTGATTAAAGAGGAAGTTGATGGCGACGATATCGCAAATATTGTTGCAAAATGGACAGGAATTCCTGTAAACAGGCTGCAAGAGGACGAATCAAAGAAACTCATTGGTATGGAAAAAGTTATGCACGAGCGAGTAATCGGGCAAAATGAGGCTGTTGTCAAGATTTCAAACGCAATCAGGCTTTCTCGCTCAGGTTTGCGTGATCCGAAACGCCCGATTGGAACATTTTTATTCCTAGGTCCGACAGGTGTTGGGAAAACGGAACTTGGCAAAACTCTTGCCTATATTTTATTTAACGATGAAGATGCTCTTATTCGAATTGATATGTCCGAGTTTATGGAAAAAGCTGCGATATCAAGGCTTGTAGGGGCAACGGCAGGTTATGTCGGCTATGAAGAAGGCGGACAATTGACCGAGGCAGTTCGCAGAAAACCGTATTCTGTTGTATTATTTGATGAGGTTGAAAAAGCCCACCCTGACGTATTTAATCTTATGTTACAAATGTTTGACGACGGACGTTTGACTGATGGACAAGGTCGTTTGATTGATTTTAAAAACACTGTAATAATTATGACAAGCAACCTCGGAAGTGATATTATTCTTGATAAAACTTTATCTGAGCAAGAGAAGAAAGACAATTTGAACCACGCGCTTAAACAAAAGTTCAAGCCGGAATTTCTTAATCGTATAGATGAAATTATTATGTTTAAAGCCTTAACGCTTGAAGAATTGACGCAGATTGTGGATATTCAGACAAATTCACTCAAAAAACGACTTGCAGAACAAGAAATTGAACTGGAAATTACGAATTCTGCTCGCAAATACTTGGCAGATGAAGGTTATGAACCATTATATGGTGCTCGTCCACTTAGACGTGCAATTCGACAACTTGTGGAAATTCCTTTGTCAATGAAGATTTTGGAAAACGAATTCAAAAAAGGTGACAAGGTAACAGTTGATTTCGACGGAAAAGAATTGACATTTAATGTGGCTTTAGGTTGAGCTCACTTTGTTCAAAAAATTCACTTTTATAAGACCCTAGCAAAGTAGGGCGGGATACCTATCCCGCCATCGTGAATTAATAATAGTAAACTAGATTCTGAATAAGGCGAAAATCTACGCCGGAAGCTTGATTTTCTGCCTTTTCAGAATGACGACTGATGACAGCTATTCCCGATACGAACTTAGATTGTAGGTCAAGGTGGGGCTGTTTAACTTCTCCCCCTCACCCTACCCTCTCCCCGTTGGGGCGAGGGGACGACTTTGTAATTATTATGTAACGAACTTATCGACTTAACGTCTTATCGTCCTTTATTGCCGAAACGAACTTAGTGCCCGAGTGCCTTAGTAACTTATTTTAGCTTAGCTGCTTTTGAAACCGACTTCGCCTCTTAGTCTTTTTGTCGCATCACTTTCTGCAAAAGTCTATCGTTCAATTCTTTTGCGTATTCCATCTTGAATATCAAGTTCAAAACTGTATAAACGCCGAAGCAAACAATGGCAACTGTGCTGATTTTAGCTATTTCAAACAACGTTTTTGACAGGTGGATATATTGGTCAAAACCGAGTGCAACGCCGTAACAAATTCCTAGTGTAATTGCTCCTGCAATGCACATTTTGAACAAGTTTGTGAACAAACCTTTGTAGTCCATTTTTACTTTTTTGTGAATTAATGCTCCCAAAACACAAGCGTTAAATAGGGTTACAAGTGAAGTTGAAAGTGTAATTCCACCAATTCCCATACCCATTTTGCTTATGAAAATAACGTTCAAAAGATATTTCAAAACGATTGATGAAAACGCAACGACAAACGGGGTTTTTGAATCGTTAAATGAGTAATAAACCCTTGTTATTGAATCTCTGAAAACGTAAGGTAATATTGAAACAGACAAGAACCAAAGTGCCTCAGTTACCATAAATGTTGCGTTTGCGTCAAATGCTCCTCTTTCAAAAATCAATCTGACGGCGTCCATTCCGACTGTCAAAATGCCTATAATAATTGGAATTCCGACGAAAAATAGTACCCCAACGCCTTTGTTAAAGTAGGTTTTAATCCCTTCCAAATCATTATCTGCAACAAGTCTTGCAAAAATCGGGAATAGCGGAACCAAAAACGCAGTGACTAAAATTCCGACTGGAAACTGGAAAACCCTGTTGGCATAACCGATTGCAGTCCATGCTCCTTCTGAAATCGATGATGTGAAAAACATATCGACGTAAATGTGGATTTGTCCGACGGTCGAACTCAAAATCGCTGGGAATAAAAGTTCCATAATCTCTTTGAAATTCGGGTTGTTCGTAAACTGAAAATTTGGCTTCCACAAAAAACCGAGTTTTCTAACGTTTGGATATTGGATTACAAGCTGTAAAATCGCACCGATAGTTGTTGCCCAAGCGAGTGCGTAGCCCTTTTGGTCGTTCGGTGCAGCCGCTACAACAACCCCGATTATCGCAGCACTCATAATTATTGGCGATAAATTCGGTAACATAAATTGCCTGTAAATAATCAGAATTCCATAATAAATTCCGACAATCCCGCCTATAATCAGTAACGGAGTCATAATTTTCAAATGTTCTGCCGCCAAATTAATCATATCGGCAGAGCCGCTTGAAATTATCAGCCCCATAATTTGACGTGGAAAAATAAACATTATGACTGATAAAATTAAGAAAAATATAGTTGTTGCAGTCATAAACGTTGAATATAATTTGTTTACAGCTTCTTGCGGTTTTTCTTTCAAATCAGGAATAAGCTTTGAAAATACGGCAACTGTCGCGCTATGAAACGGTCCCCCGACTCCGCCAAGCAAAATCAAAGAGAGTGACGGAATTTGATATGCGTAATAGTAGGCGTCCGAAACAAGTGATGCGCCATAATAATTTGCGATTATAATATCTCTGATAAATCCGATAAGTTTGCTGACAATAGTTACGACCGCAATTACCCATGCGGCTTTTAGTACGCTCATTGATTTTGAATCTTTTTCCATATTTCCAATTTCTCACTTAATATTTTTTGTATCACCTTGTTTTTTATAAAAGCAGTAAATTTTACCAAGTGTAGCCGCTTTCATCTTTTTTGACAAGCTCAACGTACAGCCTCAAGCCTTTTCTTGCCGAGCTTGAATAGAATTCATCAGAGGTAAATGTCACAGTGTTTTTACCTTGTTTAAGATATTTTGAAATATCTATTTCCACAAATCTTTTTACTCCCAAAACCTCTCTTGGAAGCTCAAAAGTTTGTTTTTGCCCATTAATAGTAATATTTATTGAATTTACGCCAAATTTGTTATCTATAACGAGTTTAGCTTTTTTATCTTTTGAATAAAAACTTTGAGTTGCACTCTGTTGCCCTGCTTCTGTCGAAATAATCACAGGCTTTGTCGCAAGAGTAATTCCGGTATAATAGTGTTGCAAAATTTTGTCATACGAACGATGAAGTTCTGAACCCATAAAACCTGCGCCATATTGGCTCATTCCGACGCCGTGTCCAAAACCACCACCCCACGCGTGAACTGAGGTTAGGTTGCCAACTTCGTCTTTTGTGTTTTCAAATACGATATTCGCACTAGGTAAAGCTTTTCCGTCCTTTGTCATAAGTCTGCGGATTACAAGCTCCTTAAAGACTTTGTAGGTTTGTGAGCGGGTTACAATTTCCATTTCCATAACTTTGCCGGATTCTCCTCGACGTACAACTTTTATTTCTACCAAGTCGTCGAGTTTGTCGCTTTTATTAAAAGCTGGCTTTACAAAACCTGTTGTAGATTGCGCTACAAGAGTTGATTGGAGTACATTTTTAAGTTCTTGTGCTGTCCAATTCCTTTCCCAACGGTAATAAGAAGACCTCATATCGTAAGTGTCAGGACGAGATTTGTAGAAGGCACTTGCCGCTTCTTCGCTTTTCAAGGAAGGTTGTGAAATTATGTCTGGTCTTGCTTTTAGGTATGGTTTTTCAGGTGCCGGAAATGCTTTTGTTTTCGGGTCAGAAAATGCATTGGAATAGCTTTCTGTATAGCCGCCTGCGGTTGATGAATACTGTGCAACGATTAAATCCCAGTTGTAAAGTGCTACAATACCTTCGGTTTCGCCGACTGCTTGATTTGACAATGGGCGTTCTGTGTTTGCACCAAAGTAAACTTGGCTTGCGACAGAATCAACTACGTCGTAATTTGTTGACGCTTTTGTGCGGGGTGAAAGTACGTAATTTCTTGCCGCAACACTCTGTGCTTTTAAGGCTTCCAATCCAAAGCTGACCGGCATTTCATTTGGAACAACACCTTTCAAATATTCTTCAACTTCAATCATATTAATGAGGTTAAACGTTGTGTTTGTGCATTTTTTGAGCTCAAATGCTCCATGATAAAGAGCTTGTTTGCCGGCACGTTTCAAACCTGTCACCCCTAAGAGTCCGTAGTTGCTTGTGATTTGGACTGGACCTGTAACTTTTTCTGGTTGAGTACTTTCAGGTGTGTAAATATTGAACATTCCGTCTTTGTACGTAATTCGGATATTTTGGTTTGCGGGGTAGCTCCCGATTAAGATTTTGTTGTCATAAATCTGGGTATCGCCTGTGCCAAAAATAGTGATGTCGTTGTATTGGTAAGTTCCAAAGTTTGTTGTGCCAATTCCGACTCGAACAACTTCTGAAGATGGAACATTTTGAATTACAGCTTGTTGTGCGGCTTGCAGAGTTGCCGCCGGGATTACAGGCATGTATTGCGCTTGTGTTGGGGCTATTGTTATAAAGCTCATTAATATTGAAGTTAATAGTATTTTTTTCATATCCTAATTATATGACAAAAATATTTTTTATTACTCTTTTATCAGTGCGTAATACTTGTATAATTGGCGACCAAAATTTTCATCATCAAGTGATTTAATAAGCTCTTTTTTTATTTCTTTATATTCTTTGTGGTGATTAAAACAATATAATTTATGAATTTCAAGGTTTAGTGCTTTGGCTATTTTGCTAATTGTTTCAGCTGACGGGTAATTTTTTCCGTTTTCAATTCTGCTCAAATTGTTAGGTTCAATTCCAATTTGCTCAGCAAGAGTCTCTTGTGATAAACTTTTTTCTTTTCGTAATTCTTTAATTCTTTTACCAAGTAATTTTTTTATATTGTCCATAAAATTAATTCAATAATAAATAGATTTTTGATTTAATAATATAATAGGTTGAGTAATGTTGACAAATTAGGCTGGTTAGGCATATAATTCTATTTAGTAGGTATAGTTAATAATAAAAACATAATATGTGAGGCATAATTGTGACAGAAAAATTTTCTCATAATGGTTTTACTTTGGCAGAAGTGTTGATAACACTTGGAATTATAGGAGTTGTTGCGGCAATTACATTGCCTACGCTAATTCAAAATCATCAAAAACAGGTTTATGTAAGCGGTTTGCAAAAAGCGATGAGTACAATTGAAAATATGTTTAAAAAGATGCAAGCAGATGAAGAAGCGGCAGACTTTGCTTCAACAGAATTTTTTGCAAAAGGAGTTTGCCATAGTACCGAAGAGTACTATGGACCAGGTAATTGGGATGAGGAATGTTCAGATGGTTATGGTGATGTAGAAGTATATGATAGAATTATTCCTAAATATTTAAAAGTTGTAAAAATAGGTAAAGCTGCTGATTCTAAAATTGAATATAAAAGAAATCGCATGGATTCACATGGAAAACCAGTTTATTATGGAACATATAAGATAGATGAAGTAAATGCGTATGGAGAGGGGAAATTGCGTATTTTCTATACCGCTGATGGTATGATTTTTTATACAACACCATATTATGACTATAATATAGGATTAATTAAATTTTCAGTAGATGTTAATGGGGAAAAAGGTCCGAATGAAGTTGGTAGAGATTTGTTTGAATTTAGTTTTGATGCAAACGGAAAGCTTGATACAAAAGCTCGTTCTAACTATTGGTATGGATATAATCCTGAATTTACCGAACGTATTATAAAAAATGGTTGGAAGATGGATTATTAATATAAAAGATTTTGAATAGCAATAATATTCTATGCTTTCAGAATGACTACTGATAGCAACTTCTCCCGAAACGAACCTATCGTCTTTACGACTTAACGTCTTAACGACTTATCGTCCTTTATTTCCGAAACGAACTTAATGCCCATGTCCGAATGCGGCTCTGTACCCAAGTGAGAAGATTACGCCGTTTCTGCCGATGTTTCTGAACATTGCTTGTGCATAGCCTGTTGAACGTTCGCCCCAACGCTTTTGAACACCGATACCATATTGAATATATGGTTTTACGGACAATTGTGGCAAGCTTGTTTCAACTGCATCAAATTTCGTCTTATCCATAATATTCCACATAAAATCTACGCCCAAATAAGGTTGCCAACCGTCTTTCAAGTTGCCCACAAATCTTAATCCAGGAGCGAGTTGAATTGCATTCAATGGATCGGAATTTATTCTCAAGCCTGCAGCATTTGTGTAATTGAAGGTATCAACCAATGAATATGAAATCATCATGTGAGGTTGAATTATGAATTTGTTGTTGAATAGTTCCCAGTTGTAGCCTGTTTTTAAGGCTGTACCGATTGACCACATTCCGAAGTCCTCAGAACCGTACATTGTGTTTGCGTCAACTCCAGAAAGCCCTGATGCGATAGTCCAACCGCCGAACCAGTTACCTTTATACAAAGTTCCTGTTAAACCGAGTGTACCACCGTTTTGCCATAAACTATTGTGGTTAAATACTTGGTGAGAGCCGTTATAGCCGACGTACGCACTGAATACGCCATCAAAACCGTTGCGGAATTCTTTAATTGATGTGTCTCCTCCGAAGAAGGTCCCATACATTACGTTTGAAACTTTTGGTCCGTTTTTAAGGTGTACATTCTCGAATGATGAATAAGGTCTAGCCCATACTCCTGCTCGCTCTTCAGGAATTACTCCGGAAGAAGACGCAACAGAGCCAAATCCGTCTCCGTTATAAGCGTATTTGTTGTACATTTTAAGTGCTTGTCGTTGCTCGCGAGTCATAAGCATTGTCATATCCATGTTTGAAAATGCTTGATCATAAGCGTTCAATTGGTTAAAATATCCGCCCAATTGAGCTGCAACAGGTGCAACCATTACTGCTGGGTTTATGTTTTTGTAATCGCTGGAACTTCCTCTTGTAAATTCGAAATTCCCTTGAGTCGGGTCATAAGCCACACCGTATTTGTAAAGTGGAGAATATGCAACTTCTGACACTGTTGTTGAAATGTGTGATTTTAAAGAGTCATCGTTTACAAAATTAATTATTGTGTTATCTGTCTTTGCATCACTCAAAAGGTTAATTCCGTTGACATTAAGTTTTACATCGTCGTTTGCAAAACTGTATGTGTTTGCAGAAATTGTATCCATTTTGCTGTTTGCCAAATCTGCATCTACTGCAATGTTTGAATTTGCATTCAATGACAAAGCTTCGAGATTAATCGGGTTTACCGCTCCGTTTGCAACTGTTAACATACCACCGTTGAATACGAGAGAATTGTTTCCATTTGACAAATAGTTATCATTTGAAAATCCGACCATACCGGAATTCAAGTTGTATGTAACGTCTTGAATTTTGTTGTTGTGAATTGTTCTTGCGTTTTCGTTTGTCAAAGTAACAGGGTCTACAATTCCATTGTAAGTAATTGTGCCGTCACCTTTCATGGTAATTTCGTTTGCGACATTTGAAGAACGAATGTCGTTGTTAATTGTAATTGATTTTGAATTTGCGGTTGTGAGATTAACTTTTGAATTCCCTTCTCCGTCAAGATAAATTGCATTTGCGTTAAGTGCTGAACCGTCTGTTGCTTGACCTGCTGATACATTTGAAATAGTAATATCATTGTTCAACGCCGCAATATTTAAGTTTCCACCATTTTTTACGGTCAAAGCACCTTTTGCATCTTCCGAAGTTTTAAATCCGTCAATATTAGCGTCAGTAAATTCAAGAGTTTGTCCGTCATTTATTATTATTCCTGAATTTTCGCCGCCTTTAATCGTGTAGCCGTTACCGTTTACGGATAATTTTGTTCCGCTTAAATTCCCTGTCCAACCTTTTTCTAAGCCGGAACCTGTGATTTCAATATCGTGTTGTGCAGAAAAACTTCTTTCGTCTTGCAAATTAATATTGTGTTCACCGATTTTGTCAGTTTGGTTTACTGCGAGAGTAAATCCGTCAATTTTTACAGCTTCACCGTTTTCGGTGTATCTGTCGACTGTTGCGTTTGTGCCGTTGATTTTTACTGTGTATAAGTAGTCGTTTGTAAGTACATCTAAACCGTTTTCAGGTGTTTTAATTTGCAAGTTGTCTAAGCCTGTAAGTGTAGCAGATATTGAATTTGTATCATCTGCCATATCAGACATCATATTAACTTCTGAAAGATTTAGAGTTCCGGACGCCGTATTAGCAAGAATACTGTCTGCCAGTACATCTGATGTAACATCAACGTCGAGTTTTAAATTTCCGTTGTTTGATGTAAGGCTGTTTAAGTTCATTGCTCCCAGTTTGCCATTGCGAAGATCAAGAGTTGAACCTTCCGCTAATGTTAAATCTGTTCCGTCGAGATAATTTTCTGATGATGGTTTTATTGTCCCACTGTTTACATTTACGGCTAACGCTCCGGCGTCCGGAGTAACTGCCCCGTTTAATAAAATAGTTCCTTTGGTGTTAATAGTTCCGTTTCCGGCAATACCACCGTTAAAAGTAATTTTTCTTCCGTCTTCTGCATAAATATTTGTAATTGATTTGTTCTGATAGATATCGTTTCCTTTTTCAGCAGTGTTGCCAGAGAAAGTCACGTCTTTGTTTTTTGCAATAATTGATGCCTGTGTGTTTTCCAGACTAATTGCACCACCGTTTTTGACGGCTGTGTTGTTAATAAAATTTGAATCTGTTATAGTCGTTGTTTCTTTGGAGTTGTCGAGGGATAGGGCGTAAATTGCACCACCGTCTTGCTCTGCTTTATTGCCAGTAAAGTCTGAATTTTTAATATTCTGATTTCCAATAAGCGAATAAATAGCTCCGCCATTTCCATTTGTTTCATTATTTGTAAAACTTGCTTCTTCAATGTTCAAATCTCCCATTACAGAAGAAATTGCACCGCCACCAAGTCCAGAACTCTCTTCGTTTCCCTTACTGTTTTCAGCTGAAACTGTTTTGTTTGTATGGTTGTTGTAAAAGTTCGAATTTTTAACTGTTAAAGAGCTATCTGTGTAAATCGCACCGCCTGCCATATCAGATTGGTTGTTATAAAAATTAGAGTTTTGAACTGTCAAATTAGCATTAACTTTTTGCTCTGTGTCGCTGACATTTGCGATTGCACCACCGGTCCTTTGAGCTGTGTTGTTGGTAAATGTTGAATTTGAAACAGCTAAGCTTCCGGTATTGAAGATTGCACCCCCATCGTTGGCACTATTTGAGTTGAACGAGCTTGAATTAATAGTCAACGTATTTGTGAATTGGTTGTTCATGATGGCTCCGCCACCACCGGATTTGTCGGTTGCTTTGTTATTTTCAAATATAGAATTTTTGATTTCTTTCAAATTGGCGTTTAAAGTTAAAGTTTCATTGCGAACATCACTTGTAACTATTGCTCCGCCTGCGATTTTAGCTTGGTTGTTTGTGAATTTCCCGCTAATTGAAGAGATTTCTCCAGCATTTACAATTGCTCCGCCATAACTTGCCGATGTGTTTCCGTCAAAAAATCCGTTGATTGCTCCGATTTTCCCACTGTTAAAAATAGCACCACCAAAGCTGTTTTCGTCAGTTGTGCTGTTATTTGTAAAAGTTGCGTTTATCGTATTAATTGTTGCAAAATTTGTTATTGCTCCACCGGCTAATCTGGCTGAATTGTTTGAATAAACTTCATTTTCTATTGCATCAATTATGCCTAAATTGTATAAGCCCCCTCCGTTATACGCTTTGTTTCCGGAATAAGTATTGTTAGTAAGGGATTTGATTGAACCGGTGTTTAATATTCCGGAACCGTAACCGTCTTGGACATTACCTTTGGCAGAAATATCAATATTTTCAAATGTTTTACCGTTAATGGTGTCAATTTCGCCAGTGTTTGTAATTCTTTCATCAGCCGCAAAAGAAATATTAACAGACGCCAAAACAGCTGAAAGTGCCAAAGTTAATCCTAATAAACGCTTATTCATAATTCCTCTTCAAATCTTTTTGAATAGTTTAGAGGTCTATTCTCCATTCACTATTCACAATTCACCATTGTACTATTATAATTTTCGTTCGTGAATAAGTCAATATATTAAGCGTCAATCAATGGGTGTATTTTCTTGTCATTATAACGTTGTTGTTTTCGTCATAAGCATATTTGCCGAGCCAATGAGCAATCAATTTCCCTTGCGGGTTATAAATGAATGTTTCTTCCTTAGATACCCTTAACCCCATATTTATCAGAGCACCCGAAATAGTGTATTTGTAAGATTTGTAAGGATAATTTAAGCCGTCGCGTTCTTCAATGTGTGTCAAATGACCTGTTTTGTCGTAATAAAAAACGTGGAGTTTGTCCTTATTATAAAGTACAGCATAGCTT
>OLYN01001589.1_pt1 | contig 11427 bp, 9 predicted proteins | sample 1674231 | NCBI WGS metagenome assembly OLYN01 (sample SAMEA103958153, study PRJEB25191) | human gut metagenome
CTGCCGGAGCGGTGCTTAAGCCGCAAGGCGGGAATTGTGCGGTGTTGCCCTAATGTTGTAATGCTACAACTTGACATAAAATCTTTGTATATTTTACCATACCGTGCATGCTTTTCCCATACCCGCATTACACAAAGAATTGCTTAATAATAAAAGTATTACTGTTCAAAAAATCACTTTGCACTTTTTGCTGCTTTTTCGCCGGTGCTGTCGTTTTTTCCTCTTTTGCGTCAGCCGCCTTGGCCTTGGGCTGCGGGGCGGGCGCTTTTTCCTTTTTCGGCTCCGCTTCCGGCAGGGGTTCCGCGCGGAAATACCGTGCGCTCATCTCGTGGATCTTCCGCGCCAGCGCGGGGGTCAGGTCCTTAGCGGCAACGCGCCACTGCCAGTTGCCCGCCGGGTTGCCGGGGGTGTTCATGCGGGCTTCGCTGCCTTTTTCCAGCCAGTCGGCCATCGTCACAATAGCCAGCTCCGCCGGGCTTGCCAGCACACCGCGCAGCAGGCCGGTGATCTCGCCCTCCTGCTCGGTCAGGGCAAAATATGCCTTGGCCTGTTTGCGCTGGGCGGGGGTGGTTTCGTTTTCCAGCCAGCCGCGCAGGGTGTTATTGTCATGGGTGCCGGGGTAAGCCACGCAGTGGGCCGGGTAGTTATGCGGCAGGTCCAAGCTATCGGTGCCGTTCAGACTGAACTGCAGCACCTTCATGCCGGGGAATCCGCTTTCCGCCAGCAGCGCACGGACGGAATCAAAAATTTCGCCCAGATCCTCGGCCACAATGGGCAGGTCGCCCAGAGCGGTGCGCAAAGCGCGGAACAGGTCCATGCCGGGGCCCTGTTCCCACTTTCCGCCGCGGGCGTTTTTGTCCCCCGCCGGGATAGCCCAATAGGTATCAAAGCCGCGGAAGTGGTCAATACGCAGGATATCATAAATGCTCAGCGCATGGCGCACGCGGCGCACCCACCAGGCATAGTTGGTACGCTTGTGGTAGGCCCAGTCATACAGCGGGTTGCCCCACAGCTGGCCATCCTCGGCAAAATAGTCCGGCGGGCAGCCAGCCACGCGGCGGGGGTGGCCCTCGCTGTCCATCTCAAACAGCTCACGGCCTGCCCACGCATCGGCAGAATCCGCCGCCACATAGATGGGAATATCGCCCATGATCTTGATGCCCTTGCTGTTGGCATATGCTTTCAGGGCCTGCCACTGCTTGGCGAACTCATACTGCACAAAGGCCCAGAAGCCCAGTTCATCGGCATGGCCGGTGCGGAACTCTTCCAGCGCCTTGGGGTCGCGCAGGCGCAGCGGGGCAGGCCAGGTCTGCCAGTCGCACATCTTGTTTTCTTCTTTGATTGCCATGTACAGGCAGTAATCCGGCAGCCAGGCATCGCTCAAAAAGGTAAAACGGTACCAGTCATCGCTGTAGGGGGTATCGTACCCCGGCACCGGGCGCTGCTGCAAAAATGCGGCGTATGCCTTGCGCAGCACCTTGTAGCGCTTTTGGTACAGCAGGGCATAGTCACAGTAATTGGGGTTAGTGCCCCAATTTTCTTTGGCGTAATCTTCCGGCTTCAGCAGGCCATCCGCAGCCAGCTGATCCAGGTCAATAAAATACGGGTTGCCCGCAAAAGCCGAGCAGCTCTGGTACGGGCTGTCGCCATACGAAGTCGGGCCAACGGGCAGGATCTGCCACACGCTCTGTCCGGCCAGCACCAGAAAATCCACAAAATCTCTGGCAGCCTGGCCCATGGAGCCAATGCCATACCCGCCCGGCAGGCTGGAAACCGGCATCAGGATACCGCTGCAACGCTTCTTCATTTTTTCTCTTCTCCTTAAAACTTTTTGTATTCCGCAAAGCCCATCTAGGGTGCGCCTGTTTTTCAGGTACACCCCGGGGCATCAGTTATCGTCTGCTTCGGCGCTTTCTGCGCCAAGGGCCGCCATCACGGCGCTGCGCCAGGCAGCGGCGGCATCTTCATCCCACAGGCCATCCCGCAGGGTAATGCCGTCCGCTTCATAATACAGCCCGCGCTGGGCCTGCTGCAATGCGGCGGCCTGGGTTTTGTCCAGCGCTGCGCCAGGCAGAATACCGGCTGTCACCTGCGCCGCCTGCATGGCCGCGGCGGCGTTCTGGTTGCTGCCGGTACCCCAGGGGGTGATCAGGTCCAGGGTGTCGATCAACGCGCTTTCCCCCGCCTTGCTGGTGTACAGCCACAAAATAGCGGCGGCGGCGGCGCGGGCGCTCTCCTCATCGGCATCCGCCGGGATAGCCAGCCAGGCACGGTTGGCCAAAATGGGGTAATTCATCAGCCCGGCCAGGTTGAACCGCTGGTTGGCAATGTCAGCTTCGGTCAGGTTATTTTTGATGGGCAGCCACACCAGCGCGTCTTTCTGGGCGCTGCTCAACGCTGCGCCGCTGTCACTGATCAGGTCGGCCAGGTAGCCGCGGTAGAACAGGGCATTGCCCTGCTGGAACAGATACTTGCTGGTCCATAGGTCTGCAATGCCGGCCTGCCAGGCGCTGTTGGCATCTTCCAGCCGCAGCTCCTGCTCCAGCGCGTTCAGCGGACCGGTCAGGTTTTCTTCGGTCAGCGGCTCCCCCGCCGCCAGCAGGGCGGTGGTGTACAGCGCAGGGGTATTTTCCGCCACGCCGCCATCCCCGCTGTTGCCGCTAACCTCCGGTTCCTGGGCGGCAAACACGCCGTTCAGGTTTGCCAGTGTCTCCCGCCGCTCAGCGGGCAGGGTGTAAACATTGCCGTTCAGCGTTACCTGCACAGCGCCGGGTTCCGCGCACCAATGGGTCACAGCTGTTACGAAATCGAACCATTCCTCCCAGGTCGCAGCGCGCAGGTCGTCCAGCGCGGCATCGCTCTGCAAAAGCTCGGTCAGCACACGGTTATCCGCCCAATAGGCATACAGGCTCTGGCCCACCGGCAGGGCGGTGACGGTGCTTTCCGTATCCAGTCCGGCACGCTGCGCGGCGGCGGCCAGCAGCTCGTTCTCCGCCAGATTCTTCCAGGTTCCATCATCCTGCGGCGGGGCATCCAGAATGACCAGGTCCGCCGTTTCGGGCTCAAAGCTGTTTTGCAGCGTCACATTCTGCGCCTGGGCATACAGCTCCAGCGCGCCAACAGCAGCGCTGGTGTCCAGCAGGCCGTTCACCGTCAGGCTTTGGGGTGCCGCGGTGGGCACGGCCTGGCTGGGTGCTGCGGTTTCGCCGGTAGCAGCCGCCCCTTGGCCCGCGCAGCCCGCCAGCAGGCAGCTGCTCAAAACCAGTGCTGAGATTCGTTTTTTCATATGGTTCCCGCCCCCTTTCCGGCTCCCACCTTGCCGGGGAGCCGCCGGAATTATAACTGATTTTTATTATAACGGATTTGAACTGTTTTTTCCACTGCCGTTTTATGCTATAATGTAAAAATATTCCGAAAGGGGGATGACCTTGCATGCCCGCAACGGCAAAACTATACGAAACAGACCCATATGTTCAAACTTTTACCGCCACGGTGCTTGTCTGCACCCCGGCCGGGGAACAGTTTGCCGTGCAGCTGGACCGGACCGCCTTTTACCCGGAGGGCGGCGGCCAGCCCTGCGATACCGGTGCGCTGGGCACCGCCCTTGTAACGGATGTGCAGGAGCATGGCGGCGTGATCACCCACACTGTCAGCGCAGCGCTGCCGGTTGGGCAGACGGTGGAAGGCCGCATTGATTGGGCACGCCGCCGCGACCATATGGAGCAGCACACCGGTGAACACATTTTAAGCGGCACTTTGCACCGCCTGTTTGGGGCGGAGAATGTGGGCTTTCACATCGGTTCCCCCGCGGTGCGGATGGATATGAGCGTTCCGCTGACCGCAGGCCAGCTGGCCGAAGCAGAAGCCCAGGCCAACGCGGTGATCCGCGCGGACGCCCCGGTGCGCTGCTGGTACCCCGCGCCGGAAGACCTTGCAAAACTGACCTACCGCAGCAAAAAGGAAATTGACGGTGCGGTGCGGCTGGTAGATGCCGGCGGGGCCGACCTGTGCGCCTGCTGCGGCACCCATGTTTCCACCACCGGCCAGGTGGGGGCCATCAAAATTTTGAGCGCCCAAAGCTACAAGGGCGGCACCCGGCTGGCGGTTGTGTGCGGGGAGCGTGCGCATCAGTCCATTGCTGCCGCCTGGCAGGATGCCGCCGCGGTGGGCACCCTGTTAAGCTCCGCCCCCGGTCGCCTGCTGCCTGCCGTGCAAAACCTGCAAACGGCGGAAGCTGCCCTCAAGCAGCGCCTTGCCGCCATGCAGAACACATTGTCCGAAGCACTGGCCCAAGCCGCCGTGCCCGGCCAGCCTGCTGTGCTGCACTGTGACGGTGCGGACGGCGACGGACTGCGGCGGATCTGTTTGGCGGTATCGGCCCGCACCAACGCGCTGACGGCGGTGCTAGCCTCCGGCGGGCAGGGCCTCGCCTATGCGCTCTGCCTGCCCGGCGGGGATGTGCGCCCGGTGTGCAAGGCGCTGAATGAAGCGTTCGGCGGGCGGGGCGGCGGCAAGTCCGGCTTTTGCCGGGGCAGCCTTGCCTGCACTGATTTTGCCGATGTCCAGAATTTTTTAGTGAATTATCATGAGTGAGGTATTGTTGTATGCGTATGCGTTTTAAGCCCTATGCCAGACCGGAACTGCTGGCCTGCGATTTCCATGTTCACGAACCGCTGACCCATGCCGGGCACTGGCATGAGCTGTATGCCCGGCCGGAGCAGCCCCTGCACCTGGAGCTTGGCTGCGGCAAGGGCGGCTTTTTGAGCCAGCTGGCCCCCCTGCACCCTGATATCAACTACCTTGGCATTGATATCACGGATAAGGTCCTGATTTTGGCCAAGCGCAAGGTGGAAGCCGCTTACGCCGCCGCTCAGCTGCCGCCGGATAATGTCAAGATCGCCTCGCTGGATATCGAGCGGCTTTCCGGCGTGTTCAGCCCGGCGGATACCGTGCAGCGCATCTACATCAACTTCTGCAACCCGTGGAGCAAAAACGCTGGCAGCAACAAGCACCGCCTGACCCACCCGCGCCAGCTGCTGCAGTACCGCGCTTTGATGCCGGAGGGTTCCGAAATCTACTTCAAGACCGATGACGATGACCTGTTCCGGGACAGCCTGGGTTACTTTCCCGCTGCCGGGTTCGAGATTACCTGGCAGACCTTTGATCTGCACAAGAATGAGCCGGACTGGAACCTGCGCACCGAGCATGAGGGCATGTTCAGCGAACAGGGCATTCCCATCAAGGCGCTGATTGCCCGCAAGGGGCCGGATTCCAGCGTGACCTGGGTGGAGCCCAAAGAGCTGGCCCGCCGCCTGGAACCGGAGGAAGAAGCCGACCCCGCCGGGGAGGTACAGGAATGACCACTTATGCCCTGCTGCATACGATATTTTTCTTTTTCGTCTATGCGTTCCTGGGCTGGTGCGTGGAGGTTGCCTATGCAGCCATCACCACGCGGGAGCTGGTCAACCGCGGATTCTTGAACGGCCCAATCTGCCCCATTTACGGCTGCGGCATGACGGTAATGATCGCCGTTCTCGGCCGTTTTACCATGCCAAGCAGCGATATGGCATGGTACCAGAACGTACTGGTTGCCTTTTTCGGCGGCATGGTCATCACCACGCTGGTGGAGCTGGTTGGCGGGTACATCCTGTACAAGATGTTCCACACCCGCTGGTGGGACTATTCCATGTATCGCTTTAACCTGGGCGGGTTCATCTGCCCGCAGTTCTCCTTGCTGTGGGGGCTGGGCAGCGTGCTGCTGATGGTGGTGGTTCACCCGCTGCTCAGCAAGCCGAGCGCCGCTATCCCCACCCTTGTGCTGATCTGGCTGGATGTTATTTTCGGCGGCCTGTTCCTGGCGGATCTGATCGTATCCGCCATTCAGGCTGTCGGCTTCAGCAAACAGCTGGCCCGCATTGATGAGCTGCGCAAAGCCATGCGCACCACCAGCGATGCCCTGACCGAAGTGATCGGCACCAGCGCCATGACGATGGACACCCTGCTGGATGAGCAGAAACTGCAGCTGACCCTGGCCGCCATGGAGGGTGCCACCAACGCCGCCGAGCTGCGTGACCAGCTGCGCGAACTGGCAGGCAAAGCCGGCACCCTGCGCGATACCACCATCCGCCTGAGCAAGCAGCGGTTCTTTGGCACCGGCCGTTTGCTGCGGGCCTTCCCGGACATGGTCCCCGACCGCCGCGAAGCACTGGCCTCCCTGCGCGTTGGCCTGACCAAAGCCACCGCCCGCGCCAAAGCCGCCGCCAAACAGGCCGTAAAAACCGGCAAGAACGCCATGAAAAAAGAAGACAAGTAAATATCTCCCTATACCAAAAGCCGCCGGGCAGCAAGCAAAGCACTTGCCGCCCGGCGGTTTTGTTGTTTTTGTTTGTAGTTTGGGATTTTTAAGGTTTGTGGCGTGGAACCACCCCTCACCGGCTTTCGCCGGAGCTCCCCTCCAGGGGAGACAATCTCTTACTTTAGGTCTGAGGTGGCTCCCCTGGAGGGGAGCTGGACGCGAAGCGGCCTGAGGGGCGGTTTCCCGCTGCCAGGCTAAAAATTTGCAGGGAACGACACCTGCATCGGCCCGCATGACGGGCCTTGCCAAATATTTTGCCCCTGAATACCGCAAACACCCGCGGGCGTACAATCTGTGCCCCTATGGGTGGGCAGCCATTAAAACCTGATGATTTCATTCCAAATGTGTGGTAGGGTTGGGTGACCCTATCCTACCGTGAAAAAAATGCCGATTGTGCTGTACCGATTATCCCTTTTTCCGATTGAACCCAATATACAGCACCAGCCATGCCGCCGCCACGCACACCAGGGTAATCAACCCCAGCATCTGCCAGCTGTGCACCAGGTTGGGCACGGTGGCATCGTACATCGGGCTGTCCAGCCCTGCTTTCAGCCAGGAAAGGCGGTCGTTCAAATCGGTGGAAGCGCCCAGCGCCCCCATGCCCCAGCGGCAGACAATGATATAGCTGATGGCCGTCAGCGCGCCGGTCATACTGAACATAACGCCGCTGAACACCACCTGCCCGATGATGAGCACCAGCACCAGCAGCACCGCGGCTTCGCTGCTTTTCAGGCTGGCAGATACCAGCAGGCCCATGGCACTGGATGCTGCCATGAGCAGGAAAATCGTAATGAAGATTTCTACATTGGTATCCAGCAGCAGGTGGTTTTGCGGAATATGGATGATCTCCACAAAGCCTGCCGTCAAAATGCCCGCCTGCACGGCTTCCACCAGAAACAGGGTGATGGCCTTGCTGAGCACCGTTGCCAGCAGCGAAACGCCGACGCTGGCTTCACGGAAGATAATCTCCCGGTCTTTACAGATCTCGCGGTAAGAATTCAGCAGCCCCATAAAGGACGCCATGGCGCACACAATGAACAGCACCGTGCGGCTGCCGATGTTGATCAGGTTGGAGGTAAAGCAGTCCGGCTCCCCTACCAGCTTGATGACAAGCACCATCAGCGGGGCCTGCAAAATCAAGCTGCCAAGGGTCAGCTTCTGGTTCCAGATCAGCTGAAAATTGCGGGAGATGAGCACCACCAGCTGGCGCAGCAGCTTGCCGATTTTTACGCTTTGCATCGTTTTTCCGCCTCCTTGGCTGCTGCCGGGAACCGCGCTGCAAGGCGATTGAATTCCGGGCTGGTAAAGTATTTCCGGCGGTAATATTCCACCTGTTCGGGGTCGTGCAGCTTTTCAAAAATATCGCTGGTCAGTTCCACATCAAAATATTCATCCATCGCTTCGGGCGAACCATAATAGCACAGCACGCCGCCCGTACCCAAAAAGGCGATCTTATCGCATAGATTGATGTTGGACATGTTGTGGGTAACCATCAGCACGGTGCAGTTTTCGTGGCTCAGCTTGCGGCACAGCTCCATCATGCTGCGGTCCAGATCCGGCGAAAGCCCGCTGGTGGGCTCGTCCAATATCAGCAGCCGGGGCGAAGCCAGCAGTTCCATGGCGATGGAAACCCGCTTTTTCTGCCCGCCGGAAAGGTTTGCAATCATCGTTTTTTCCCGCCCGCCCAGGTCAACGGCTTCAATGGCGTGGGCCACAGCAGCTTTGATCTCGGTGCGGGTGGCATCGCGTGCAATGCGCAGTTTGGCGGTGTAGGTCAGGCTTTGTTCCACCGTCAGCTCGTCGTGCATAATATCTTTCTGCGGCACATAGCCCAGCACGGCATCAAAGGCATTGCGGTTGCCGCGGGTGTCAATACCGTCAAAGCAGACGCTGCCGGAGGTGCAGGGCGACGCCCCGGTGATGCAGCCCAGCAAACTAGATTTGCCGGTTCCGGAACCGCCCACCACAACCACAAAGCTGTTGGGTTCCACCCCCATGCTAGTGCCGTCCACAATGTTCAGCGGCTTGCCGGTGTTGCGGTTTTTGACGGTTTTATACACATCCAGCAGTTCAATGCTGATGCCCACCTTATGCTCATGGTAGTGCAGCATTCCGCCGGAAAATGCAAACACCTGGGTGGGCACATTGATGACAGCGCCGTCCGTCAGCAGCTCATTGCGCACGCGGGTGCCGTTCAGGTAAGTACCGTTGGTGGAGCCAAGGTCATTCAGTTCATAGTGGCCGTCCTTATACACCACCTCACAGTGGTGGCGGGAAACACGGTCGCTGGTCAGCTGCACATCGCAGTCCTCGCCGCGGCCGATCAGGATGCGGCGCTTGCGGCGCACATCCAGCTCCCGCAGCACGGTGGCGTTGGGCGTTTCCCGCCGCAGGGCGGCGGTACCCTCGCCCTGGCGGATTTCCTCCACGCGGAAGGTGATTTCCTGTGTGGTTTCGTTGCCGTCGGTATTCAGGCCGATCACATCCCCCGGCTGCAGGGTCACTTCCTCACCGGAATGGATATAGCGGTTATTGTACCAGGTGCCGCAGGTCGTAGAGCCTGCGTCCTGCATCAGCCAGGCATTGTTTTTGTATTCGATTGTGAACTGGTGTTCCCCCACGTTGTTGCGGCGCAGCACAAAGCTGCAATCGCGCCCACGGCCAAACACAAAGGGAGCTGCCGTGCTGGAAAGGGTCAGCTTTTGGCGGTTGCGCCGCTCGCTGACGGTTAAAATAATCTCACTGGCCAAGGGAGTCACTTCCTCTCTTTCGGCGCTGCATTCCAATTGAACTCCGGCCCACACAGCGGCACAAAACGCAGCTGTGCGCCGCCCACAGCAAAGGTATCCCCCGCTGTCAGCGGCATTTTTTCAATCAGGCTTTTTCCGTTCAGGGTGCACAGCTCGTTGGAAGATCCCGGCAGCGCACACCAGTTGTTATCCTGTGGGTCATACACCACAATGCCGCGCCGCACCGCAAGCGGGCTGTTGGCATCCAGCACGGCGGGGTTCCCGGCCGCATCCACCCCCAAAAAGTTTCGGCCTTCGCCCAAACGCAGGTCCTGCCCGCGGGCGGGGCCGTCCAGTACCACCAGCCAACCGGCCACCGGGCCTTTGGGTGCGGCAAGGTCAACCTCGGCAGCGGTGCCGGGCTGAGCAATGGCGCTGCCGGCCTCCAGCCCGCCATTGCAATAGGGGCATTCGGGGTGTTTATCGGCATCATAAAAATGGCCGTTGGGGCATTTGGTCAGTTTCATCATTTTCCTCCTTCGGGCGCGTTTACAGCACAAGCCGCAGGGTGGTGCGGCCAATTTTTATGGTATCGCCGTTTTGCAGGCGGTATTCTCCGCCGATGGGGTCACCGTTCACCATCACGGCGGCTCCATCCAGCGGGCGCAGGGTCACGCCGCTGCTTTCCACTTCCAGCACCGCGTGCTGGGGGCGGGTGCGGCCATCCGCCAGGCAGAGGTCACACTGGGCGGCATCGCTGCCGATAATCAGGCTGCTTTCCACATAGGCGGACCAGCGGGTTTCTGCAATGCCCCGCCGGGTAGAAAGGTACAGGGTGATCCACCGCCTCGGCAGGCTCTGCTGCACGGGGGCGGCATCAGTCAGCAGGTGTTCGGCTTCGGCCAGCTTTTCCTCAGTGCGCTCCTTGCGGCCGCGCAGCAGGGCTGCCGCGGCCAGCACCACCAACAGCCCGCCCAGAATAATGGCAGGCAGCCGGAATCGTGCCAGATAGAACGCCCTGTCCTTGGGCCAATCCTCCACGGTAAAGCGGTATACGGTGTCGGAATCGCTCACGTTGGCTGCGGTCATGGCGCTGGTCATCTTGTTCAGCTTAATGGTATAGGTTCCCTGGTACAGCGGCTCGGTGTACAGTGAAACACTTCTGCCGTCCGCGCTGGCAATGGCCTGTTTAACTTTTACATGCCAGCCCCAGATATCCTCGCTCTGAATGCTGTAACAGGTCAGGTCCTCCGCACGGCCCACGGCCTGGTTAAACCGAATGGTCATGGCATAGCGGCCATGCAGCGTCACGCTTTCCACCGCCGGTTTGGCCAGGCGGTGGCCCATATACACGGTAGCGTTGGTTTTCACTGCGCTGCCCAGCTGCGGCACGCTCAGGGTCAGCACATCCAGGCGCTCGCCGTAAAAATTTTCATCCACCGCGGTTTTGATCTCCAGCGCATTGGCAAGGGCCTGCTGTTTTTCAGCCAGGGTATCGGCCAGTTCGCTTTCATGCACCACATCCAGCTTATCGCCGCCCAGGGCCTGGCCCAGCTCGGCAAGGGGGTTGTCATCATCCACCGTCACAAAGATATCCAGCGGCATGCTCAGGCGGCTGGCGGCATCTTTGGCCACAGCGCCCAGCAGAGCTGTGCCGGTGGCGGTATTGCCCGCTTCCGTCAGGGCAAAGATCACCTTGCGCGGCGCAATGCTCTGGTAATTTTCGTTGATATCGTTATAAATTATTGTGGCTGCCTGCACCAGGTTGGGCTCGTTCTCTTCCTGGCTTTCCAGCGCGTTCACAGCGTTCACTGCCGCCCTGGTATCAATGGTCGCGGGCAGAACGCAGGCTGCATCCCCGGCCAGGGTATACAGCATAATCTGGTCCTTTGCGCCTTTGGCGCTGATCAGCCGCCGCAGCGCAATGCGGTATTCTTTCAGCGTGGTTTCGTCCACACTGTTGTCCACCGCCAGTACATAGCAGATCGGCTCGTTCGCCATGCCGATGTTGCCGGTGGGGATCTTTTCATCCCCCAGGTACAGCTCCACCCCTGCCGCCCGCACAAGGTCCGGGCTGATGGGCTGGCCTTGTGCATCCGTTGCCTGAACAAACACGTCCAGCTCCGGCACGTTGACATAGATCTGCTCAATGGAAAATTCCCCGATCGTGGTGCCTAATGCTTTGGGCGCACACAGCAAAGCTGCCATGACTGCAGCAACAGCCATGGCAACCAAAACCTGTGTGAATTTTTTTACCGCAGCAATTTTCACTTACAGGCTCCTATTCTTTAGGCAATACCGCATAATTCTAAGTGCCGATACGGCGAGCGAGGTGCGGCAGCT
>OLYN01001595.1_pt1 | contig 11402 bp, 10 predicted proteins | sample 1674231 | NCBI WGS metagenome assembly OLYN01 (sample SAMEA103958153, study PRJEB25191) | human gut metagenome
GTCGCAGCATGATTGAATTCAAAAATGTGTATAAGACTTATCCAAACGGCTTCACGGCCCTGAAAAACATCAACCTGCAAATTGAGCAGGGCGAGTTTGTCGCCATCATCGGCCTTTCGGGCGCAGGCAAGTCGACGATTCTGCGCTGCATCAACCGGATGCACGATATCTCCAAGGGCGAGCTGACCGTTGACGGTGTCACGGTGGACTCTCTGCGCGGCAAAGAGCTCCGGCGCTACCGCCGCAAGGTCGGCATGATCTTCCAGAGCTTCAATCTGGTTTCCCGCAGCACGGCGATCAAGAACGTTCTGACGGCCGATGTCCCAGATATGCCGTTTTTCCGGGTACTGCTCGGCATTTTTACAAAAAAGCAGAAAATGCGGGCATTAGAGAGTCTGGACAAGGTAGGCATTTTGGATAAGGCCTATACCCGCTGTGACCAGCTCTCCGGCGGTCAGCAGCAGCGCGTGGCCCTGGCCCGCACGCTGAACCAGAATCCGAAGATCATCCTCGCCGACGAGCCTGTCGCTTCCCTTGACCCCATCACGGCCAAGCAGGTCATGCAGGACTTCGTGCGCATCAACAAGGAATATAAAATTTCGATTCTGCTGAACATCCACCACGTGGACCTCGCGCTCAAATACTGTGACCGCGTCATCGGCATCCGCGCGGGTGAAATCGTTTTTGACGGCCCGGCCAGCACCATTACCCAGGAACAGATCGACGAGGTCTACAACGGCGCAAAGGCGCCCACCATGGGCGAAGGCGAGGGCGAGCTGCCGAAGGCTGCCAGAGCAGAGGGCTAAGCCATGGAAAACAACACGTCTTCTCTGATGAAGCTTACACTCTACGACCGCATCTTCAAACCCCAGACCGTAACGCTTCCCAATGGACATTCGGTCCAGCGGCGCAGAAGCCGCACGCCGGTAATCGTCCTTTTCCTGGCCGTTGCAATCTGGCTGTCTCTTCGCATGACAGGCTTTGATCTGCACGTCGTCATCACAAAATTCCGCAAGATGGTGGACCTTCTGGAGAAAATTCTTCAGCCGGACTGGTCGTTCTTCCCGAAGGTCGTTTCTCCTCTGATCGATACCATCAAAATGTCGATTCTCGGTACGGTCATCGGCTGCGTGATAGCGCTGCCGGTTGCGATTCTCTCGTCGAGCAACATCAACAAGAGCATTCCCGTCGTCTGGCTCATCCGATTCCTGCTTGGCCTTATCCGGACACTGCCGACTCTGATCATCGCACTCGTGTGCGCGCTGATCTTCTCGCTCGGCACGTTTTCCGGCACCATCGCAATCGCCATCTTTACCTTTGGTATCGTGGCCAAAATGCTCTTTGAGTCGATTGAAACCATCGACATGGGGCCGTTTGAGGCGATGGAAGCGCTCGGCGCGAACAAGTTCCAGGCATTCTGGTCCGCCTGCGTGCCGCAGATTCTGCCCGTTTATTTAAGCCACTGCCTGTACTGCTTTGAAATGAACGTGCGCGCATCGGCAATTCTCGGTTACGTCGGCGCTGGCGGCCTTGGTATCACGATCAACGAGCGCATCGGCTGGCGCGATTACAACAGCCTCGGCACGGTGCTGCTGTCGCTGTTCGTGGTCGTTGTCATCATCGACTTCTTCAGCGAATACCTTCGCAAGAAGCTGAGCTGAAAGGAGGCTGCAAGATGGAAAAGAAATACAAAATCGCCATGCTGGAGCAGTCGCTTGACCGGAAGCTCACCACGCTTGAAATGTATGAAAACCGCCCGCGCAAGTGGATTTTGTACCTTGTGATTGTGCTGGCGGTCACACTGCTTGTCGGCTGGTCGGCAGACGACATCCACTTTACGGGCCTCACCGCCACCGGTACGGAGGTCGCCAAGGGTGTCGTCCACGGCGTGTTCCACCCGGACACAAATCTGTTGTTCGGTACCGGCGACTCCGATGTGCCGTATCTGCTGCTGCAAACCATTGCCATTGCTGTGCTCGGTACTATTTTCGGCGCAATTCTGGCCATCCCCTTCGCGTTTCTGGCCTCGTTCAATATCATGCCGAAGGCGGTTGCGTACATTGTCCGCATTCTGATTCTGATGATCCGCACCATCCCGTCCATTGTCTGGGCGCTGATGTGGATCCGTGTGACAGGCCCGGGCGCCGCCTGCGGCGTTATCACGCAGTCGGTCTGCTCGATCGGCATGATCTCCAAAATGTACATCACGGCCATCGAAGATCTGGATACGCACATTCTCGAAAGTCTGGACGCCATGGGCTGCACGCCGTTCCAGAAAATCCGCTACGGCGTTCTGCCGCAGCTGACGGCAAGCTTCATCTCGACTACGATCTACCGCTTTGACATCAACCTCAAAGACGCCACGACGCTCGGCATCGTCGGCGCGGGCGGTATTGGCGCGTCGTTGGTGCAGTGTCTCAACTCCCGCCGCTGGGGTATGGTCGGCTCGTTCGTCTGGGGCCTGATGGTGCTTGTTCTGATCATCGAACTCATCTCCACGCGCATCCGCAGAAAGCTTGCGCACGGCGAATAAAAAACTGGGGGCGCTCAGAGCGCCCCCAGCGTATCCTCAAGGGCCATTGCTATGGAAAAGAAATTGACAATCTACTATACCAGCGATATCCACGGCTGCTTCTCGCCGATTGATTATGCCACCGGCCTGCCGGCAGACTCCGGCCTTGCCAACTGCATGGCGCAGTTCCGGAAAGACGGCAACACCCTTGTTATCGACGGCGGCGACACCCTGCAAGGCAGTCCTCTCACCTATTATCTGAGCCATGAAGCGCGCGATGTCACAACGCTCCCGGCCGCGCTTTTAAACCTCGGCGGGTATGATTTTGTAACGCTCGGCAACCATGACTTCGACTATGGGAAACAGACCATCGAGCGCTATCTTGCCGCTCTGAACGCCCGCTGCCTGTGCGCAAATGTGGAGGGTATCCGCGGCGTGGAGAAAACGGCCGTTGTTACCATGGAAAATGGGCTTCGCGTCGGCCTGACCGGTATTATTACGCCCTTTGTCACACAGTTTGAAAGCGCAGAAAATATGGCCGGCATCACTGTGACCGACGCATTTGCCGCCGCCTGGTCCGCACTTTCCGAGTTGCGGCACAAAACAGACCTCACCATCTGCATCTACCACGGCGGATTCGAAGCGGACGTCAAAACAGGAGAAATTCTCTCACAGACCAGCGAGAACCAAGGCTGCCGTATCTGCCGGGAGCTTGGGTTTGATATTCTGCTTGCAGCGCACCAGCATATGCAGGCCGAAAATCTTCAGATCGGCGGGACGTATACCTGCCAGCCGCCGGAAAAAGCCGCAAAGTTTATCCGCATGGACGTAACGGCCGACCGTGGAAGCGTCCATGCCGTCTCCCAGCTGATACCGGCAGGATCGGTCGCGCTTCCGGCTGCCGCAGACGCACTTCAGAGTGCCGAGGCACAGACTGCCCGCTGGCTCGATACACCGGTTGGCCGGCTCGATGTGCCGATTCCGGCGGAAGATCCTCTGACGCTGGCGAAAAACGGCTCCCTGCTCGCAAACCTCATCAATCAGGTGCAATTGGAAGCTTCCGGCGCGGACATTTCTCTCACGAGCCTTTCCAATCGTGTGGTTGATTTTCCGCAGGATGTGACCGTCCGTGCCATTGTCTCGGCCTACGCATTTCCCAACACGCTCCAGACCATCCGCGTCACAAGAGCTGTTCTGACGGCCGCGCTGGAACGGAGCCTTTCCTATTTTGATTTTGCGCCGGACGGAAGCCTTTGCATCAGCGACACATTCCTGCGGCCAATCATCCAGCATTTCAACTACGACTATTTTTCCGGGCTTACCGTCACGGCAGACCTTTACCAGCCGGTCGGCCGGCGCGTGCGGTCCATCGTCTACCAGGGCAGAGAGCTGCCTGATGATCAGACGCTCACGCTCTGCCTCAACAATTACCGCGCCTCCGGCGCCGGCGGCTACGGCTGCTACAAGAGCTGTCCGCTTGTGTCGGAAAATTTGACAGAAATCTCTGATCTCGTCACACAGTATGTACTGCAGCATCGCGAGATTACCGTCGACAAAACCAAGTGGCTGCAATTTTGCAGCGATTGAACACAGAGCCGCATAACGCGGCACAGGAGGAATGAACTATGGAAAACAACGTATTCAAGGTCGTCTTGCTGCAGGCGCTTCCCGCGTCCGGCAAATCCGAAGTCCGTAACTTTATGGCGAACATCGAGCCCGAACGGCTCAAAAAGGAGTTCCACATCGGCGAAAACCTCCAGCTCGATGATTTCCCCTACGTCCATATGATGCGCCGCATCGACAATGAGCTCGAAGCTATGGGCCAGGCCAGACTCTTCTATCCGGGCGAGGAGCCCTTCATTGACGGAAGAGACTGGGGCACGCTCTGCTGCCTGTTGAACGAGGACTATCACGATCTGCTCAACCGCAACGTGCAGAAGCCCGATTCCTGCGCGCAGCTGCTTTTTGATCGTTACGACAGAGCCGGTCAGATCGTCGGCATTGCGCCGCGGCTCGGAAAGCTCCCGGAAGAAATCCGCAAAAAACTGGCGGAAAAGCTGGAAGCCGAGGCGGCCGCCATGCTGAAAGAAAAACAGGACGCTTATCCCGACTCCTTTGACGGCAAGACCATTATCATTGAGTGCGCGCGCGGCGGACCGGACGGCGCGTCGATGCCGCTGACAGGCTCCGACGGATACCAGTATTCGCTTCCGATGTTCTGCCCGGAAATTCTGGAAAACGCCGCAATCCTCTACATCTGGGTCACACCGGAGGAGTCCCGCCGCAAAAATGCCGACCGCGCCGACCCCAACGATCCCGGCTCGAACCTGCACCATGGCGTGCCGCTGGCCGTCATGCTGGGAGAATACGGCTGCGACGATATGGAGTATCTTGTAAATACGTCCGAGCAGAAGGGCACCGTAACTGTGAAGGCGCACGGAAATACCTATCATGTGCCGATCGGTATTTTTGATAACCGTGTGGATAAGACCTCCTTCCTCCGTGCAGAGCCGTCCGCCTGGGACGCAGCACTGGTAGAAGATGTGACATGCGCCATCCGTCAGGCCACAGACACCATGTGGGCCGGTTACCGGAAATAAAGCAATGCATCACAAGCACAAACCGCCCACCGGAAATTTCCGGTGGGCGGTTTCGTTTTATGGCAGATTAAAAGCCGAAGCAGGCACGCACAGCGTCCGCGTAATCACCTCTGCAAACCAGATATGACGCAGCATGATTGCCTCGGAAAAAACTGCCGGCATTTTGAAAAATACGAGGACGCAGGGTACTCTTTTTTGAAGTCTCTGCTGTCAGTCATGCTTGTGATCCTCCCGAATTCCGATTTATTTCATTATAGCAAAGTCACGCCCAAGGCACAATGCAGCCGCCCAAAACGCTGATATGCTCCCTCCATGCTTGACAGTTTGTTTTTCGCTGTCTCTCATGGAGGGAGCATATCAGACATTGCCCCGGCGGGGCTTTGGCTTATTTATAGCACTCCGGCTTCAGAATGCCGATGTAGGGGAGATTGCGGTAGTAATTTGCGTAATCGAGGCCGTAGCCGACGACGAATTCGTCCGGGATCTCGAAGCCGCACATATCGGTCTTGTAGCTCTCGGGATGGCGCGACGCCTTGTCCAGGAACGAGATCGTCGTAATGGATGCGGGGTTCCGTGCGCCGAAGAGCTGGCGCAGGTACTGCATGGTGAGGCCCGAATCGATGATGTCCTCGACGATGACGACATGGCGGCCCGTAATGTTGTTGTCCAGATCCTTGATGAGGCGGACGACGCCGGTGGACTGCGCGGATGCGCCGTAGCTGGAGACAGCGATGAAATCCATGTCAATGGCGCAGTTCATGCAGCGGCACAGATCGATGTAGAAAAACGATGCGCCCTTGAGCACGCACACCAGCACGGGGCGCTTGTCTCCAAGCTTTGCGGTCAGATCTGCGCCGAGCTGCTCGACGCGGGCGGCGATGGCTTTTTCGGTAAAAAGGACGCGTTCAATGTCCTGTTCAGGCGTTCTGATGAGCATAAAATCCTCCAAAATAGCCGGAAAACCGGCGTTGTCAACTTTTCCATTATAAACAGAGGAATACAATAAGTAAAATAGATAAACCTAATTGAGCATATAATTTCCGCTTATTATAAACATTATAAAACAGACATTTACAAAACGTGAAAAATCGCATATAATCGGCCAGGAATGAAAAAATAAAACAAAAACTGCGGTAAAAAACGGATAAGGAGTTTTGAATTATGAGCAACTGCGCAATCGTAGGCATCAACTGGGGCGACGAGGGCAAGGGCCGGATGGTCGACCTCATTGCAAGAGATTATGACATCGTCTGCCGGTATCAGGGCGGCAACAACGCGGGCCACACCATCGTGAATGAGTACGGCAAATTCGCCCTTCATCTCATCCCCTCCGGCATCTGCCTGCCGGGCGTTGTAAACGTGCTGGGCAACGGTGTCGTGATCGATCTGGAGAGCCTGTGCGGTGAAATTGAGGCGCTGCAGAACGCGGGCGTGCCCATTACGCCGGAGAATTTCAAAATTTCCGAGCGCGCTACCATCGTCTTCCCGTACCACCGCGCCCTCGACGGGCTGGAGGAGGCCCGGCTGAAGGACAAGAAGTACGGCTCCACTCTGCGCGGCATCGCGCCGGTCTATTCCGACAAATATCAGAAGAAGACCATCATGATGGGGGAGCTTCTGTACCCGGCGTATCTTGAAAAGCGGCTGGCCAGCATTCTGGAGTGGAAGAACCTGACCATTCAGAATGTCTACGGGGCAGAACCCTACAAGCTTGAGGATATGCTGGCGTGGTGCCGCGAATTCGGCTCGAAGCTTGCGCCTTACATCTGCGATACCAGCAAGTACCTCTATGAGGCTGAAAAGGTCGGCAAGAGCATCATGTTCGAGGCCCAGCTCGGCGCGCTGCGCGACATTGACTTCGGCATTTTCCCGTATACCTCGTCCTCTTCCTCCAATGCGGGCTATGCCTGCGTCGGCGCAGGCATCCCCGGCAGCCATGTCGACCGCACGGTCGGCATTGTCAAGGCGTATTCCACCTGCGTGGGCGAAGGCCCGTTCACGGCGGAATGGTTCGGCGACGAGGCCGAGCAGCTGCGCGTGGCCGGCGGCGAATACGGCGCGTCCACGGGCCGTCCGCGTCGTGTCGGCCCCATCGATCTGGTCGCGACGCGCTACGGCTGCCGCATCCAGGGCGCAACCGAGGTCGCGCTTACGAAGCTCGATGTCCTGTCCTATATGAAGGAGATCCCTGTCTGCACGCAGTATGAGGTCAACGGCGAAAAGACCGACGATTTCCCGTTTACCGCCGTCATTGACGAGGCAAAGCCCGTCCTGACGACCGTTCCCGGCTGGGGCTGCGATATCTCCGGTGTGCGCAAGTACGAGGATCTGCCGCAGGCCGCGCGTGATTACGTTGAGTATGTCGAGCAGGCCATCGGTGTGCATATCAGCTATGTCTCCGTCGGCGCAGGCCGCGACGAGATTATTTACCGCTAAAAGGAGCCGCCATGAAACCGACGTATGAAAGCCCGCTGGCCTCGCGCTACGCGTCGAAGACCATGCTGCACCTGTTCTCCCCGGATATGCGCTATGAGACATGGCGCAGGCTCTGGGTCGCGCTGGCAAGAGCCGAGCATACGCTTGGCCTGCCCATCACGCAGGCGCAGGTGGACGAGTTGGCCGCGCACGTGAGCCCCATCGATTATGACGTGGTCGCCGCGCGGGAAAAAGAGGTGCGGCACGATGTCATGGCGCATATCTACGCCTACGGCCTCGACGCGCCCGGCGCGAAGGGCGTCATTCACTTAGGTGCGACGAGCTGCTATGTGACGGACAACGCAGACCTGATTTTATACCGTGAGGCGCTACGGTATCTGGAAAGGGAATTGAAGGCCGCCATGCGGAATCTGTGCGAGTTTGCTGACCGCTATGCCGCCATGCCCGCGCTTGCCTACACGCATTACCAGCCCGCGCAGCTGACGACCATCGGAAAGCGCGCGTCGCTGTGGTTACAGGATCTGATGCTCGACCTTGAGGAGGTGCAGGACACGCTGCGCGCGTTCCGCTTCCTCGGCTGCCGGGGCACGACCGGCACGGAGGCCAGCTTTGTCGAGCTGTTTGACGGCGATATGGCGAAGATCGACGAGATGAACCGGCAAATTGCTGCTGAGTTCGGGTTTTCCCGCTGCTATCCCGTCTGCGGGCAGACGTATCCCAGAAAGCTGGACAGCCGGATTTTAAACGCGTTGTCATCCATCTGCCAGAGCGCCTGCCGCATGGCGACGGACATCCGGCTTCTGCAGCACGACCGGCAGGTCGAGGAGCCGTTCGAGGACAAGCAGATCGGCTCGTCCGCCATGCCGTATAAGCGCAATCCCATGCGCTGTGAGCGCATCTGCTCGCTGGCCCGCTACGTGATCGCCGACGCACAGAACGCGCCCATGACTGCCATGACGCAGTGGCTCGAACGCACGCTCGACGATTCAGCCAACCGCCGCATCAGTCTGCCGGAGGCGTTTCTGGCGACGGACGGCGTGCTGCGTCTTGTGCAGAACGTCACGAAGGGGCTGCACGTGAATGAGAAGATCGTGGAAAAGCTGGTTCGTGACTATCTGCCGTTCATTGCAACGGAAAATCTGATGATGGCTGCCGTCAAGCGCGGCGGTGACCGCCAGCAGCTGCACGAGATCATCCGCGAGGCGTCCATGCAGGAGACGGCAAAGATGAAAAACGGCGAAAGCTGGGATCTGGTTGCCCAGCTGGCCGCCCGGCCGGAATTCGGCATGAGCGCCGAAGAGATCCGCGCCGAGCTGGAGCCTGCCCGCTACATCGGCCGCTGCCCGGAGCAGGCCGCAGCTATGACAAGCGCCTGCCGCGCGCTGATCGGAGCAGACGCACAGCAGGCGGAGGAATTGACACTGTAACAAATAAAACTGTGCCCGCGAGGGACGCACTCAGGCGTCTCCCGCGGGCTTTTTCTCTTCTGCGGTGTCCAGATACTGCGCTTCCGCATCCAGAATTGCCGCTTGCAGCTTTCCCCACGCATGCTGTGCCTCCGGAATGGTTCCCAGCTCGTCCAGAACCTCGTCGATCGCCCCGCAGAGACGGGCATAGAGCTTTGCATAATCGGTCATAATAGAACCTCCTGTCCAAAAATAATATAATTAGTATAGCACATTTTTTCTGGTTAGTGAACTATCACTAATTATTTTTTTGAAAAAAGATACCATAGTGATATACCATTAGGAGGAATCACTATGGACACCCGCGAAGCCATTGCCAGACGAATCCGGGAGCTTTGCCGTCAGCGTGGGATCACGCCGAACGGGCTTGCGACGACCTCTGCGGTTCCGCAGGCGACGATCAAAAGCATTCTGAACGGCGAGAGCAAAAATCCCGGCGCCGTTACGATCAAAAAGCTCTGCGACGGCTTTGAAATCACCCTCGGCGAGTTTTTCTCAACGCCGGAATTCGACGCGTTGGAGCAGGAGATCAGATAAGTGTGAAAACAGGAGGCGGTGATGGGGTGAAGCTGAATCAGGCAGTCAGCCTGCGATTGGCAGAGCTGATGCAGGCACGGGCCATGACGCAGTATCAGCTTTCGACGAAAAGCGGCGTCCCAAAATCGTCGATCGGCAATATTATGCACTGTGCATACGATTCTGTGAAGCTTCGCGTCCTGCACGAGCTGTGTCAGGGCCTTTCTATCAGCCTGCCGGAGTTTTTCGATTCCCCGCTTTTTTGCGAGGAGAATCTGGAGCCATGATGGATGCAGAAGCCGTGGCAAACAGGAGCTCATATTGGAAACTTGCGGCTGCCCTTCAGTCTTTTCTTTTGCTTCTCCAAAAGAAAAGACTGGGAAAAGAAAACGAGCCCGGAGGGATTTCGATTTCCCTCCGGACCTCCTTGAAGTGACCAGGAAAACCCCTTCGGTTTTCTTGGATCTTTCCCGCGTAATTTGAAACAGCTCAGAACTTCTGACGCTGATCTTATACGTTTTATAGAGGCGGATGACCCGGTCCGCCGGTTTCTTTGAAAATGCCGCCCCGCCAACTGGCGGGGCGGCTTGCTGTCACATGGAGATCCAGCCGAAGGCGTTTGCGACGGAGCTGATGAGGATGATCGCGGCGAAGAACGGGCAGAGGAAACGGATCATGGCGTTGAAGACCCGCTTCCGGCGGAATCTGGGCTCACTGAGCAGGATCTCCTGCTCAATGCGGCCCACACCGGCGACCCGCGAGACGAGCAGGCAGATGGTAATGGCCGCGATGGGCATCATGACGGAGTTTGTCAGGAAATCAAAGAAATCCAGCAGCTGCATCCCGAGGATCCGCACGCCCGCCAGCGGCCCATAGCCGAGCGACGACAGGCTGCCGAGCACCAGCATCACGACGCCGACGATGGCAGTCGACTTTTTCCGGCCCCAGCCAAGCTCGTCCTGGAAGGTGGACACGGCGCTCTCCGTCAGCGCAATGGAGCTTGTCAGCGCGGCAAACAGCACCAGCAGGAAAAACAGAATGCCGATCGGCGTACCGAGGCCCATGGAATCGAAGACCTTTGGGATCGTGACGAACATCAGAGAAGGCCCGGCCTTCAGTGCGTCGGGGTCGCCGCCGGAGAACGCGAACACGGCGGGAATGATCATCAGGCCTGCCATGATGGCGATGGCCGTGTCGAAAACCTCCACGTTGCGCGTCGAGCCTTCGATGGAAATGTCCTTTTTCATGTACGAGCCGAACGTGATCAGAATGCCCATGGCGATGGACAGCGAATAGAACATCTGCCCCATGGCCGCTACGACCGTCATCCACGAGAAATGCGCGAGGTTCGGCACGAGAAAATATTTTACGCCCTCCAGCGCGCCGGGCCGCGTTACGGAATAGACCGCGATGATCACGGAAAGCACGACCAGCACCGGCATCATGAACTTCGACACGCGCTCAATGCCGTTTTCCACGCCAGCGAAGATGATCGTCAGCGTCAGCGCGGCAAACACGACGAAGCAGACCTCCGCCGGGACGCCGTTGGAGATAAACGCGGAAAAATAGCCGTCGGCGGCCAGCGCACTGCTCCGCCCGAGTGCGTAATCGGCCAGATATTTGACGACCCAGCCGCCGATGACCGAGTAATACGGCACGATCAGGATCGGGATGATTGCGTTGATCCACCCGCCGAACCGCAGCCAGCCGGAGTTCCCGAACGCCTTGAACGCACCAACCGGGCTTTTGCCCGTCATGCGGCCCAGAGACGTCTCGGCGACGATCATGGTATAGCCGAACGTCATGGCCAGCAGGATATAGACCAGCAGGAAGATCCCGCCGCCGTATTTCGCGGCCAGATACGGGAAGCGC
>OLYN01001599.1_pt1 | contig 11380 bp, 9 predicted proteins | sample 1674231 | NCBI WGS metagenome assembly OLYN01 (sample SAMEA103958153, study PRJEB25191) | human gut metagenome
TATATTTAAGGCTAAAATTCCTTCCGGAATTAAATATTGTCTAATATTTTCAATAGTTGGTTCAAAATATTTTAAAAGCCAATCATTATAATCAGGATAAAGCTTAATACTTTGTTCACCAATATTATAATTCTCTAAATCAAAATAAGGCGGGCTACTAAAAGCCAATCCGACGGAATTAACCCATTCAGGGATAAAAATTTCACTACCGCAATCCTTTAAAACAACTTTACTATTATTAGATATATTATTTTTCCAATCATCTGTAAGATTATTAAGACGCTCAATTAACAAATAGTTAGGATCTGTGCCAAAATAATTTTTATTATGTTTTAAGGCGGAGGTTAGTCTTGCGCCCCATCCGCAACTAAAATCATAAATAGTATCATTTTTTCCATATTTTTCAATAACTTCATCTGCAACCTTTACTGGAAAATTGGTAGGAATCTGAGCATAGGCTTTTCCGCCTAAACTAATTGCTCTTCCAATATTATATGCCAAAGAACAATTGGGATCAAAAGTTTTAGGACTTCTTTCAACTTTTCCTTTAAAAAGACTAAATAATTCAGGACTTTCAAATACATCTTCTACAGTCCATTTAGCAGTAGCGCATTGAGTTTTACACATTAAATCACGAAAATAGTAGCGTGTAATTTTATCATTCATTACACCACCACTTGCAATTTTTCGCATTTGGGCGATAACAACACTTTTATCTGGTTTGCTAAAAAATTCAGTTTTCGCAGTTAATCTTTCTTCCTCGCTACTTTCTGAATAAATAGAGGTATTGATTGCTTTACCTTTATATTCAATTTTCATTTAAAAACTCAGCTCCCCGTCTTCAATTTCATAATTTTCAATAAAAATTTGCGGTGTTATTCTACCCATCCAGGAGTTTAAATTAGCTCTACCAACCAAATTCATTTTTATTTCTCCAAGTTCTTGAATTTCATTAATTAAATCAATTGCATGAAATTTCATAAATGCAATTCCATTTTTCTCAATTTTTACAGTATCTTTGTGAGTCCCCATTATTTGAATATCACGCGCATTAAAATTTAAATCAGTTATATAAATCAAAGGCTCTTTGTTATTAGTCGACCAAATCGCTTCATTTAGAGCTATTTCAGTTATTAGGTTATTTAAATCATAGGCGACAGCGGGACGTTCAAAATTAACTTCATAAACATTATTAGAGAAATCATAGTCTGCAAGATCAGCATCTGCAATTTTCATTAATTGGGTTAAATTTTTGTCGGGAAGAGAACAACCACAGGCATTCGAGTGTCCCGCGGTATATTCAAAAAGGCCAGTCTGTTCCAAATAAGCCTTAAAATCAGCCAGTTCACAGTTTGATAAACCTCTCGCACTCCCGCGATCATAACCTTCATCATTAAGTCTTGCTACTATTGTTGGACGTTGATATTTCTGACTTAATCTCATAGCAAGCAATCCATTAAGCTCGCTTGGAAAAACTTCATCTTCTAATCTTACAAATAAAATTTTATGTTCAAGTAAATCATATTTACTTATTTTAATTTCAAGGCTATCCATCGCACTATCCAAAATTTTATTTTGTTTAGAACGGTTATTAGTTGCCTCTCTAATTGCTTCATTTACGACCTCCGTCATAAGTCCTTTTTCGCCCCGTTTATTAGATGGAACTAATTTATGTCCATTAATAAAGGCTTGAAATAACCTTTCCTTTTCAGACATTGATCCAACACGAATTGTAGCGTTGATAAGAGGGACGATATAAAAAGCAATTGTGGTTGGATTTACTTTTCCACCCATTGAATAGGATTGAGCTTCAATAAATTTTTGAAGTCCGTAATTTTTTATATTGGAAAAACCAAGTTTCCAAATCGCTTGATTTTCAACTTCACGACCGTCCATAACATCTCCACAAACACCTACTGCGCATAAATCAAGATAATTATCAGCGTCAGTAAATCCATAATGATCATCTAAGGCTCGACAAAATTGCCAAGCGATTCCAGCTCCAGACAAAGCTTTATTGTTATATGCGGAACTAGTTTGATTGTTAATAAGAATCATATTGGGCGGAATTTCGCTATCTGGTTCAAGTTCATGATGATCAAGGACAATAACAGGACAATTAAACTCTTTGATAAACTGCCCATCATTTGAACTAGCGTCCGCGATTATAATTAAATCACAATCTTTTTCAACCATAGCTTCCCAAACATCTTCAAGACCATGCTGTTTATGTTCATGAAAATAAGTAGTAATTACTATTTGTGGGAAGTTCTTTTTTAAGTAATTGACTAAAATTGAAGCTGATGTCAAGCCATCGGCATCACAATCAACAATCGTTCCTATATTAACTTGTTCTTTTATATCAACAATTTCTCGAAAAATCGCAATTGCTTGCTCAATATTAGATAATTTGCCCCAACTTTCAATATCATCATAAGTCGGATTTTTAAAATTCTCTAAATTTTTGATTCCTCTGCTTAAAAGTAAATTATCAATATAATTTGTTTTAAAATTTTCATTTACTAATTTAACTTGCATTTACTTTTACTCTACCTTTCAATAATTTTTTAAAAATTTCGGGACCGTGGTCAGTTGGACTGTCTTTTAAATTTGTTAATCCTTCTCTATCATAAACGAAAGAAAAATTACAATATTCAGAATATTTTTTACATAGATTATAAAGTTTGTTAAAATACTTATCTTCACCTGGTTTCTCTTCATTATCAAAACAGATTACAATTTCTTTTGGCTTTCCATATTTAAGAAGCTGACGCAATTGCCATTTATTGAATTGTGAACCGCAAACCGCTACTGCGCAATTAACAAAGTTTTTTGAACCCCAGCTGTCTACTTGTAATACAGCCTTTTCACTTTCACAAAGATAACAAATTCCTGTTCTTTTAATATTCTGATAATTCATTTTTAATCCATATAGATTACAAGAAAGAGGGTGACTATACCACTTGCCCTCAACCTTAATTGGTCCATATTTACCATATTGTTCAACTTCATCAGAATTAAGTGCTCGCCCTCTAATTCCAATTAATCTATTTTGCATATCATAATGCGGAATTATAATTTTATTTTGGCTAATTGAATAACAAATTCCAAATTTATCCATCGCAGCGGGAGTAATTCCGTCATTAAGCCATTCTGGTCTATAACTTTTTACAAAAGTATCAAGAACAGATGGATCATATTCGGGTAAAAGCGGGATTTTTCTATGCTCTTTATTTTCTTTAATAGAATGATAAACTTCAAGTTGTGATTCATTTTTATAGTTAGAACAATTTAAAACTACTAAATAAATATCTAAATACCAATCATAATCACGACCGCGGGCTTCATAATAATTCTTTAAGAATTTAAAAATTGACATATTTCCACATTCAGTGAAACAAACAAACAATTTATTATTCTTATAATAGTAAAGTTTTTCCGATGCTTTTTCTAAATTTTCATTATGACAAGCAGTTTTACAAACCAAAAAATCTCCTTTATCAACAAAAGGTATCTCAAGACGGGTTAATAGCTTTTTAATTTTGTCATCATCAATTTCTCTAACAATTTCTTCATAATCAATTGCCATTAAGTGTATCCCTCACTTTCTTAATTTCTTGCTTTTCTTCATCTGTCCAGTCACTAATTAATGGCATTGAAGGTCCTCCATAAATATCAATAGGATTAAGTCTACTATCAGTTATAAATAAATCTTCAACTCTCATTGTTCCTAAATCAACATGAGACCATATTCTTACTTGCGACCATTGTCCGCTTCGAACCTTAAACACGTCAAAAACACGATTCGGTTCTTTACATATATTACTTGCTATAATTTCTTTTAACATATCTAACTCTTCATTTGTCGGGCGGGCCATAATAATACCGTTATCAGCTTTATTAATAGTTGCACGGCCACCAGCTAGGGAGGCTTCATTACGAATTTCTCTATTATTATCTGCTGAAGCGTTAACTTGTGTAGAAGTAAAAATTCCTACATTTAATTCTACTGCTAAATCTTTAAGAGCAGTAGTCATTAATAAAAGCAATTCATCATTACGGAGTCCATGCCCTCGAAATTCAGATAATAATGCGGGTGAGATAAAAATATAGTCATAAAAAATAAAATCAATTTTATGAAGAATTGCTTGTTCTCTTATAATATTTTGTAATGTTTGAATATCTGGATCGGGAATACGCACAATTGTAAAATTATCCTCATATTCTTTCATTATGGTATATGCACCTTGTAATCGTTTTTCGACATCTTTATCAAAATTTCCATATTTGAATACACTTTCAGGAATCCCGCTTAAATAAGACAAAACTTTTTTCTGGGCTTGTTCAATCATTTGCTCGGTGATTATGAATAAAATATGTTGATTACTGCCTTCTTGTTCCCACCTACCTGTCTTTTCACTGTATCTAATCGGAAAAGCTAAATAGCAGGCATCCGCAAAAGCAAGTGAGGTTTTGCCGCATCCCGATGGCGCTGATCTAATTGTTAGGCAACCCTTTTGTGCTCCACTTAAAACTTGATTATAAATTGTTCCTTGTAGTGGCATCCCAATCTCGGCTCCACTTTGCAAATTACCAATTAACTCATCAAGTCCATCAGTTAATTTTACAACATTAACCTCACTATTTAATGAATATTCATTTTCTAACTTTAATATTTTTTGTTTAACATTGGTACAAATTTCTTCAATTGTTGTATTTTCAAAACGGCCATTAACTTCCGCGAATTTTGTACTTAAAGCATCGTCACAATAATAATCACTAATATCAAAGCCTTGTTTTTGTAAATCTCTTAATAAATTGATTTTCTTTAATTTTAAATAATAATATTGAAATCCACTGGTATCTTCCGCAACCAAATCCAATATATCTTGTATATATTCTCGGCCATTTTGCTCGGTAAAAGTATGAATTGCTTTAGGATTTGATGATAAATAGTTTTCAATATCAATAACGGAAATTTTTTTCATTCCTTGGCTATATAAACCGCTAATTGCTGTAAATATATATTTTTGAAATCTCGTATTAAAATCATTTACACTTAAATTAAATTTATCTGTTTGCGATAATAGCGTCGGGTTATTCGCTAAATGTCCAAGCACTTCCTGAATAACATTTTGATCAGTAATACTCTTCACCCTCCTTCATTAAATATCGTCTAAATCAACGACTTTAATTATGTTTTTCTTTTTCTTTTCAATATTGATTATTTGTTGTGCTGATTCACTTTGTTCTTTAAGTCTTCGTTGCTCGATTATCTGTGTCATAAGAGTTTCCATATGTTGATTGTGTGCACGCCAGTAATTTTCTGCATCTTTATAAATAAAAGGAATTATTCCAATGCCACCATTTGCTTTTTCTTTATCACCTTTTTTTACATCATAAAAATAACGTAAAGTTAAATACATTCCTTTTGCGGTATATCCTTGCTTTAAAAAACTTCCCCATTGTTTAGCAATTAACTTAAAATCAATTTCTGGTAATTGTATATCAAACCAAAGATAATCTTTTAATTCTTGAAACCAACGGTCATCATCAAGAACATCTTTGACTCCAACTGTTTTACGAAATTGTAAATAAATTGCATAACAATCTTTATGCCAATATCGATTTTTAATGTGTACCCAATCTACATCTTCAATACCGTCTTCTCGATAGAAGCTCTTCCCGCATTGAGGGCATTTTACTTGTGGCTTTTTTACCATTGAAATTCTCCTTTCATTTTTTCTCTATTTATATTATACCATAAATTCTTCTAAATAGCAAATTTGGCTACCTAAAAAAATCTAGGTAGCCTAACTGCTAAATTATATCTATTAAATACCCTGCTCTTTACACATATCCCGCATATCAAGAACTACCAAATTAAACAAATCAACTTGGTCTTCCATTATTTCAGAAAGTTTAATCTTCCTTCCGAAAATCATTTCAACACGTTTCAGAATACGAGGAGCGTTTTCGGGATTTTTATCAACAAGTTTACGCCACAAATCATTAGCTTCAGCACGAATTGCGTCATAGTCAAGTTTTTCGGTTAAATCAATGGGTGCAGTATCAACTACGGTTGCTCCCATTTCTTGCTCTTTATCGATTGCTTCTCCAAGAGCTTCTACAAATTCTTTATAACCAAAAGGAATTTTAGGAGCAAGATATTTATAGCGTGAACCTGCAGTAATCGTAGGAGTAGAACGGGTAATAACCCAACGATGGCTTTCGCCTTTCTCATCCCAAGTCTGAGTGATGACACCGATGATATCGACGAGGCCATTGACAATTTTAAGGCAACGAGGATTAAGATCGGGCTTATAGCCAATAACTTTCCCATCGTCATCAACTTGCTCTTTCAAATGACAGGTCATTGCTAATCCATATCCCATCATTGTAATTTTTCGTAGAGCACTCTCAAACTCTTTAGAAAGGGCGCTATAACCTCCTCCATAGGGAATGTCTGAAATTTTCTGCACTCCCGCTTGAGAACAAATAAAGCTTTCACAAAGATCATATGCAATTGTAATTGTATCAATACCAATTGTACTAAATTTTTTCTTTGCTTCTGGATTATCAAGCTGACGGAGTACCAATTTAAATGTACTCCAAGAGTCAATTTTTTGAACCATAGCACCAGGTCGTGCATTTGTGCCAATTTCAAATGCTAAAATTAATGCATCAGGACATTGGCAAAGAAATTCGGTTTTACCGATTTTAGGCGAACCCGCCAGGAGCAGATATTTCGAGCGTAAATCTCTCGAAATAACCTGGGGTTGGATAGACATAATATCAATATTTATAGCCATAAATCAACCCCTCCCGCAATTAAAATCCAAGATCGTCAACTGCACTCATAGCTGGTGCTTTCGGCTTTACTTCTTTGTGCTTCTTAGCTTCAATACGCTCATCACGTTTTGCAAGAGCATCTTTTACCCAAGTGATCGGGAAGGCCTGCTCTTCATCGAAAGGCTCAGAACCACCAGTAATAAGAAGATCGTGCACAGAAATAGTATGTTTTTCTTCCTGCGGTTCACCAAAAGCAGTTTCAATTTTCTTAACTTCAGTTTTAAAAGAATAATTCAGCTTACCGCTAGCTCTAACAGTATCACCTTTATGCCAATAATTCTGAAGAGAATTAATAACATTTTCATTGTGTGCTTTAAGAGTTATAATATCTACATAATCCTGATACTGTGGAACAATTGCATCAAGCTTATAAACAGAAGTTTCTACTCCATCTGCATCGCACTCAAAACCGCCATTTTTTACAACAAGAGTCATAGTAAAAGTGGCTTTCGGATCGCAATCTTCTTTTCTAATTTTATTAACAAAAGAAGCATTTACGCGGGTAGAACTAATAAAATTACCATTTTTATCAACGAACTCATTATTACGAAGAGTTCCGCCAGTAATTCTTACACAATCAGCTCTTTCCTCTCCAACAGAAGCAATAGAGTTCATTTCAGTCTTTACTTTCAAAGCACTCTCATATGCTGGATTAGGTTTTCCTGCATTGGTAAATTTTGTTGCAAATATAGATACGGGAATTTCCAGTACAGTATCTACACCATCAATAGGCTGAATAACTTTTACTTTAATATCACCGGCAATAACTTCTTTTTCAGTGCCGTTGATTACAACTTTCTTTTCTTCAAGACCATTCTCACTAAGAATACCCTCAATATGAACTTTATTTTCGTAAATCATTTTATTTTCTCCTTTTTAAGTTAAGTTAAATTATTTTTATTGTTTGTTCTAATTAAGTCTGTGTTCATACTAAGATAAAAATAAGGCGGGGTTTGATGCCCCGCCATCTTATCTTTTTAATTATTCCTCAGTGGGAACAAATTCCTTACCTTCATCGGTAAGAACAACATAAGTAATAGTAGTAGCCTTACCATCTTCACCAGCCTCGCCAGCAACTTTCTCACGAACTGCGAGACCTTTCTTCTGAAGGTCAAGAACATTAGCACCAATAGAACGAGAAGTTCTTCCAGTCACCGCTACAAGTTCCTCCATAGAAACACGGCCACCGTTCTCCTTTACATAGGAATAAATTTCATTTGTTTTTTCAGTTAATTTCATAATAATTTTTCTCCTTTTAATTAAAATATTTTTTATAATTAAATAAAACCTATGTATAAGGGTTTTATTTATTTAACATATTAATTATAACAGAATTTTTCAAAAAAATCAAATTATTTTAATAAATCTTTTTGAGATAGCAAGACAGCTGTAAGCATATTAACACAAATTGAATTACCGATTTGTTTATATAATTGAGCATTTGATTCAAAGCTTACTTTATTAAAATCAGTTTCAGTAAATCCCATTAATTTCCAACATTCGAGTGGTGTTAATTTTCTTACTAAACCCGTATCAGTTAAAATTTTAGGTTCTCGATGCCCACCTTGCATTGTTGTTAAAGTGGGACAACAGCCATCTAAATGATAGACCCGTTTAATTGCATCATTAGCTTTAAAATCTAAATTACCAGCTTGCCAAAGACCAGTATTTGTATTTTTTTCATAATTCCCTGCAATATAAGGCTTATCCATATAATATTTTGGATCAACTTCTAAAGTAATTATATCACGAATTGTTAAATTTGTCAAATTACCTTTCGGTAAATCATTAGGATATTCATTTAATATAGAAAAACAAATAACTCGCTCTCGATTTTGAGGAATTTCAAAATGATTTGCATTTAATACGGCCCAAACAGTATGATAACCTAAATTTTCAAGTTGTTTTAAATAAAGTTGAAAATTCGCTTTATGTGTTGGACCAATTAAATTTTTTACATTTTCCATTAAAAGAAATTTTGGTCGTTTTTCTTCAATAATTCGCATAGCTTGCCAAAGAAGCGAGCTTCTTGTATCGCTATCTTCTGTTAATCCAGCTTGCTTCCCCGCAATAGAAATATCCTGACACGGAAAACCAAAACTTAAAAAATTAAAATCAGGTAATATGGAACTATCAATTTTTGAAATATCACCATAATTTTTTGTTTCTCCATAAAGCGCATTATAGCTTTGAATTGCAAATTTATCAATTTCACTAATTCCTACGCACTCAAATGGAATTTGGCTATTGATAAATGCCTTACGAATAGCTCCAATTCCTGCAAATAATTCAAATAATTTTATTGACACTTATTTATCAACTCCAAATTTATAAGATAAAATTGGTAATTTTTCTTCTTGTTTAATTACTTTAAGCAAAGAAAATCGCGGACGTTTTCCCGCCTTACACTGATCTTCAAAAGTTTCTTTTTTATTAACCATAACTTTATTAAGATCATCATCATATTGATAAAATAAGACTAAATCTTCATCTACAATAAAATGAGCTAAAATTAAATGGTCATATTCTGAACGAGGACCAAAACTCGTTGGCCCTCCATTCTCTTCTCTACTCATAGTAGAAACAGCTTTAATTTGATATGTTTCACCATTAGAAGGATTAATACAATCAAAACTTGTTGATGATAAGCCTTGAAAGGCAATATTATTAGTACGAGCTAAATTAAACAACTTCGCTACTAAACCTTCACTAATGATTTCAGGTAAATTATTTCTTCGACTATTTAAAATAACGCATTCTTTATTTAATTCTTTCCAAAGAAAGTAAATTTTATTAAATTGTTTTTCATCGTCTTCATTAAAATAATCACCATATCCTTGGAAAGGCATACCATTACGAACTCCAGAAATTTTCTTTTGTATCATAAGTTTGACTCAACCTTCTTTCTTTCTTTTTACTATAATAATTATACCAAAATTTTCAGAAAAAGTCAAGCATTTAACATATTAAAATTTTGAAATGCCACTAATTTTTTCATTTTCTTTTAATTTAATAGTTTGCACTCCTAAGGCTCCTCTATTCATAAGCGGAAGTGTATTAATTTCAAGTTTTAAAGTTGATTTTTCAGAAGCCACAATTAACTCTTGTTCATTAGACAATGAAACGAATTTACTTTCAAAATCATTTTCAAGTTTTCTAACCTTAATACCTTTTCCACCGCGACCTTGTATTGTATAATCATTTTTACTGTTACGAATAGCTCGCCCGCCTTGTGACACAAATATAAATTCTTTCGTATCGGTTCCAATTAATTGACTATCTACAACTTCATCATCCGCATTTAATTTTATACCAATAACACCACGAGTCATTCTACCAATCGGATTAATTTCTTTCGTATCTATTATAATAAAATTTCCGCACTTTGTCAAAATTCCAATTGGTAATTTAGAAGTAAATAATACATTAACAATTTTGTCGCCCGCGTCTAATTTTATAGCATTAATAGAAGAACCACGATTAAAATTATATTCTGATAACTCACTTTTTTTAATTAAGCCATTCTTGGTGATAAATAAAATAAATTCATTTTGTTTATCTTTAAAATTAATAGGAACAAAGGTTGTAAAGTCATCATTATCTTCTACCTTACATAGCATCGCAATTGGTGTTTTTTTATCTAATACTGAAAATTCCAAACTATTCATTTGAAATTTCACGCATTTTCCATTTGCAGTAAAAAATAAAAGCATATCATTATTTGAACAGACTTTCGAGAATTTTACAAACTCTCCTTTATCGAGTTTTGTTTTTGTACCAACTCCTCCTCTCTTTTGAGTATAGAGTGAAGAGGTTTCAGTTATAATTAAATTATTCTGATTTGTCATACTAACTTGATAAAGTTTTTCATCAGTTGCTTGTCCTTCTTCCGTCTCAACATTTAAAATTTTTGTGCGACGGTCATCACCAAATTTTTCAGCAACTTCACGCAACCCTTTTTCAATTTCCTTTTTTAAGAGAGTTTCATTAGAAAGGATTTCATTAATTTTTGTTTCTTCAACCTTTAAGTTAGCTTGTTCATTAGTCAGCTTCGCAATTTCAAGATGAGCCAAACGAGAAAGTTTTATGTCAAGAATTGCTTTTGCCTGTTCGCTATCAATGTCTAATAGCTTGCAAAGAGCTGTATTAGCTTCCGCAGTAGAAGAAGAACTTTTAATTGTGCGAATTACTTCTTCTATCATTGAAATTGCTTTAAGAAGACCTTCAATAATATGAAGTCGCTTTTGAATTTTTGCAAGATCAAATTGGTAGCTACGAGTATAAACTTCTTTTTCATGGGCGAGGTGTGCTTGAAGCATTTCTTTCCATGTAAAAACGCGAGGAAAACGCCCATTTTCGAGCATTGTAAAGTTAATAGGATAATAACTTTGTAAAGAAGTCTTTTTATAAAGATATTTTAATACAAAGGCCGGATTAGCTTTTTTTTGTAAATAAATTTTAATTAAAGGTGTTTTTCCTGTTAAATCATTATATGTAACCGAAAAACCGTTAGCAACAACTGAAATAG
>OLYN01001602.1_pt1 | contig 11353 bp, 7 predicted proteins | sample 1674231 | NCBI WGS metagenome assembly OLYN01 (sample SAMEA103958153, study PRJEB25191) | human gut metagenome
TCTGATCGAGATCGAGTAAATGCCGACCGTGTGCGCCAAGGCATAACGTATATAGGATGCCCCCGGAGAGCCGCAACAAGCCCTCCGGGGGCATTTTTTGTGTTCAGGCTTTCGACGACGGAAAGGGGAGAAAGTACCTGTTTTTGCCAGAAAACTTTATTTTTCCACCGTTTCGTGGTATCCTTATAAGGCGCACGCAATACAGGCCTGCGGCTGCACTGGCAGCGGCTGCGGACTGCGCGCGGCAAAAAAAGAACGTATAGAAGAGAAAAGGGGGATAAAAGTCATGGGCGAATTTGCCTTTCAGACTTTACGGGAAAGTATCACCTCTGCCATCAGGAGCAAGATCCTTACCGGGGAATTACAGCCGGGCGTAAAGCTGGCCGAGCAGAAACTGGCCGAGGAGTTTGGCTCCAGCCGGGCACCCATCCGGGAGGCGCTGCGGCAGCTGGAACAGGAGGGCATGGTTGAATATTCGCGCAATGTAGGCTGCTCGGTGCGCCGGGTAAAGCCGGAGGACGCCTACGAGATCTACCTGCTGCGGGCAAATCTGGAAATGACGGCACTGCGCTATTTTGATTGCAAATTCCCGGAGGAGGATCTGCGCACCCTGCGCGGCATTCTGGAGGAGATGCGCAATGTCCGGCCGGGGGATCTTTCGCAGATCGTGGAGAACGACAACCGCTTCCATGCGGTCATCGTGCAGCGGGCGGGGCTGCCCAGACTGCTGAAATTCTGGGACGACCTGAACTACGGCAACCTGCTTGTTGGGGCGAACAGCGGCTCCAACCACGAGACGCTGGCGCAGCGGCAAAACGGCATCCACACCAAGCTGTACGAGGCGCTGGCAAGCGGCGACACCGAGGTTGCCTGCCGCGCCGTCTACGCCCACTACATGGAGCCTATGGAGCGGATGCGCAGCGCGAACAGCGCCGTACAGGCAGCGGACGAAGCAGCAAAATAAGGGGAATTTGGCTGACCGTCTAAATTTTGACCAATCATTTTATGGAAATTGCAGATTGTCTACAATCTGCAATTATGCTATACTATCAAAGTGATCGGTCGAGTACTGCTGTATTTTTGGTAAAAATTGCGAAATGTATGCGGAACATCGGCCTTCTTACAGGAACTTCCGCCCTGTGTGGAAAAGAAAGAGAGGAATTGTCCGCATGTCTAACAAAGAAAAAGCCACAAAGATCTCGTGGCTTACCCTTGCCTTCATGGCCTTTTCTACGGTCTGGGGCTTCGGCAACATTACCAACGGCTTTGTGTACTTTAACGGTCCGCAGGTCATCTTCAGCTGGATCTTCATGTTTGTCCTGTACTTCATCCCCTATGCGCTGATGGTGGGTGAGCTGGGCTCTGCCTTTAAAAACGAGGGCGGCGGCGTCAGCTCCTGGCTGCACCAGACCACCAACGCCAAGCTGGCCTACTACGCCGGTTGGACCTACTGGGCCTGCCACATCACCTACATCGCCAGCAAGGGCAGCGGCTTTTTGAAGGCGCTGAGCTGGGCAATTTTTCGCAACGCGGAGACCTACGATTCCTTCCCCACCCGCTACATCCAGCTGGCTACCTTCTGCATCCTGCTGCTGGGCTGCTACATTGCAAGCTTGGGTCTGAACCCTCTGAAAAAGCTGCTGACTGCCGCAGGCACCTGCACCTTCGTCATGTCCCTGCTGTACATCGTGATGATGTTCGCTGCCCCGGCCATCAACCCCACGGCAGAGTACGTCCACGCAAACCTGAGCTTCAGCAGCCTCATTCCCAACTTCAACGTCACCTACTTCACGTCTCTGTCCATTCTGGTGTTCGCTGTGGGCGGCTGCGAGAAGATCTCTCCCTACGTCAATAAGGTCGAGAACCCCAGCAAGGGCTTCCCCCGCGGCATGATCGCGCTGGCCGTCATGGTGGTCACCTGCGCCATTCTGGGCACGCTGGCCATGAGCCGTATGTTCGACCCCGCCGTCATCAACGCCAGCGCAGAGAGCTTCAACGCCTATGTCGCCAACAGTTCCTACTGGGCTTTCCAGAAGCTGGGTCAGTACTACCATGTGGGCGATCTGTTCATGATCATCTACGCCCTGTGCAACGTCATCAGCCAGCTCGCTGTGCTGATTTTGAGCATCGACGCACCGCTGCGTATGCTGCTGGATAACGAGCACACCAAGCAGTTCATCCCGCAGGCTCTGCACAAGGTCAACGCCCACGGCGTGCACAGCAACGGCATCAAAATGGTGGCTGTGCTGTCCGGCTCCATCATTCTGGCACAGTCCTTCGTGCCCGGTGCTGCCGCCGTTCTGCGCCAGCTGACCAAGCTGAACTCTGTGTGTATGCCCATGCGCTATCTGTGGGTGTTTGCTGCCTACATCGCCCTGCGCAACGCCTACGACACCATCCCCGCCGAGTACCGCTTTGTCAAGAATCAGGCCGTGGCCAAGTTCTTCGGCGGCTGGTGCTTTGCCGTTACCGCCGTGTGCTGCGTGCTGGGTATGTATGATAAGGACCCCTTCACCTTTGCACTGAACGTCATTACCCCCGTGGTGCTGACTGTGCTGGGATTCATTCTGCCCGCCCTTGCAAAGCGCGAGCAGACCGCTGTTAAAAAGTAACCTGAATATGCTTAAAAAGGGCCGGTCAGCACTGACCGGCTCTTTTCTCAGGAAATTAGGAGGTTTATTTTTATGATCGCATCCGAAGTCCGTGAAATGCTGTCCTTCATCGACGGCAACCCCACCGCATATCACACCACCGCCGCTGTGCGGGATATCCTGTTGAAAGCAGGTTTTGCAGAGCTGCTGGAAAGCCGCAAGTGGTCGCTGGAACCCGGCAAGGACTACTTTGTCTGCCGCAACGGCTCCAGCATCATCGCTTTCCGCATGGGCGACCAGCTGGAAAATTACAGCTTCAACGTTGCCGCCGCCCATACGGATTCTCCCTGCTTCCGCATCAAGGAGAACGCCGAGATCCACATGGGGCAGAACTACACCAAGCTGAACACCGAGGGCTACGGCGGCATGATCTGCGCCACATGGATGGATCGTCCGCTGTCTGTGGCGGGCCGTGTGCTGGTGCAGGAGAACGGCACTATCGTATCCCGTCTGGTGGCGCTGGACCGCGACCTGCTGATGATCCCCAGCGTTGCCATCCACATGAACCGCGAGGTCAACGATAAGGCTTCCTTCAACAAGCAGGTGGATATGCTGCCTTTGCTGGGCGGTGCCGCCGAGGAAGGCGTGCTGAAAAAGCTGGTCGCCGCCGAGCTGCAGGTCGCAGAAGAGCAGATCCTTGGCAGCGACCTGTTCCTCTGCATCCGCGAAAAGGCCGCCGTCTGGGGCTGCAACGAGGAGTTCATCTCCTGCGGCCGTCTGGACGACCAGCAGTGCGTTTACGGCATCCTGAAAGGTCTGCTGACCGCCAAGAACGCCCGCTCCATCGGCGTGGCAGCCTTCTTTGATAACGAGGAAGTCGGCTCCGGCACCAAGCAGGGCGCAGCTTCCACCTTCCTGTACGATGTGCTGCACCGCATTGCCCAGAGCCTTGGCGGCAACGATGAGGACTTCCACCGCGCGGTGGCTTCCAGCTTTATGGTCAGCGCCGACAACGCCCACGCCGTGCACCCCAACCACCCGGAGCACACCGATGTGAACAACTGCACCTACATGAACAAGGGCGTGGTCATCAAGACCCACGCAGGTCAGAAGTACACCAGCGACGGCATGAGCGTTGCCGCTGCCCGGGAGCTGGCTGCCCGCGCCGGTGTGCCGCTGCAATACTTTGCAAACCGCTCCGATAAGGTGGGCGGCAGCACGCTGGGCAATCTGGCGATGGCACAGGTGTCCATGAATTGCGTGGACATCGGTCTGCCGCAGCTGGCGATGCACTCCTGCTACGAGACCGCCGGCGCAGAGGATACCCTCTCGCTCATCAAGCTGATGCAGGAGCTGTACAGCAGCCACTTTGAAGAGACTGCATTCGGCACCCTTTCCATCAGCAAGTAAACGGATAAAAGCATAAAAAGGACTGCTGTGCGCTGCTATGCACGGCAGTCCTTTTTGTGTAAAAGTTGATTTTCCGTGGCCGGTTAAGCCCGGATATAGAAATCCGACGGTAGTTATGGTAAAATAAGGCATCCGGGAGCGCCGGGCGCTCCGCTGCAACATCAAAAATGGAGGTTTTCTATGAAAAAGACCTATCGCTCGCTCTTTTGCCTGCTTGCGGTGCTGCTGCTCAGCGTCAGCGCGCTGCCCTCTGCTTCGGCGCTGTTTTCCAAGAAGCTCTACTATTATGGCACGGTAGAGGGCGTCAGCCGCACCGTGGAGGGCAAGGTGGAGTCCATTGTGGTTTCTGCGGAAGAGCAGGAGAGCTATGAGATGATCGTCACCGACAGCACCGTCTGGCAGGACCATGACGAAAAGACCACCTCCGACCCCGCTACCCTTGCGGTAGGCGAGCAGATCTGCGTGGTGCACGACCCGGCTGTGATGATGTCGCTGCCGCCGCAGTCGGTGGCGTATACCGTCATCCGCAACTTCCCCGCAGGCACGGATCTGGAACAGGAAGCACGGGATGCCGCCTGCCCGGTGAAAAAGTTCTTCGCCGACACCCGCAAGGCCATTTCGGACTGGTTCTACCAGACCATGCCCATCTGAGCGTAACATTCCCTCTATAACGCAAAAAACTGCTGCCCCGTACCGGATGCCAAAGCGTCCGGGCAAAGGGGCAGCAGTTTTTTTATGCAAGGTTATGCGGTGGTTTGCGGCAAAAACGCTGCAGACCGCTATTTATTTTCGGGGGGGGGTAACACGAAAGCGTTTTACCGTCTGTTCCAGCGCAGCGATATCCACGGGCTTGGACAGATGCTCGTCCATGCCGGCTTCCTTGCTCTTTTGCATATCCTCAAGGAAGGCGTTGGCGGTCATGGCAAGGATGGGGATGGTGCGTCCCAGCGGGTTTTCGCCGCTGCGGATGCGGCGGGTGGCTTCCAGGCCATCCATCACCGGCATCTGCATGTCCATCAGGATCATGTCGTAATCGCCGGGCTTTACGCTGGCAAAGGCATCCACGATCTCCTGACCGTTGGGGCAGATGGTGCAGCTTGCGCCTTTTGTTTCCAGCAGCATTTGCAGAATCTCGGCGTTGATGGCGTTATCCTCGGCGCAGAGGAACTTCATGCCGGACAGGGGAGAAGTGGTCTCTTCTTCCTCCGGGAGCGCCTGCGCCTTTTGCACCGTGTCCGCTTCGGTGTCAATGGGAAATTCCAGCACCACCTCAAAGCGGGTGCCCTTGCCGGTGGCACTCTCTACGCTGATGGAGCCGCCCATCAGGTCTATGACGCTTTTGGTAATCGCCATACCCAGACCCGTGCCCTGCACCTTGTTGGTGCCGGAGCGCTCCTCCCGGGTAAAGGGGTCGAAAAGGGTCTTTTGGTAGTCCGCGCTCATGCCGATGCCGTCATCCTGCACCACAAAGCGGTACCGGGCGTAGTGCTCGTTCCGGGGCAGCTCTTCCACCTCCAAACGGATGTGCCCGCCGGTGGGCGTATACTTGACCGCGTTGGAGAGGATGTTCATCAGCACCTGATTCAAACGGTTGGGGTCGGCCAGCACGTTTTCGTGCTGCAGATTGGTGCTTACCGTAAAGGTCTGACTGCGCTGACCTGCCTGCTGCCGGATGATGCTGTCCAGCTGACTGATCTGCTGGGGCAGATTCATTTTTTCCACATTCAGGGTGGTCTTGCCGCTCTCGATACGGCTCATATCCAGAATATTGTTGATGATGCCCAGCAGCAGCTGACCGGAGGTTTCCAGCTTGCCCAGATGCTCGGCAAGCTTTTCCGGCTCGTGCAGCTCGTTTTTCATCAGGGCGGTGATGCCGATGATGGCGTTCATGGGGGTGCGGATATCGTGGCTCATGTTGGAAAGGAAGTCCGTCTTGGCTTTGCTGGCACGCTCGGCGGACTGTAACGCCTCGGCGGCAGCATCCTGCGCCCGCCGCATCTCGTCGTTGGCCTGCGTCAGCTGGACGTTATACTGCTCCAGACGGAGGTTCGTCTTTTTTTCAGCCTGCAGCTCCCGCTGCTGCTTTTCCCGCAAAAGGAACCAGCCAGCAATGACTGCCATGATCGAAAACACCGTTGCAAAGCCTACAATAACGACCATGACGATATTGACCAGCTTCTGCGTATTCACGGCCACATATTCTGCCGGAACAAGGAACGCCAGCGTCCACTGGGCGTTTTCCATCTGCTTCAGGGCGTAGTAATACTCAGTTCCGTCCAGCACAGCGTTGGAATAACAGGAGCCTGTGCGGGCAAGCCGCTCCTTTGCTACTGCAAAGGAAGAACCGTGCAGATAGGACATCTGGGAGAGCACGGTGTATACGTTGTGCCCCTTCAACAGCTCGGTATCATTGGCGTTGAACAGCTTGAAGCCGTTGTTGTCCAGCACATAGACGCTGTTGTTATTTTCGTAGGCGTCGCAGCGGAAATAATCGTTCAGCTGGGTCATGCTCTGCGAAATACCAAAGTAGCGCAGGGTGATCTCTTTTTCTCCGCTTTGCAGTGTGATGGGGGTGGAGAGCTGTTCCAGGAACACCATCCGGGAGTCGTCCACGGTCAGCGAATTGGAAACATAGCTGACCCGCTGCGGCGCGTTTTCCAGATAGTTCATTTCCCGCAGCAGACCCGTGCGGCCATACTCGGTATAATAACGCCCGGCAGCATCCACGGCGATCAGTTCGATCTGTTTTTCATGGTAATTGGAAAGCTCCGACAGCTTTTTCAGATAGCGGTAGAGATCGGTATCGGTCTCCAGCGGGGTGTTGTACAAATAATTACACTGCACATTCACCTCGTCCCAGTGGTTGTCGATCACATCCTCCAGACTGTGGAACATCTGGTGGGTGACCTCTTCCATCTGGCTCAGCCGCTCGTGGTAGACAAGGTTTTGGATGTAGGTCTGGCTCATGACAAAAAGGGTCAGGATCAACACGATGATGACAAAGCCGAAGCCCACAAACAGCTTTTTATAGATTTTGTTGTTCACATCCAGTATCTCCTGTCCGTTTTATTCAACTCCATGCGGTGTCTGCCCGGCTGATGGTGGTGTAAGCACCAAAGAAGGTTTTTGCGGCATCCATGCCCACCACGCCGCTGTCTGTCACCGTTGCTTCGGCAGCCAGCTGGTCGCTCACACCGCAGATGGCAACCTGATAGGTCTTGCCCGCCTCCGGCTGCACCGGGCTTACCAGCACATAGGGGTAGCCCTTGCCGTTGCCGTAGGCATCGTAGCCAGAAGCCAGCAGGTCGCTGATCTGCTGCCCGGTCAGGGTGACGGTCTGGATGGTGCGGTTCCAGCCGGTGGGCAGGATGACCGAAAGGTCGTAATCCGTAATGCCCTTGGCGTACAGCTTGGCGGCTACGCCGTGGTGGTTCTGCTCGGTGGGGTTGCCGGGGATCCATGTGCTCAGCGAGACCAGCGCAAGGTCGCTGCCGGTAGCCTGTGCAAAGCAGCGGCCTACCAGCATGGCGCAGTCCTGCTGCGAAAGCTCCTCCGTAACGGTAGTGATGACATCCGGGGTGTTGTTCACCACACTGTCCTGATCCTCGTCCAGCTGACGGATGACATCCTCCATGGTGGCGTTGCCCTTCATGAAGTCCAGCATTTTAAGGCCGGTGGTCACGAAGGTGTTTTCCCAGCCGGAATAGATAAAGGGCGCGGTGTTGCCTGCGTTCAGGGTATCGGCGATGTCGGCATAGTAGGTGCCGTCTGCCTTTGCACCCTTGAAGGGCAACAGGCTGCTTTTCAGCGCCGTTGCGGGCTGCAGAGCGCTGGTGCCTGCAACGGTGGAAAGCACACGCATCACCTTGAGCGCATCTTCCAGCTTCTGGGGGTCCTGCTCCAGCTTTTTATTCAGACCGTAGAAGCGGTTCACATTCAGCACAAAAACGTTCTGGGTGCCGTCCTCGGAAAGATAGGGCATCAGGCCGAATTTATCGGCGTTGCCGTCTGCCTCCACAATGCCGTTGGTGTTTCCGATCAAAAACAGGGTATTCCCCTCGGCCATCCTCTGCAGGGTCACGTTGTCGTCAAGAGCATCGCCGGAGCCGTTCAGCATCCCGATGTCCTTCCACTTTTTGACATACGCCATTGCCTGCATCATGCCGGGGGTGTTGCTGACGTTTGCCTTGCCGGAAAGATAATCCTTCTGCCACAGTCTGCCGTCCAGTGTGCCAAGGAAATCGGCATCTGCAATGTTGCACAGATACTGGAAACCGTAGCCCGGGTACTGGATCTGCGGCAGGCAGAGATCGACCCCGGTTTCCTTGGCTTTTGCAGCCAGCACTTCCAGCTCAGCGAAAGAATTGGGCAGCTCCCAGCCGTGTTCTCGCAGCAGGGTCTTGTTGTAGGTGATGCCGTAGCAGTTGTAAACCGAGGGCAGCAGATAGATAGCACCGTTATCGAACACATCCTGCAAGCGGGACTCCACATAGTTATCCGTAAAATCGTAGCCGGAAAGGTCCAGCAGTTTGTCGGAGACCAGATCGATCTGGGGGTCGTAGTAGGTCAAGGTGCAGACGTCCGGCAGGTCGCCTGCCGCAAACATATTCTGCAAACAGGTGGTGGTGTTATCGCCGCTGTATGGCACGACCTCGATGTTCACTTCCGGGTAAACGCTGTGCACCTGCTCAATAAAGGCTTCTATCTCCTTATAAGGTGCCATAAAGGTGACGGCTTCGTGCGCATCTGCTGTTTTGCTTTCAGCCTTGCCGCCGCAGGCGGTCAGCGCTGCCGTGGCAGCTGCAACGCTGCAAGCCTGCAAAAAGGAGCGGCGGGAGATCTTTTTTATCATATAAATATACTTTCCTCACATTTTCGGAAGGCAGTACTGCACAGAACCAATGGGGTGCAGTGCTGCCTTAGCGATTCTTACACACCCCACAGGAACCCCTACGCTCGCGGCCTGTCCGCACGGGGCATACGCCGATTTTCCCATAAAATAACAATCATATTGTATCATTGTAACAAAAGTGTTTCAAGCTGTTTTTTGAAGGATTTTGCATGGAAAAGGGCGAACAACCGCGTGCTTTGCAGCTGCACGGCATAAAAATACCCCTGACACCGGGGAAGGATATCAGGGGGTATGGTATTCCGGGCACGCTGTTTTATTGCAGGGGCTCTTTTGCGCGCAGACGCCGACAGGCATCCTCTTTTACAAGCTCAATGACCACCGCCGTTAACGGGATAAAGAAGATGATGCCGATGATGCCAAAAAGCTTTCCGCCGATCATGGCGGCAATAAGGGTGTATAGCGGCGAAAGCCCCACGGATTTTCCCACCACACGGGGATAAATGAACTGGTTTTCAACAAACTGCACGGCAAGGTACACGATCAGGCAGCGCACCGCCAGCACAGGGTCTACCAACAGCACAAGGAACACACTGACCACGCAGGAGATCAGTGCACCCACATAGGGGATGATGGCGCAGATGGCGGTGAGCACGCCCACCAGACTGCCATAGGGGATCTTGAAAACGGAAAATGCAAGAGCCATCAGAACGCCAAGGATCACTGCCTCGCTGCATTGTCCCGTTAAAAAGTTTGCAAAGGACTGCCGGAACAGCCGGCAGAACTTCAGCACCCCGGCGGCGTGGGCAGGCTTCAGGTAGGCGCACACCAGCGTGCGGGCTTGGTGGCCGAGGCTCTCCGTACTAAGGGACATATAGACGGAGATGATCAGCGCAAACGAGGCGGTGATCGCGATATTCACCGTGGCAGAGACAGCCCCTACCGCATTGACCAGCACCGTGTCGATGCTTGCGGTGACCTTGTGCAGCAGCTGCTCCCAGTTGATGCCCTCCAGCCAGTTCATCAGCCAGCCCATGTCAGCATCCTGTGCGTTGAGATAGGCAGTCCAGCGGGGAATATTGGCCTCGATCTGCACATACAGGCTGTGGAAGGACTGCACCAGCTCCGGGATCAGCAAAGTCAGCGCCAATACCAGCACCAGCACAACGCCCAGCAGGGTGATGAAAAAGCTGAGAAGGTGGATGGCTTTCGCCGAGGGCTGCTTTTTGGCCTTGCCGAACAGGCGGTTCAGCCGCTTTTCCAGACCGGTCATGGGCACGTTGATAAAAAGCGCCAGAATGCCGCCCGCCAGAATGGGCAGTACCAGATCTATCAGCTTTGCGGCAAAGGCCAGAACGTCAGAAAGCCGCAGCAGCGCTACAAAAAGCGTTACCCCTACCACGGTAACGAGCAGAGATTGTTTTGTTTTTGGTTCCATGAAAAAGTTCCTTTCCCGGAAGATTGTGGCAGCAGGCAGCAAAAAGACCGCCCGCCGGCTCTTTTTGGTATTGTAATCGGAAGAAAAGGGCTTGTCAAGACGAGAGAAAGGGAAACGGGACGTTATAAAAGCAGTTTGCGAGAATGCAAGCGGGAGCTTTTCAGTAGGGAAAAAGCGTGGTATACTTGGCCAGAGCAAATTTAAAAAAATTGAGAGAAACACAGCTTGAAAGGAAATAGATCATGTCGAAAGATGAATATCTGATTACAGATGCGCCGCTGAAAGCGCTGACGGTTTTTGCAATGCCAATGATCCTTGGCAGCTTTTTTCAGCAGGTCTATAACATGGCAGATTCCATCATAGTCGGTCAGTTTGTCGGCTCCTCGGCACTGGCGGCTGTCGGTGCCTGTGCTGCGCTGACCAATGTTTTTATCTGTGTGGCGCTGGGTGCCGGTGTGGGTGCCGGTGTGCTGGTAAGCCGCTATTTTGGCGCTAAAAACTATGGCAAAATGAAAACCATCGTGTCAACGTCCCTGCTCAGCTTTCTGGTTTTGAGCGTTGTCCTTGGCGTTTTTGGCTTTAGCTTTTCTCGTGCTATGATGAGCGGCTTGCAGACCCCCGCCGACATTCTGGAGGATGCGGTGCTGTATCTGCGGGTCTATTTTGTGGGCTTTCCGTTTTTGTTCATGTACAACATTCTTTCCACCATGTTCACTTCCATCGGTGAATCCAAAATTCCGTTGGGACTGCTGATATTCTCATCTATCCTGAATATTTTTATGGATCTCTGGATGGTGGCGGGACTTGGCTTGGGCGTGTTTGGCGCAGCCCTTGCCACGTTGATCGCACAGGGCATTTCTGCGGTGTTTTCGTTTTTGATTTTCCTGCACCGGATGCGGCAGTATAAAAGCCCCTTTAAAAGGTTCGACCGGCAGGAGCTGTATTCCATGCTCCGCATTGCGGTGCCGTCGGTCTTGCAGCAGTCCACCGTGTCCATCGGCATGATGATCGTGCAACACTCAAGATCGGAAGAGCGTCGTGTAGGGAAAGAGTGTAGATCTCGGT
>OLYN01001627.1_pt1 | contig 11251 bp, 22 predicted proteins | sample 1674231 | NCBI WGS metagenome assembly OLYN01 (sample SAMEA103958153, study PRJEB25191) | human gut metagenome
AGGGTCGGTCACAATATTTTTTGCTTTGTAAAAATTGAGCTTGTCGGCAATTACTTTTGCGGAATTGTTGCCGTAAACCATACCTATTTTTACTGCGTCCGGGAAAATATCGGTAAACACACAGTCAAGCTGATTTGCTATAAACTCGTCGCTCGTCTGCTCAATACCGTATACGCCCGTTGTGTTTTGCGCCGTAAGGGCGGTAATGACGCTCATTGCATAGCAACAGTGCATTGTTATTGTTTTTATATCAGCCTGTATTCCCGCTCCTCCCGAGCAGTCGCTACCGGCTATTGTCAATACAGTTTTCAAACTAACCTCCGTAAATTACGCTGTCTGCAAGTTTTCTTAATTTTTGTGCGGCGAAACAGATATTGTCAGCGCCAAAAATCGCACTCACCACTGCAACGCCGCTTATACCGCAATTTTCAAGCTGCGGTATATTATCTGCGCTTACACCGCCGATTGCCACAACAGGAATACCGACAGCGCCGCATATTTTCTTAAGATTTTCTGTACCGAGGTATTTTGCGTCTGCCTTTGTAAGTGTGCCGAACACCGCACCGCTGCCTATGTAATCCGCTCCGCTCTGCTCTGCTTTTTTTGCAAGTTCAATTGTGCGTGCCGAGCCGCCGATTATTTTATCTTTACCGAGGATTTCTCTCGCCTTGGCAAGTTCCATATCATTCTGACCGAGGTGCACACCGTCAGCACCTGTCTTTATTACAACATCTGCGTTATCGTTAATGATCAACGGTGCGTTATACTTTTGGCAAATTTTAAGCAGATTGTCTGCCTCTTTACAGAGCGTATCAAAATCGACTTCCTTATCTCTTAACTGAATCATTGTTGCGCCGCCCGATAAAGCCTGCTCAACGCTGTACTCAAGTCCACGGTCGCCTATGCATTTTCTGTCTGTAATCGCATATAACGCAAGCATATTTTTGTCAAATTTCACGCTGTATCACCCCAATTCACGCTTAATTTTCATAACTTCGTCATTTATATTTTCACTCTGCATAAGAAGTGACATAACGCATACACCGGCAAAATTCTTTCTGTTTACGGATTTTAATTCTTTTGCGGTATCGGCATTTATGCCGCCTATTGCGTAGACGGGAATATTTACACTGTCACACACATTCCGCAAAAAATTTACACCTTTACCCTTTAGTCCTTTTTTGCAGTCGGTTTCAAAAATATTACCCGCCGTAATGTAATCCGCTCCGTTTTCTTCGGCAAATATTGCGTCCTCCGTACTGTGTACGGAAGTTCCGAGCAAATCAAAATTCTCTCTGCCCTTTAAATCTTTAAACGCACCGAAAGGCAGATGAATTTTTTTAACACCGAGTTTTACAGCGGTTTCGGGAAAATTATGTATAATCAATTTGTTAGCACACGAACAGTTGATTCTGGCATCTGTCCGGTTAAATTTTCACACAGCCATAATAACAGAAGAAAGGGCATACATTATATGAGTAAGCTAAAGATATTAATCGTTGATGATTCACAATTAAACAGAGAAATACTTTCCTGTATGCTGGAAGATAAATATGATATCTGTGAAGCTGAAAATGGAAAGCAGGCAGTTGAAATCCTTGAAAGATGCCATAAGGATTTTAAGCTGGTGCTCCTTGACCTGATCATGCCGGTAATGGATGGTTATCAGGTACTTGCTGTTATGAAGGAAAAGCAATGGCTGGATATGCTGCCTGTTATCTGTATTTCATCAGAGACTTCCGAAGATAGCATCCGTCGGGTTTATGGGCTGGGAGCAAGTGATTACTTCACACGTCCCTTTGATGCAATGACGGTCTTTCATCGTGTTGAGAGTACGATTGCGCTGCATGATAAGATGACGGGAGACCTGCAGGATGCGATGAAAATGTTATCATCTATTTTTTGGGCGCTTTGGCGCAGACTTTGGGGACACGGTGATTTTAAGAAAGTTATCAGCCGCACGATTCAAGCCATTATCGGTATGGCCGTTTTAACATACCAACTACACGGCAGGCTTAATATTTGGCTTACCATCGCTGTTGCGGTTTTGGTAGTTTTACAATACTGGAGCAGAGCCGTTGGCGCAATCCTAGACGCTGGATTAAATCACGATCAGGACGCTAGTCTGTATGGGCGTTGGTTTAGAATACCGCTTGATTGGGTATATGATAAGCTAGGCAAAAAGAAATATGTAGGCTTTTATGATTTTTGGTACGCATCACTTCGGCACGCCGTAGGTGCATTGCCGTTGTTTTATTATTCGTGGTTGGCAGTATTCTTAATACCGTTTCACTACTTTATTTATCTTGCGTGTATAAAGCTGTTTCAGAAATACCCAAGTCTTTATCATAATGCCATCGCCACCAAGCTCACATTAAACGAGCCAAAGAACGTAGCGGAAATAATCCACGGTGCTTTATTCGGTTTAATTATATGCTTAATTGAGAAAGGATATTAAAAATGACTGATTTAACGCAAGATTGGAAAGACGGCAAACTGCCTGATGGTTGGTATTATGTTCAGTTCCCAGGTGGCGAAATAAAAATATATAGTTTTTATGACTTGTGCTATTTTAGATTAGCTTTTTACAGCGATAAAATTAAGATTTTAGCCGAAGTGCCAGACTATACCGCTTGGCAGAACGTGTTGAACACCGCAGTGGAACGCAAAGCTAATAATAAATTGCTTGAGACCGTGGAGCGGCTAGAAAGACAAGTTAATCATCTAAGCAAAACGCAAGCACGGCAATTTATGGATAATCAGAAATTGCAGATAAAAGCTGAAAAAGCCAAAGATGTTGTTGACATTACCACAGCAAAGAAAATTAAGCAATTCAAAGAATTGTTGAAAGACCTACAATCAGAGGCTATTGACGCATTAACAGCTATTCAAAACGATTGTGAAAGTGAAGATTTTTCTATCTTTAATTATCCAGAAGTGCAAACTTTTTATACACTTTCAGAAAAAATTGATGAGGAGTTAAAAAGATGATTAAAGGTAGTTTATGTTTTGTCTTCGGTTCTTTATTTATGCTTGCCGCTATTCAAGATAATGTGTTGGCTATGTTTGCCTCAATTGTAATGTGTATCAATGTTTGTGTTCTTATAGGGAATAGAAGATGAATGAACTTAATTTTAGGGCATATATTAGCTCAACCGTTAGCCGTGATACACCGGAAGAAAGAGAGGTTGGTTTTTATGTTGAAAATGTAGCGATATATTCGGACGGCGGTATTGGCTTTTCACGTGAAAGCCTTATTGATGCGTTAAACCCACTTGATATAACCCAAGCGCAACAAAATGAAATCATAGATGATATTTCGGATAACAGTTATTGCGAGGACTATGACTGGTTATCTATTGAATTTGGTATTGTTGAACAGTTTACCGGCTTATATGATCGCTTTCACAATCCGATATATCAAGGTGATTGGCTTAGAACACCAGACAATACCTATTGTTATGTTGTAAAAGATAGAGGCTTTTGGGCGGTAAAATCATTACCCAGCGAGGCAATAGATTTTGAACACAGTGAGTTTTATGAGAAATGCAAGGTAGTTGCCACCTATAACGAACACCCAAACTATATGGAGGAAGTAAGCAATGATTGATTTGGAGCAAAAAAAAGAATTAGTTAAGGCTATCAATCATAAAAACTATAAAGAGATTGAAAAATTTGTCAATAAGCATATTGAAAATTTTGATTGTCAAGCGTGGGATATGCTTGCTTTTGCCGAACTTATCCAAGCGAATTATACAAAAGATTTTTTAAATAGTTTAAAAAATCACTACAAAAAAGCCTACGAAAGCGGACTATTAAATAATTTATCAATACTTTCTGCAATTCGTTTAGGTTGCGCCTTAGGTGATACGGAGGAAAAAGCCAATGTATGAAATCACTTATGAAAATATTGGACGTATGAAAGCAACCGGCAAAGCCATAATAAAAAGGTTTTCCTTTGCGGCACTAAATAGAGTGTTTAAGCCTTACTTTGGCTCAACACTTGAATTTTCCGTAAATGAAGAAACCGGTGAGGGAGTTATTTATTTTGGCTGGCATTCACAACCATTTAGAATAAGGAAAATAGGAAATGGAAAATGTAACAATAACCTTTGAACAAGACAGTAAAAAAGCCGTTGCTAAAATGACTATTGACGGCAACCGTGTTACTTGCACCTTAGATTTTGAACCATCGCTCGAAACAAAAGATATGAATAAACCGGCGGCAACCTATGTAAAACTTGCCTTTGAGTTTATCAAATTTCTCAAAGGAGGAAAAAGCCGATGAGTAACACCTTAAAACTTGTCCTCACGAATCATTGGTTTGAGGAAATAAAAAGCGGACGTAAAACGCACGAATATAGAAAGGCAACGTCGTTTTGGTACCGGCGATTATTATCATATATGCAGCTTGTGGCTCTTTGCAACAGCGGCGGTGCGGTGCTTGTCCGACCACAAGTACAATTTCAAAAAGCCTACCGCAAAAATCCAGAGCGTATGACCTTTGAAATAAATAAAATAACCATTATTGATGGAGAATATACTGATCTAAAATGCGTTGAAGATGTTTTTGATATTGAACTAGGGGAGCGTATAAAATGATGACATCTTTAGAAAAAGCCTTAATTACAAAACTTGAAGAATTGGCCTATGAAAATGAACAGCTTGCTAAACAAAATGGCCGCCTCACAAAAGTTGTTGAGTATGCACAGGGCTTATGCGAACAGCTAGTTGCAAGTAAAGCCTCAAAAACAGACGCGCCGGAAAAAGGATAAAACAAAAATGAACAGAAACGTTTATATAATTATTTATAAGGGCGGCGACGGTTTAGAACAAGCCGGTAATGAATGTTATGATGCGCCTTGTCAAGCTCAAGAGAAAATTATGCAACTTGAAAAACAATATGGTAAATCTATGAAATTTCAGTTATGCAAAATTTCCGTTTGGCAAGCAGCAAAAGGTGGACTCGCAAAGGTAGGAGAGTAATATGGAAGTATATGGTTATATCATTGTAAAATCAAAATCAACCAAGTATGCCGCCTTTTTATCAGACGCCGGAGGAGTAACTTTTGATATTCGTGATGCCGAGCAATACACTCTTAAAGAGGGTTTAGCTATGCAAAAGTCAAATAAATATATGGTTTGGATTTCCACGCTTGAGTTAGAAAAATACAAAATGATTGTTGCGCCGATTGATAATATAGAACAAATGGATGCAGATGCCGAGTTTGCTTGTGAGTTATATACTTGGTTGCTTAATTCGGATTTAGGGGAAGCTTTTACTTATGGTTGTTGGTGGGGTAATATGCCTTATTGGGGATATGAAATAGTTGACACTCCACGCGGTGAAAAGCAAAGTTTTGAACACGACTTTGAGGACGAGCAAGGCAATGTATTAAATCTACCGGAAAAATTTAAATATATAGACCACGAATATTGCCATCAACGAACACGCGGCATAGAGGGGGATAGTTTTGAGGGAGAATTATATTTTCCACTCCCAAGCGGTAAATATATGTGCTGTCATTATGAATGTTAGCTAACATCCGAATCGGATTTATAACGTTTTGCTACCTCCGGCAAGACGTTATTTTTATGTCATCACAAACCGCCGAATCTACTAGGAATCAATCTAACATATTGAATAATAAAATTTATTGTGTGTCATTGGCTGTATTTAAAATCGGTATAATGTTGCAAACATCACATAATGTTGTAAATAATGTTACACAACCATTTTGTTGACATCAGCAAAATGGTGGTAAGTCGTAAAAAAACGAAAAATACTGATAGATTTTAATTTCTTTTAATTGCTTTTAATGATAAAATTAGGGACAGATTAGGGACAAATTTCTAAAATCAGATATTTTTACCGCCTTTTGTTGTTAGATAAAAAAAATAAAAGCCTTGATTTCTCAAGGCTTTGAAATGGTGCCGATTATGTGACTCGAACACACGACCCACGCATTACGAATGCGTTTTTCACTCTTTTAATTTCCGTTAATTTCTTTTAATTCGCAGCAATAAAACCCTTGATTTTACTTATATTTTAGATATACTGCTTTTAATTTCCGTTAATTTCTTTTAATTACTTTTAATTATAAAATTAGGGACAGATTAGGGACAGATTTATATGGTTAATAAAGCTACAAAACAAAAAACTAAATTTAAGGGCGTATATTACCGCCAACACCCAACACGTAGAAATGGTGTTCGGTATGATAGATATTTTATTATCCGTTATTCTATAAACGGCAAACAGCGTGATGAGGGTTATGGTTGGGAATCGGAGGGCTATACTGAAACTAAAGCCGCCGCCGAAGTGGAAACAATCCGCAATAATATAAAAAACAAAACCGGTTATTTTAGCCTTAAAGAAAAGGCAGAAATTGCCGAGGCAGAAAAGAAAGCCACCGCCGCCGCACTTATTGTACAAGAAAGAGAAAATATAACTTACCGGCAATTTTATGAGAACATATACAAACCAAGCTACATTGATGAAAATAAACCCAAAGAGGGGAAAGTTGGCGCACATATAAACCATATATTACCAGTTATTGGCAATATGCGCCTGATTGATATTAAGCCGATACACCTTGAAACAATTAAAGCTAATATGACAGCCGCCGGACGCGCTCCGGCAAGTGTTAATAAAGTGCTTGTATATATAAGTCACGTATTTAATATGGCTAAAAATAATGATTATTTTACAGGTGATAATCCTGTTTCAAAAGTAAAAAAAATAAAGATAGATAATAGACGCATCCGCTTTTTATCCAAAGAGGAGGCGGCAAAACTCTTTGAAAGGTTAAGCAAAATGGAAAAGCCTACTGTTTTTGATATGTCTTTACTTGCTCTGTGTTGTGGTTTGCGTGCTGGCGAGATTTTTAAATTACAAGCGGTAGATATAAACTTTAGTATTCGTCGCCTTTATGTTCGTGATCCAAAGGGCGTAGTTAATAGGGCTTTGCCTTTACCACAAATTGTGTTTGATATGTTGCGCCGCCGGTGCGCCGGATTAAAGCCCGATGATTATTTATTTATGAAAACAGACGGTTCAAAGCATATAAATAGTATCTCAGACCAATATCAGCGTATAGCAGATAGTCTTTTTAATCAAAATATTACAGACAGCCGCAATAAAGTAGTATTTCATACGTTACGCCACACCTTTGCCTCTTGGCTTGCAATGGACGGCGTGGATATTAACACTATTAGCGAGCTGATGGGACACGCCACACTTGAAATGACAAAGCGCTATATGCACCTTGCCCCTAACAAATTTGACAGCGCTGTAACGTGTTTAGAAAATCCATTATCAATGGAAAATATCAGCGGCGCACTTACTCATTCAGCCACACAAGCACAACCACAATCAAAAGAGTTTTGAAAGCTCAGTTTATCCAAGCCCACCACCGCTTTTACCTCAGTAAAGCATTTACGGCTATAAAATTCACTTTTCTTACCCTTATTAAATTCCGATACAGGGCGATGATACCCCATTACGCGTGTCCATATTTCGCATTTTTGCCGCTCCTCATCTTTTAATTCTATGTTGTTTGCCATTGTCATTACCTCCATTAAATCTGCCACCGGATAATTAGAAAAATTAAGCCTTAATTCTTTTCCTTACATAGTTCAAGTTCCTGTCTCAATTTATCAATCCGTCCGATCCATTCCCAAGTGTTGGGATATTCGTCCGCTGTCAAATTTTCCAATTCTGCCGCCACAGACGCGCCAGCAATAGGATAAACAGGGCAAAAGTCATAATGCACCGTTACGCATTGATGAGAGCAAGCTATCACGCTTTGCGTTAGGACGGCTATAAATAACAGCCTTAGCCTTTGCCACATCTTCGACCTCCTTTTGTTTAGCCTTTGTTGTAATTACCACTTGTTGCACGGCTTTTAATTCGCATTCAGCGGCAACACGTTTTTCAACTTGCCGGTTACTCCACCAAAAAAACAAGCTAAGCCCCACCGCTAAACATACAGCACGTAGGATTATATCAATTATTTTCGCTTTCATCATCGCACTTACCCCTTACAATATCCACTAAAGATTTTATTGTATGTAAAGGTTTATTCGCCAAAAGCCTCAGCAAGCCGCCAACGCTATCAAATATTTCACGACTAAACGAACAACATCCACCTATGATTGCGAAAGTCAAATATTCGTTGACATCTAAGCCCATACATATATTACCCACAATCAAGCTCAGCGTAATAGACGCAAACACCTTTTTCACTTTATCGGTGGTTGATAGCTGTTCTCCACTCCAAAATACCGATAAAACGCCAAACACTGCGCCAACAACACCAAACTCAAGCAACAATTCTTTTATCGCCTTAAACATTCCTTATACCCCACTAATCAATATTATTAAAAAACAAGTGGTCTCCGATAACCACGCACGGCGTTTTACCTTTTGCCCAATTCGGTTGTGCGCAAGCTTTAGGATTATAATAGTGCGTAGCGCCTTTGGTTATATCCTCAATTTCACCATCGCAAACCTTTTGTGCAATATCTAAACATTCCGCAAATTTTGGATTCGCGGTTGTTACCTTTATAATGATTTTCCGGTTAGGATCGTTTTTGTTCCAGCAAGAAAATTGCCACGGTCTCAAGCAAGTTGCCGCAATCGTAGCCACCTTATAGTTACCGATATTACGCCAACCGCACATTTTTTTACGTTTTACTCTATTTAAAACAACACAGGCAACGGCTATTTTGCCTTGCCTGCTTTCACCACGAGCTTCGCCATATAGCGTGCGAGCAAGTGTCTCTACATCATTAAAATTATACTCCATTGCCTTTATCCTAAATGGTAAAGGCAATACTTTTTGGCATTAAGTCTTATAATAATACTATATCTGTTTTCAAGATTTAATCAATACCTTTTATTTTGTTATAATCAGCAAGCGTAATGTATTTACCAACACAAGCCACCAGCTCACTATCAGATAAATAACCCATTTCATAAAGGCGCGCTATACTTTTGACTATCCTACAACCCTTAACAATAGCCAAAACAGCGGTGTCAAATTCGGTGTTCATCTTCCGGTGCGTCCTTTAATTCAGCTTCAAGTTTGCGAATTTCTTGGCGGCGTTCGTCAGCTGTCTGTTCTATAACCTCGTATTTGTCAAACATTGGCAAATCAACATCCGGGAACAGTTCACGGAATTTTCGCGCCAATTCCCAAGTAACTTTCCTTGCTGAATAATCGTATGCGGCCAATTCTTGATGGCAAGCATTTAACCGACATTCAATTTCAGATTTTGTTTTCTTTTTTCCATCCATAGTTTTGTTTCCTTTCCAAATAAACGGCGCATATTCCAAACAGTCCGCCGGGCGTTGCGCCGTAACATTGAGCCTGCCCAGCTTTCAAACGATTGTCGAAGTTCTTTTGCGCCTATTTTTCCGGCTCTCCACAATCGTATTTGTTTCTTAACCTTTCGGCGTTCTCTTGTAATGTTGCGCCGATAAGGTTTTTTGATGATTTTCCCTTTATCCGTAAAATGAAAAACTGTTTTTAAGTATTTGAAACAGTTTCTTAAATTAACAATTTTTGTTTTATTCGGGGATAAGGTTATTTTTAATTTTTCGCAAAAACGCTTTATAATGGCTATTGCTTTTAATAAAAGTTTTTTATCTTTGGCAATTATATAGCTGTCGTCCATATACCGACCAAAGAAAATACCGTGTCCGATACATTCAGCAATAGCGTGGTCTATAACGTTCGGAAAAATTATAGCGTGCATTTGCGAGGTTTCAGAGCCAAGCCCAAGTCCTTTATCTCCGTAAGCGTCAACAAGGTCATCAATCAATTTTAAAAGCCTTTTATCCTTAAAATATTTACGATAAAGAGCCTTTAAGGCTGGGTGGTCTATGTTTTCAAAATATCCTTTATAGTCCACCAACAGGATATAACCGTTGTTTCCATACTTCTTGAAGTGCCTTGTTAAATGCTTGATTAACCGATTTTGAGAAAATATAACACCTTTTCCTTTTTGACTTGCACCGTTGTCATAAACAAGCGACCGCGTATAAACCGGATATAAAACGTTTTTACATAAAGCCTTTTGCACGATTCGTTCATAAAAACGCACCGCTGAAATATGGCGTATTTTGCCGCGTTCGCAAATCGTAAATTTTGAAAAACCTTTTCTAATATCTTTTCCGTCCGTCATATCCCGATAAAGTCTTTCGGTGTTTAACAGCTGATGAATACTCCAACTTTGGACGCTGGACTTCCATAAAACATTCTTCTTAGCTAAATCAGCGGCTTCAAATAAATTTATGCGATTGCATACGTTTGTATAATTATCATATTTTTCTAAAAACAATTTGCGCCGTTTTATTCTTTTTGCTAAACGGCGTTCAAATCTTTTACTTCGTCTTGTCATAAAATACCTTAAAAAATAAACTTTGCGAGGCACCGAACGGAATTATACCACATACTGCCACAACATAAAACAAGCGTCCGTCCGCGTTTTTCTTGCTATGCACTCTCATTTTTTGAGGGCGACCGTTGTTCAGCGTCAAAGTTCCTATTCGTTTCTAATGAAAGCAGGTTTAACGTTCCTTCCTCTTAAATGCACGGTGTTCGGCTGTTTCCAGCTTACTAAGACAGGCTTTAAGAAATTTTTTAGGAATCAGAGCGGCGCACGAATCCAAGTGTTGGACGTATTGTTAGTGTTAGCAATACCGTTGCCGTTGACATTGCCAGCGATTGCAGAAGTCCCACCGGACACAGAGCAGAGCCACCAGTTCACACGCGCGCAGATACAACATTAAACCTTATTGTTTACGCGGAAATAATCTTCGCATTTTGGCTTGCGCCTTTAATAAGATTTACTTCATCAAACAACAAACTTGTTATTTGTTTCAGATTTTCCGCATTAACGTTTTGTATAGTCCGCACCATACAAAGCATTTTATTTTCCAGTTGATAGCAGTTAATTAGAGCTTGTTGCAAATATTTCTTGCGAAGTGTTAATTTTTCTTCCGTATTCGGAAATATTGTGTTTGAGGCAACAACATTATCTAATAACTCACTAACTTTTAAAATAGCGTCTTGAGCTAACATATAACGCCATTTTTTGGGGACGTGGTTGTCATTCATTAAATATTGGATAACCGCAACTTGTAGTTTTTGAGCCGTAACTATATATTGAAGTTTTGTTGTTTTACGGTCTTTTGCATATACTGACATTTTTTAGTAACCTTTAAAAGAATAGCGGTCGGGAT
>OLYN01001629.1_pt1 | contig 11244 bp, 9 predicted proteins | sample 1674231 | NCBI WGS metagenome assembly OLYN01 (sample SAMEA103958153, study PRJEB25191) | human gut metagenome
GCTTCCCATCGGGCAGCCGTCCTGTCCTACAGAGTGGTTGTAGACTCTCTGCCCCGGTGTGTCCACGATTCCAGGAGATACGGCATTGCATTTGATTCCGTATTCTTTGGTCTGGATAGCAGTTGTCTTGGTCATGGTTACGATACCGCCTTTTGCAACAGCGTATGCACCCATCTGAGATGCAATACGACCCATTCTTGAAGATACATTTACGATATCTCCTTTTCCTTGTTTTATCATTACAGGTACAACATTTTTAGTTACAAGGAATGGGATTCTCAAGTTTGTTTTGATGATCTGATCCCACTGTTCTTCTGACCATTCCCAGATCTTAATTGCCTGATGTTCGATATTTTTGTAGATCTCTTTTGGGTATCCGCCTGCATTGTTAACGAGAATATCAATTCTTCCGTATTTATCAACAACAGTTTTGACCATGTCGGCAACCTGTTCTCCGTCTGTAAGGTCTCTGGAAAGTGAGATTGCTGTTCCGCCGGCATCTTCGATCATTTTTACTGTTTCATCAAGATCAGACTGTGTTCTTGCTACTGTTACGACAGTGGCACCTTCAGCAGCGATAGCAAGTGCTGCGTCACGTCCGATTCCTTTTCCTGATCCTGTTACAATTGCGATTTTTCCTTCTAATTTACCCATGATATATATCCTCCAAAATTACATTCATTATTTTCTGATTACGAAGTGCCATATAAGGCCGGTTCGTAGAATTGTTGTTATTTATACAAGCCTTGCTGTTTCAGCAAAGAACTGAATGTCTGCAGCTTCGATGTAGCTGTCACCGATTTCATGAAGTAGTATGACGTTGAGATTACCGTTCAGATTCTTCTTATCTAAGGCAATCGCTTCGGTTAATGTCCCAAGAGTGAGACCGCATTCAAAAGGAAGTCCGTAGGTCTTTAAAACCTTCTGGATACGTTCTGCAGTTCCTTTTGGTGTTAATCCTTTTTCTTCGGCAATCCTGGTGATCTGATACATGCCGATGGCAACGGCTTCGCCATGACTTTCCCGCCGATAATGGAAATGTTGTTCAATGGTGTGAGCCAGTGTATGTCCGAAATTCAGTAACATACGCTCACCTGTGTCAAACTGATCATTTTCTACAACCATTCGTTTGATATCTACACAGCGTGTGATGATGGCAGGCAGTTCTTCTTTTAAATCTTCAAAAGAACTGTGTGATTCCAAGGTACTAAATAAATCCGCATCTTTGATGCAGCCGTATTTGATAACTTCTCCCATACCATCGTTGATAAATCGTTCCTTCAGCGTGTTAAGTACCAGTGGATCGATCAGCACCAGTGAAGGCTGATAGAATGCGCCGACCAGATTCTTGCCTTCCGGAAGGTCTACTGCGACTTTTCCACCGACAGAAGAATCAACCTGCGCCAACAGTGAAGTTGGGATCTGTACCAGTCTTACACCTCTTAGATAACTGGAAGCGGCAAATCCTGCAAGATCACCGATGACACCGCCGCCAAGAGCGATGACCAGATCACTACGGGAAATCTTTGCCTCCAGCATTGCCTTGTAGACAGTCGGAAGTGTCTGGAAATCCTTGGTTGATTCACCGTGAGGAAGTACCAGATGGTGACATTCGTAAGTGGAGTCCAATGTATGGATCAGCCGGTCACCATATAACGGAAATACATTGTCATCGGAAATGATTATAATGCGTTTTCCGTGGTAGATCTTTCGGATGTAATCTCCGGCCTGGGATAATATGTTGTTTTCAATATAGATAGGATAACTGTCTTTTCCCAGATTAACTGTAAGTTTCATAATATATACTCCTGTAAGGTTTTTGTCTGAACCGCTATGCGTTCGTAAGGAACTGCCAGTGGCAGGTTATCTGCATTAGATCGTCTTGCCGACAACACCTGCAATCTGTGAAACCTTTTTGATCAATTCGTCGTATTTTTTAGGTTTTAATGACTGAGCTCCGTCGCAGAGTGCGGATTCCGGATCATTGTGTACTTCTATCATCAGTCCGTCGGCTCCTGCTGCTACAGCGGCCATTGCCATAGAATCTACTAACCACCATTTACCGCCCGCATGACTTGGGTCAACGATGATCGGAAGATGTGTCAGTTTACGAAGTACCGGGATACTCTGAAGATCCAGAGTATTTCTTGTATAGCTTTCGAAAGTACGGATTCCGCGTTCGCAGAGGATGACATTTTCATTACCGGATGCCATGATGTATTCTGCTGACATGATCCATTCTTCGTAAGTTGCGTTCAGACCTCTCTTTAAAAGGATTGGACGGTCAAGTTGTCCTAATTTTTTTAACAGATCGAAGTTCTGCATGTTACGTGCACCGATCTGGATAAGATCTACTTTCTCGTTAAAGATATCGAGGTATTTGTCTGACATCAGTTCGGTTACGATCGGAAGTCCTGTTGCTTCTTTTACAGCTGTTAAGATGTCGAGTCCTTCCAGTCCGAGCCCCTGGAATGAATAAGGACTTGTTCTTGGCTTGAATGCACCTCCGCGGAGTAAGTTGGCTCCGGAAGCTTTTGCAGCCTGAGCGATTTCAAGTACCTGTTCGTAAGATTCTACGGAACAAGGACCGGCGATCATTGCCAGGTTGTCGCCGCCAACTTTTACACCGGATACATCGATGATGGAATCTTCCGGATGGAATGCACGGTTGGCTAATTTGTATGGCTCCTGTACATGCATAACTTTATCGACTGCAGAATCAATTTCGAATAATTTGGAATCGACTTTGGCTGTGTCACCGATACAACCGATAACTGTCATCTCTTCGCCCTGTACAACGTGTGTGTTAAGTCCTCTCTTTTTGACCATGTTCTCGACACGAGAAACATCATCTTTTGTAGTGCGTGGTTTTAATACGATAATCATAATAAATATCCTCCAACATGTATGATAATTGTGCCTGTGTGATATTTCTTTTCGCGTGTGAGACTAGTATAGTCGCACTGTAAAATATTCGCACTGCAAAACTTTAATTACTTAAAGCACAAAACTAATGATATATTAACGCAATGGGATTTGATTGTCAACACTTTTATTCGATAAATTCTTTCATTTTTAAAAAAGTGTGTTAGACTAAAATTGTATAGTAAAAAAGGAGTGGGAAAATGGTAAGTGTTTGGGCAGCAGATATTACACCATTACTAATAGAAGAGACGTATCAGGCATATTATGATAAAGTGCCTGAGTGGAGAAAAGATAAAGCGGATAAACTTAAAAATGTGGATGACAAAGCAAGGAGTGTCGGTGCCTGGATATTGTGGGAAAAGATGAAGAAGGCTCTGAGACTTCCGGAATCGGCAGTTTTCAATCTGTCACATTCGGGAAAATATGTATTGTGTGCCTGTAGTGACCGTGAAGATGTTCAGACAGGCTGTGATGTGGAGATGAAGGGAAAGCTGCGGATGCCGGTGGCAGAACGGTATTTTTGCCGGGAAGAATGTGAGATCATCCGCAATGGGAAGGATGAAAAAGAACAGGCGGAGTGGTTTTACCGCTTCTGGGTATTAAAAGAAAGCTTTATGAAAGCAACCAGAAGAGGAATGGGCCTGGACATGCGCACATATGAATTTGCCTGGGGACAGGACGGAATACCATATCTGAAAAAGCAGCCTGAGGAATATCCAGAGAAATATCTGTGCAGGGAGTACGAACTGGAGCAGGGGGACGCAAGGGTCGCGGTAATTACGACAGATAATGAGATCGAGGGGAGATTACACGAAGTCAGACTTGCTTAATAAAGGGGTGTATGAACATGAAACAGTTAATGACAAAATGGGCAGACAATATAAATGAAAAGAATGTACTAGGGGAGTACCCAAGACCGCTCATGCGTAGAAAAAGCTATGTAAATCTGAACGGAATATGGAAATATGCAATAAGAGAAACAAAAGGATTTCCAAAGAAAATGGATGGGGATATCCTGGTTCCGTTTTCGCCGGAAGCTGTATTGTCGGGGGTAAACAGACAGTTAAAACCAGAAGAATATCTATGGTATAAGAGAAGGCTTCCGGATGAAGTAAAGCCGGAGAAGGGAAGCAGATGGATCCTTCATTTTGGAGCGGTAGATCAGTGTGCGGTCGTATATATAAATGGAAAGAAACAGGGAAAGCATGTGGGAGGCTATCTTCCATTTTCATATGATATTACGGAAGCATTAAAAGAAGAAAAGAATCTGTTGACCGTAAAAGTAAGAGATTATTCGGAGACTTGTTATTATAGCAGAGGAAAACAGAAACTTAAAAACGGAGGGATGTTCTATACGGCACAGAGTGGAATCTGGCAGACCGTATGGATTGAAAAAGTTCCAGAGTGTTATATCGGACATCTTAAGATCACACCTCTTTATGACCAGTCTTCTATAATGATCCAGATGGAAGAAGAACATGGCATAAAAGATATTGATTACGAAGTTACGATAACGGCAAGAAAGATGTGGCCGGTGAAAGCATCCGGAAAGACGGGAAAGCCGTGTGTGATCATGATACCACATATGAGAAGCTGGAGTCCGGAAGATCCATTTCTGTATGATCTTCATGTGAGGATGGGAGAGGATTCGGTAGAAAGTTACTTTGCCATGCGTAAGGTAGAAGTTAAAAATGACAAAGAGGGAATACCGAGGATATTTTTGAATAATGAGCCGTATTTTGAAAAGGGAGTACTGGATCAGGGATATTGGCCGGATGGTCTATACACACCGCCGTGTGATGAAGCGATGATCTATGATATCCAGAAGATGAAGGACCTGGGGTTCAATATGATCCGCAAGCATATTAAGATAGAACCGCAGAGATGGTATTATCACTGCGACCGTATCGGTATGCTGGTCTGGCAGGATATGGTGAACGGAGGACGGGATTATAAGAGCTGGTATGTAACGTATATGGCGACAGCCATGGAGGGAATGCATATCCGGGCAAAAGATACCAGGATTCATCTGATGGGACGTCAGGATCCGGCCGGGCAGAGACAGTTTGAAAAAGAGATGAAGGAGACGGTTCGATTGCTTTATAATCATCCATCCATTGTTACATGGGTTATTTTTAATGAAGGATGGGGACAGTTTCAGACGAAGAAGATGACAGATATAGTAAGGGCAGAAGATCCTTACAGGCTGACAGATTCTGCGAGTGGCTGGTTTGATCAGGGGTGCGGGGATATACGAAGCATCCATGATTATTTCTTCCCCTTGCATGTAACACCGGAAAAGAGGGTAACGGCACTTACTGAGTTTGGCGGGTATTCGCTGCAGATCCCGAAGCATAGTATGTACGAGAAAAAGGTCTACGGTTATAAAAAGTTCAAGAGAAAAAGAGAACTTACGGCGGGCTATGAGAAATTGATAAAAAAGCTCATTATTCCGAATATCAGCCGTGGATTAAGTGCAACTGTTTACACACAATTATCGGATATAGAAGAAGAGGTAAATGGAATCATTTCTTATGATAGAAAAATAGTCAAAATGGATGAAAAGACCGTTAAAAAACTGAATGAAAAACTTCATTTTTAGCCTTTATTTTCGGGGAAATGTAACGTAAGCAGAGTTGACGTGTTTTCTGTGATTTGTTAAAATATAAAAGGGAAAAATAAAGATTTATCAAGATAGAAAAATGTTTACAAAACCATAAAAAAGCACACGAGGAGAGTATGGGAAAGTAAGAATAATAAGGAGGAAAAGAATGTTGGAATTAACGTTTGGAGAACAGGTCAAGATCATTCTGAGCCGTAAAGGGATGACGATCAAAGAACTTGCAGAGAAGATAGAAAAACAGACAGGAAAGAAGATGTCGCGTCAGAATCTGACCCAGCGTCTTGGCAGAGATAATTTCCAGGAGCAGGATATGCGAATGATCGCAAAGATTCTTGATTGTCCGTTTTATCTGGATATATTAGAAGAACATGAGGAGCATGAAGAGAAGCCTTCAAAGGCCCAGAAAATCACAGAGCCTGAAAAGAAGAAAACACCTGCCAAAGCAGAAGAAAGAGATATTACGATAGGTGAGCTTGTAGATATTCATAAAGAATTAGATGCAATAGAAAAGAAGAAAAAGAAGAAGTCTAAAAAGGTTGTAGAGCCAGATCCGGAATATGTTCAGGAAACAATATTTGATTTTGTAAGAGAGAAAGAAGCGACAGCAGAACCTGCCACAGAAATAGAAGAGCAGGAAGAAGAGATACAGGAGCCGGTGGAAGAAACCGGAAGTTTGGAAGCTGCGACACCGGAAGCAGACGAGCCGGTGGCCGGAAGTGAAGAAGAACCGGCAGCGGGTGTAGAGGAGCATGCTGAGAAACCTGTATATGAAGACGAGCCGGTGTATGAGTCAGAATCGGAATATGCAGAAGAACCAGTGTATGAGTCAGAATCGGAATATGCAGAAGAACCAGTGTATGAGGCAGAGCCTGAATATGCAGAAGAACCGGTGTATGAAGCAGAGCCAGAATACGCAGAAGAACCGGTGTATGAAGCAGAGCCAGAATACGCAGAAGAATCGGCGTATGAAGCAGAGCCAGAGTATGCAGAAGAACCAGTGTATGAAGCAGAGCCAGAATATGCAGAAGAACCAGCCTATGAAAGTGAGCTGGAATATACAGAGGAGCCGGCTTATGAGTCGGAACCGAAATATACAGAGGAGCCAGCTCATGAGTCAGAACCGGAAGTAGAAGAGCCAGAGGAACCGGAAAAACCGGAGCCGAAGAAAGTTGAACCGGAGAAGAAAGCGCATGGATGGAGAGCGCTCTTCGGAATACGTAAAAAGCATGAAGAAGAATCAGCGCATGAAGAACCGGCAAAAGAAGAAAAGCCGGAAATCCAGTATCATGAGTTTGATTATTCGGGAGACGGTGAGTCAGAGAAACTTGCAGAAGAATTTATGCCGGAGGAACCGGAACAGGAGGAAACATATGCAGCAGCTGATGAGACCTCCGGTTATGAGAATAACGGATATCAGAGCCGGTATGCGCAGGAAAATGAAGAAGACTTATTCACATCCGATGAAGAGGATCTCAGTAAAGGTGAACTTAATCCTTACACAGGACATGAATATGAATCAAACAGCGTAAGAATGCATCCGAAGAGAATCGGCTATGTACAGGTATATGACAGAGGAAAACATCAGTGGACAGATATGACGGAGTGGGCATTCCTTGGATATCAGGAACGTAAAAAGGCACTTCTCGGAAAAGATTATGAGCCGCCGATCTATCTGGATTAGTGTTGAATGAACATAGAAAGAAAATGTTATGAATAAGGTGTTCAGCCGGATCTCCGGCTGGACACTTTTTGTACAAGGGGATGCAAGAGAAGCTGCCGCCTACAGGAACTTCCGGTGGCAAATTTTGTAGATTAAAATATGAAGGAGGAGCAGAAAATGGAATGGACAAGGCTTTTATCAACAAAACGTCAAAGACAGAACAGATACAAGAGTCAAAAATATGGTGATGCAGACCTTAGAAGTGAATTCGAAAAAGATTATCACAGAATCATCGGCAGTGCGTCATTTAGGAGACTTCAGGATAAGACACAGGTATTTCCACTGGATAAAAGTGATTTTATCCGTACGAGACTGACCCATTCCATGGAAGTCTCTTCGCTGGCAAAATCTCTGGGTCAGAATATAGGAGAAAGCATATTGGTACACAAGAAAGATTCCAGTTTCACTGTACAGATGAAAGAGGATATCTGCAATATTCTTCAGTGTGCAGGACTGATTCATGATATCGGCAATCCACCGTTTGGTCATTATGGAGAAGCGGCGATCAGGGAATGGTTTGAAAGAAATCTTCCGCTTCTGACATATCATGGAACGTCACTTGAGGAGCTGCTCGAACCTCAGATGAGGGAGGATTTTTATCATTTTGAAGGAAATGCACAGGCACTTAGGCTGGTCAGCAAATTACATTTTCTGGTAGATGAAAATGGAATGAATCTGACGTATGCGCTTTTGAATACAATTATAAAATATCCGGTAGCATCTACAAAGATCCATCCGGAATCAGGAGATATCAGAGAGAAGAAGATGGGCTATTATTATGCAGACCGGGAACTGTTCGAGGATATTGTATCAGAGACGGGTGCGGGAAATCACAGACATCCACTTACCTTTATACTTGAGGCAGCAGATGATATTGCATATAAGACTGCAGATATTGAAGATGCATTTGTAAAAAGATTTCTTACATATCATAGTCTCAGAGATGAACTCAGAAAACTACAGAACAGGGAGAAAAAGTATGCAGACCCAGAAGAGAAAGATCAGAACTGGTTCTGCCCGGCAGATAAACTGGTAGAATTATACGACCGTGCAAAGAAGAACGGGGTAGATGATCCCGGTGATTATGCAGTGAAGAACTGGATCGTAAAAGCACAGGGATTTTTGATTGGCTGCGCAACTTCCGGATTTACTTCTCATTATGAAGAGATTATGGAAGGCACGTATAAAAAAGATCTGTTTGCAGGTACTTTGGCTGAAGGATTGGTAAAACTGCTTGGAGAGATAGCGTGCAAATGTGTATTTAAAACAGAGACGATCTATCGTATGGAAGTGAAAGAGGCGGTGATGCTGGATAATCTGCTGGACAGGTTTGTCGGTGCAGCAATAAAATATGATGATCCAACGCAGAAACTGAACTCAATAGAAGAAAGACTGATTTCATTTATTTCCAATAATTATAAAAAAGCATATCGTTATCATGCAGAAGAAAAATCAGAGGTTTATCGTCTTTATCTGAGACTTCTGCTGGTTACGGATTATATCTGTGGTATGACAGACAGCTATGCGAAGAGGCTGTATCAGGAATTGAATGCGATTATGGCATAAAAGAAAATATTTCAGAATAGATTGTGATAAATAGCCGGAAACAGGAGAGGATATTTTGAGACGGTTTATTCGATATCTGTATGAATACGAACAAGAGAAAAAGATGCGGAATGTAGGCTTCGTAAAAGTAGAACAGGATGTGGATCAGTGCGTGATCCATGTGCACGGAAAAGGATTCCGGATGGAAGAAAATGCGCAGGGACTTAGGGTGTATCTGTTCTGGAATACAGAAGATAAATGTATTGGAATCCCGCAGGGAGTGACAGAGGTTCCCGGCCCGGCGGTGAACTGGCAGCTATGCTATACACCGGAGGATGTCGGTAAGAAAGAAAATTATGATCTTGTCAACGGAATTATATTAAAGGACGTAAATGGACACTGGTATGCGGCAGTCTGGAATGACGATGTAGTAAACGTCTGCAGGATGGAAATGTGGAAGATGGAAGAAGATTCCGTGCAGGGTGAAGAAACTGAATGTAAGAAGGGATTAGCGCAGGGCGAAGAAACTGAATGTAAGAAGGAATTAGCGCAGGACGAAGAATCGGAATGTAAGAAGGAAACCTTGCAGGATGAAGAATCAGAGAGTGGAAAACTTGAAGATGATTTGGAAAAAGAGGCCTGCCTGGGGGGTAAAGTCCGCAAGATCCAGCGTAAAGATATGGTGTGTCTTCCGAGGTGTGAATGGAGACATGCAAATAATAGTTTTTTGATCCACGGGTATTATAATTATCACCATCTGATATTGACAGTCCGTGATGACCGGTTAAAATTAGGAGTACCGGGAGTGTATCATCCGCAGGAAGAAAAAGCCGCAGAAAGCTTTGGATTTCCGGAATTCATTCCTGCAGAAGAGCTGGATCTTAAGCTTACAGATGAAGAGAAGAATGACAGAGAGAAGTTCGGATACTGGTGCAGGGATATAAGAGGATCACATGACTGTGTAGAACCACAGAAGAGATAGAAAACAGGAAAATAGACGGAGAATGAATATGCAAAGCACAGATGAAAAATATATGAAAGAAGCGATCAAACAGGCAAAGAAAGCATATGCGATCGGTGAGGTGCCGATCGGATGTGTGATCGTATATCAGGATAAGATCATTGGGAGAGGATATAACCGCAGAACAATTGATAATAATACCCTGGCGCATGCAGAACTGATCGCGATCAAAAAAGCAAGCAAGAAGATGAATGACTGGAGACTGGAGGATTGTACGATGTATGTAACTCTGGAACCATGCCAGATGTGTTCCGGTGCGATCGTACAGTCCCGGATGACACGGGTAGTAGTCGGATGTATGAATCCGAAAGCCGGCTGTGCAGGCTCTATCTTAAATCTTCTGGATATACCTGAATTTAATCATCAGGTAGAATTGACGACAGGAGTGATGGAAGAAGAATGCAGTCAGATGATGAAATCATTTTTTAAAGAATTGAGAGAAGCAAGGAAGAAGAAAAAGCAGCTGGAAAAAGAACAGACCGGGGAAATATAAAAGACAGGTGATCATATGAATGAAAAGACAGTAGGAATGCTTGCAAAGTTTACAGGTGTGTCTGTACATACAATAAAATATTATGAGAAGATTGGTCTTCTGAGTTCTACGAGAAGAGAACATTCGAATTACAGGTCTTACGATATAAGGGCATGCACGGATATTTACGAATGTATGAAGTATAAGAATCTTGGGTTCGCATTGAAAGAGGTCGGGAATCTGATAAAGGAAGCAGATTCAGAAGCGATAGATAATCTGTTGAAAAAAAGATTAGAGGAAATAGATGCTTCACTGTCAGAATTGCAGGAATTAAAAAAACGTGTGACGGATTATCTTGCAGAGACGGAAGAGATAGAAAAGAAACAGGGAAACTGGTATATAGAAGAAATGCCGGATTTCTGGATCAGATTTCAGACGAATAACCTGGAATATGGCAAAAATGCACAACTTGAATCGGACGGGATTAATTTCATGGATTATGCACCGGAAAGCAAATCGGTACTTAAGATAAGCAGAGAAAGTCTGAATGGAACGGAAAACCAGTTCTCCTGGGGACAGGCAGTACGGGCAGAGTATATAGAAGATATCGAAAAAAATGAAAATGTCTGGAGCAGGCAAAAAGGATATACCAGGATAAAAGGCGGAAGAGCATTTGTCCTGTATCTGAAAATTACCGGACCGTATGCATCGGAAGGAGTGCTGCAGAAGAAAATCCGAAAGATATACCGAAAGTTTCAACAAGATGCAAAGATACCGGGAGATGCTTACTGTGTAAGGATTAAGATCACACATGATGAAGAAGGAAATGATTGGAATTATTTGAAAATATATATATTACTGAAACCTGAGAGTTAATCTCAGGTTTTGCACTTTAGTGAGGTAAAATGCCATTGAAGAGGTGAAATTAGAAAGAAAAG
>OLYN01001642.1_pt1 | contig 11182 bp, 9 predicted proteins | sample 1674231 | NCBI WGS metagenome assembly OLYN01 (sample SAMEA103958153, study PRJEB25191) | human gut metagenome
GCAAAGTAAAAAGGGGCTGTGAAGAAATGAGGATTCATTTCTTCACAGCCCCTTTTTATTTTGAGGAAATGGGGATCCCATCCCTTGTCAGGCGAACATGAAGAGGAATCCGGTCATGATGCCGGCGATGAGGGTGAGGGACGGGTAGATGTGTTCATAGTTTTCACGGGAGAAGACGGAGTGGTGCGTATGGACGAGCGTCTTTCCGTACGCCTTGTGATGGACGCTCTCCGGCGTCATTTCAGATAGACGGAGAGAGAGCGCGCGCATGAAAGCCCGGGTCTCTTCTATGAGATGACGGAGCAGGGAAGGATTTGGGGCGAAGTTGATTTCCTTGGCCATCGCCCAAAGAGAGCTTTCGATGGAAGAGGTGAGGCGCGCTTCGCGATCCCCCGTGACGCAGGCTTTTTCAATGGCAGCGTAGCGCTGGAACATCGTTTCCACATGTGCTTTCGTCAGCTTTTCTACATAGCAGCCAAGAAGCAGGTAGGACCCGTTCAGATCATGCTCGAGGGCGAGCATTTTGAGCGCAGAGGGCAGGGAAGACAGCGTGCTGGAAAGACCTTTCAGGATCGCATCAGTGCAGCCGAAGCCGCTCTTGTGGTGACGGATCATGCAGCGAGCAATGTAGAGACGGTACAGGGTATACTCAAAGGAGAGAGACTGTAGTGCATCCTGTTCTGCCAGAGACAATTCTTTCTGTCCTGCAAGGACGGCGCGCTCGATATCATTCACCAGCGAGCCGGTGGAAGCTTTACTGTATGTTTTCATCGCATAGTCTAAAAGCCGTGAGCCTTCATATTCCAAGTAGTCCAGATTGTTCATGGCGGATCCTCCCTCATCACAACAATGCTGTTAAGTTAAGCGGAAGAACGTTCTTGGCTCCCCATCGGGGGAGCTGCCCGGAGGGCTGAGGGGGCAGCACTACGGTATATCCAACATTGTTCGATGGCCGCTGGCATGCCCCTATTGCCTTCGGCACTTCCCCCGAAGGGGGAAGCAAGACGTTACGTAGCTAACGATTTCCTTAACTTAATAGCATTACTCATCACAATAGGGAATGCTTTGCATGATTTCATTATAGAAGAACCTATAAATGATAGCCAATTAAAAATATTTATGATGATTTACAGTCTATCCTTTGCATCTTACCGGCGATAAGCTGCATCTTGCAGGGCGAAATGGAGGACTTTCCCGTCATTTTGCTGCCATGGTGCTTGCTTTTCCCCGGTGCCTCTAGCCAAAATCTTTGTCATCCTGTACTATAAAGAGAAATGCAGGAGGGACTATGACACCGAAAAGAATCTCAATCACCATGAAAATACAGATGACCAGAGACGGCCGCCTCTCCGCGGCGATAGAAGAAGACCGCCGGCGCGAAGTGATCACCTCATACTCACAGCTGCTCTGCGGCGCCTTTGACATCGCGGGCGAGCATGAAGCAGAAGTCATAGAGACGATGGCGCGGCTCGCGACCGGACACACCAAGGATGAGCTAAAGAAAATGGCAGAGGATGCCTGCCATGGCGGATCATCAGTATGACCGCCGATTACTAAGGAGACGATCATGGAAATATTTACGATCAAAAAATCGGAGGAGGGCAAGCGCTTAGACCAGTTTCTGATGGAGCAGAAGCACTGGCCGCGCGCTTTTTTCATGAAAGCCCTTCGCACGAAGAAGATCAAAGTGAATGGCCGAAAGGAGGAGGCGGCCTTCCGTCTCTCTGCCGGCGACGAAGTCCGCTCCTTCGTGCTGGAGAAGCGCGATGCGCTGCGTCCTGTCCGCATTCTTTACGAGGATGAAAACCTTCTTGTCGTCTACAAGCCTGCCGGCATCTTGACGCTTGACATCACGGGGAAGGAAAAGGATACCATGCTCTCGCGCGTCTCTTTCGCCCTCATGCAGAAGGGCGGCGTGGCGGCCTATCCCGTGCATCGCATCGATTTCAATACTGAGGGGCTCCTCCTTTTTGCAAAGACAGAAGAGATCCGTGACCTCCTCGGCCGTCTCATCCGTGACCGCAAGATCAGCAAGTCCTATCTGGCCATCGTCCTTGGAAAGATCGAGCCGGGACACGGGACGCTCACCCATCAGATCTTCAAGGATGCGAAAAAGAATCAGGTCTTCGTCACGGACGAACCTGTGAAGGGATCGAAGACGGCCATCACAGAGTACGAACGTCTCGCGTACAGGAGCGGTCTTTCGCTCGTGAAGTGCCACCTCATCACCGGCCGTACCCATCAGATCCGCAGCCAGATGGCACATGTCGGGCATCCGCTTTTGGGCGATGACAAGTACGGTGTGAAGACGACGAACCGCAGCTACAAGGAAAAACGCCAGCTTCTCTGCTCGGCGGAGATCTCCTGCAACTTCGGGAAAGAGGCCGGGCCCCTCTCCTACCTCGCCGGCACCCGGTGGAGCGTGGGGGACGTGGGATTTGTGAAGAAATATTTCGGGGGACAGTGATGGGCATTTCTCTCTGATTGATTCTTACGGCACACTTTAAAATAAATATATGGTAACGCACAAGACGGATGAATTGTGGATGGATTCATCCGCTTTTTTCATGCTATGATACAAGCAGAACGAAATGTATCTTATCCGCATGAGTGTATCATAGCAGGATGCCTGTGCGGTCATACAGAGCGTGTATGGTAAAGGATAGAGAGGTGGAGATCATGGAAAAATTATATGAAGCATTCCTGGATAACTGGGAAAAGCACGCACCGGATTTTTTACTCTTCTTATGGGGGTCAGGGATCTTCAAGCTCCCTGGCAGCGGAAACGAGCCTTTCGGCATGGAGTAAGTAAAAAAGCCCGATGAAAGACAGGGGATCTTTCATCGGGCTTTTTTTATGGGAGAGAAAGTTTGAAAGCAGGGATCAGTGGCGCTTCCCTGTTTTTAAGTGCCGCAACACCATTTCACATTTCTCATTCAAGCGAGGCTTCCGCACGCAATCAAGGGACGGCACGCCCCATGGGCTGACCTTGGCATGCCGTTTCCATACATAAAAGCGAGAACTGAATCGCCTTGGGAAATCAAAATGAGTTGAGAGTTGAGAGTTTAGAAAAGGAGTTTGGGCGATCCAGCTCTCTGTATATAGGATACCAAATGGATAGGACAGATGATGTCATTGCGGAAAAATCTTTGAAAAATTTTCAAAATATTTTCATAGGTGCGATCCCTTCTCCGTATCATCAGCGTTTCCTTGGTATGAAACAACCGGTATTCGCGGAGTGACAGACTTCCCCTTCCCCCCTCACGTGCATATACACCGTTTCACTGCCGATGAAAAAGATTTCTCGCTATCGCTCGAAATGACAGGCGAAGAAGGTGGATCACCACACATCGTCTTTCATACCGTTCCCCCGTGACTAGTCCCTAGCCACTAGTTACTAGTCCCTAGTCCCTAGCCACTAGTTACTAGTCCCTAGTCCCTAGCCACTAGTTACTAGTCCCTAGTCCCTAGTCCCTAGCCACTAGTTACCAGTCCCTAGTCCCTAGTCACCAGTCACCATACTCTCACCTTCACATACTCCTCCCCGTCCTCTTCGATGACGGCTTTCCCGCCTGTGAGGTCTGTCAGGAATTTGAGATGCGTCTTCGCTTCTTCGGGAAGGGTGAGGAAGGTCACCTGCACCTCGGCTGTGAAGGCACGGTCCAGGACGCGGATGTCCTTGTCTTTGATGTAATTTTCAAAGCCGCCGACCGCGGTGTAGGGGAGGGTCACGGTATAGCGGGCATACGGCGTATAGGTGACGATGGGCGCCGCCTTCACGGCGTCGGAGAGCGCGCCGCTGTAGGCCCTTGTGAGGCCGCCCGCACCGAGCTTGATGCCGCCGAAGTAGCGGGTGACGACCGCGAGTACATTCGTGAGCTTTCGCATCTGGAGCACATGGAGCATGGGGTGTCCCGCCGTGCCCTGCGGCTCGCCGTCATCGCCCGATTTCTCAAGGATGCGCTCCGCATTGATGCGCCATGCGTAGCAGTTGTGCGTGGCGTCCTTGTATTTCTTTCTGAGATCAGCGAGTGCCTGCTGCGCTTCTTCTTCCGAGTTGACAGGCAGGATGTGCGTGATAAAGATCGATTTCTTGATTTCCATGTCCTGCCGATAGAGCTCGGCCGGCGCAGTGTAAGGGATAAGCATGATGGGTCCTCGTAGGTGTAAATGGTCAGGGATGGGATCGGAGATCAAAATGATACCGGCTCTATTGTACCAAAAAAAGACCCGGACACCAAATGCTTCACAAAAAAACGATAGCGGAGAGCTATCGCTTACAGGGTTCAGGGTTCAAGGTTCTATAGGTTCTATAGGTTCAGCGGGGAGGTGCGGCGCATTTCGTCATCCTGAGCGGAGGAAAATGTCGTATGTGAAAAAATGGCTTATCTGAAACAGGAGAACTGAGTCGAAGGATCTAAGTGCCTCGATTATTTATGGGGCGATGCCCGAAGGTCTCTTGATAGCAGGTTTCTCGTTTTGGGGACTCCACACATCGACCACTGAACCGCGAATGACAAAGATTTCTCGCTTCGCTCGAAATGACGATATGGGGGAGGAGACCTTGCGAAGGGTCAGCGTTTTTACATGACTGTTGTGTAGCCCCTTGAAGAAGGGGCGCGCCGAAGGCGGAGGATAGATCTGCCCCGAAGGGGCAGCCTTCTACGTGATGGAATAAAAGGGAATGTGAGATCGCCCGTTCTCTCGTATCGTCATCCCGAGCGTAGCCGAGGGATCTTTTACGTCGTAGCGGTACTCTGTACTTATGAGGTAATGATAAAATCGCGTGGGTGCTTCGTCTGCTCCTCATCTGACGCTCGTCGCTTGACCGTTGTGCAAGGAAGATTTCTCGCTTCGCGCGAAATGACGATACGGGAGTCTGATGTCTCTTAGTCTCTTGTCATTCCCACTCCTTAAGCCCCTGCGACGAGAGCCCGCCAGCCTTTGCGTTCAAGGCGGTAGAGCAGGACGGTCGCGCAGGAAGCACGGATGAACTGATCGAGGAGGAGCGCGCACCAGCAGCCGATGAGACCAAGGTCCAAGACATAGATGAAGAAGGCGGTCATGAGCGGACGCAGGAAGGTGATGGAGAGGAAAGAGTAGCCGGCCACCTGTGCAGCCTTGCCCGATCCGCGCAGGATGCCTGCGGAGAGGATCGCGTGTGCTTCAGGGAAGCTCACGGCTGCGACGAAGAGCATGATGACAGAGGCGATCTCCAGCGAGGCGGCGTCATCCGAGAACAGAGCGAAAATGTCAGAGCCGAAGAAGAGGATCGCCGCGCATACGATGGCCGAGAGGATGAGGCTCCACTTGATGCCGCATCTCTTGTAGCCGCGCCAGTCCTCCTCACTGCCCTTGCCGCAGGACTGCCCTGCCATGACCATGCTCGCCTTGCCGAAGCCCATGATGAAGTCATAGTATACGTCAGAGATGTTCATGCAGATGCTGTGTACAGCGAAGGGGATCGTGCCGAGCCCTGCCGCCATGCGACTAAAGAGCACCATGCCCACGCGCTCACTGCCCTGCTCCGAAAGGATGCTTAGAATGATCGGCATCATGCGGTGGAAATAGGCACGGTCGGGAAGGTAGCTCCCGCCGGAGAAGAACGATTCATTTTTGAGGATCCATGTAGTCCATGCGAGGGTGAAGATCGTACTTGCCAGCGTACCGATGGCTGCGCCCGTCACGCCGAGGGAGGGGATCGGGCCGAAGCCGAAGATCAGGAGTGCATTCAGCGCAAGGTTCACCACATTGCCGCAGACATTCGTCTTCATGATGACACTTGTGCGTCCGTAGCCCAGCTGCACCGCCTGCAGGATGAGCGTGAGCGAGGTCACGTAGACGGCGGCAAGCGCGATGGGGCCATATGCCATGGCTTCTGCCATGTATTCGTCATTCGCGCCCATGAGGTAGAAGATGTCATCCAGAAAAATGTAGAAAAGGATGTGCAGAAGACCCATGAAGATCGCGCAGAGCGTGAGCGACTTCTTCATGATATCCGACGTGCCTTTCGTGTCGCCGGCGCCCGCTTTTTGGGAAACGAGCAGTGTCACCGAGGAGGCGAGAGAACGGGAGAAGCAGAGCAGGATGAGACGCGGCTGCATGAAGATGCTGACCGCTGCGATGGACAAAGCTCCCAGCGCGCCGACCATGATGAGGTCGGTCGAAGCGAGGAGGATCATGAAGAGCCCTTCCAGTGCGGCAGGAAGGGCGATCTTGAAGTAGTTTCTGTCGTAGGTATGCATGAGAGTTCCTGTGGGATTCTTTGGAGTAAAAACCTTTTTAATTAAAAATTCTTTTATATTTTATATAAAGAAACGGCGGAAAGCAAGGGAAAGAATGTAAAAAATTGCTTAGGCGCGCCGAACTTTAAAAATTCAAGTGACTAGTGACTAGTAGCTGGGGATTGGTGGCTAGGGATTAGGTTTGCGATACGAGAAAACCGCCAGTCTCAAACCTCCGCGGTGCTCGGTTGCTCTCATAAGCGACGCACTTGAGACGCATTTCCCCACTCTCTTTCATACCGCCAGTGCCCTATCCGCCCCTTCGGGGCACCTTCCCCTCGAGGGGAAGGCTGACGATACGAGAATACCGTCATCTAAAATACGGCGAAGCCGCCACCTGAACCCATTGAACCCTCTGAACCTATAGAACCTGCTGAACCTTGAACCCTGAACCCTTACCCCTGTTTCGCTCTCTTGCGCCGCGCGCCCCGTTCCTTTAGAATAAAAGCCAAATGACAAGGAGGGGACATGATTCCTATGACGACTGAAAAGAAAAAGCTCTGCCTCTCGCTTCTAGGCATCTTTTTCGTGATCTTTATACTAAACAGCCTCATGGCGCGCAGTGCGGGGGATGACTACGTGTACTCTTTTATGTGGGAAGGACACTCGATGTATGAGCCGCTGTCAGCGGATGCGCGGCGCATCGCGGGATTCTCGGACATTGCGGTGTCTGCGTGGTCGTATTTCCTGACATGGGGCGGACGCATCGTCGCGCAGTCGATGGCGATGTTTTTCCTTTGGATGCCGCGAGGCGTCTTCAATGTGGCCATCGCGCTCACAGTGGTGCTCCTCGTCCTCCTCATGCAGTGGACGGCACGGGGCGGGAAAGTCACGATGGAGCTTCCGGCAAAGAGCGTCCTTATCACAGGCTTCTTTCTCTGGGCATTTCAGGCAAACTTTTGCGGCATCTTCCTCTGGCTGGATGGCTCGTGCAATTATCTCTGGCCGATGGTTTTCCTTCTGGCGTGGCTGCTGCCTTACATTCGGCATTACATGACGGATGGGGAAGCGCGCTATGGAGGCTGGCTCTCGCCGCTCCTCTTCCTTCTGGGGCTTCTTGCTGGGAACGGAAATGAAAATACGCTCTGCTGGATCGGGCTTTTCGGACTATTTTATCTCTATCACATATATAAGAAGGGGGAGATGCAGCTCTGGATGCTGGCGGGCTTTGCAGGACTCTCCATCGGCTACGGGATCCTCATGCTGGCGCCGGGAAATTTGCTGCGCATGGAAGAGAGCGGAGAGAGCTTCCGGCTCTTCCAGTTCTCTGTCAAAGCCTTCGTGGCGATCTGGTTTCATACGCTGCTGCTCTCGCCCTTCTATTTCTACCTGATGAAAGCCTTTCGGAAGAGGAGAGCGCTCTGCGCTTTTTCCGGCGGCAGGAAATATGTCCGTCTCTCACTCTGGTTTCTGTCGGCGAGCCTGCTCTTTGAGATCATCATGTGCATCTCGCCGGAATTCCCCTTCCGAAGCCTGTTTCCGAGCACCATCTTCTGCCTGACGGCGGCGCTCCTCATGCAGCACGCCGCTGATCGCGCCGGCGCATCGCCGGTTCGCTTGCCGGGGGCAGGGGTGATGAAGCGGCTGGCCACCCTCTACTTCGCCTTCACCTTCGCCATGACCTTCTGGATATTTGTGGAAAATGCCAGATGGTTTGACCGCTGGCTCGGAGAGGCTGAGGCCATGCGCGGGACACCGGCTATCCTCTCTATCACCGAGCGACCACCGTATGAGGAGGAGCTGTGGACGTACCTTACAGGCTTTCACCATTACGCCGTGGGATTGAAATCTGATCCAGCACACTGGGGCAATGCCGCGATGGCACGTTTCTATGACATCGGCGGCGTGACGATGGTGGAGAAGAAGTGACGGCATCTTTCTTAAAGGATCTGTACACGATGCATTTGGGACAAGCATGAATAGAAATTTCTTAATATATAGAATTTCTAAAATCGATGTGGTAGAATTAAACAAATATGTACTAAAGGCTTTACAAGAACGGAAAAACACAAGCCCCTTCGCACCGGCGGGGAGTGAAATAGATGGGTATCCCGAAAGAGGGGGTCACATGAAACTAGCAGACAAACTGGCCAAGGCCGCAGGGAAGATGTCGCCTCGAAAGCTCATCCTTCTCTGCGCTTTCTTTGCGCTCATGATCTTCATCATCCTGTACAGCACACTGTCTTCCTTCGAAGACAAGAAAGAAGAAAAGACACCGGAGGTAGCGGGCGTCGCCGTCATCGAAGCAGCGACGGATATTTCGCCGCGGACGGTCATCACAGATGACATGCTGAAAGCCTCTGTCGTACCGGAAAGTCTGCTCCCGCCGGGGGCTTTGACAGACAAGAAGCTCATTGTCGGGCATAAGGCAGGCGTCACCATCCTTGCGGGCGATGTCATCACCAGGCGAAAACTCGATGTGTCGGCAGCCGCCGGTTTTCAGGGGCTCATCCCGGATGGGATGCGCGCGCTGTCTTTTGGCATCAATGACATTTCCGGCGTCTCCGGCTTTGCGAAGCCCGGCGACCATGTGGATATCCTTCTGATTTCCAGTCAGGACGGGAAGAACCGCGTCACTTCGAAGATGCTGCTCCGTGATGTCCTGCTGCTTGCCATCAATAAGTCCAGCATGGGTCAGGGCTACGTCGCACCGAAGAAGGATGACAAAGACGGAAAAGATGAATCGAATGGAAATAAAATGCCGACCGCGCCGCGTCGCACGGATACCTCCTCCATGGGGACGCCCGCTGTCGCGACGGTCGCTCTCTCGCCCTATGATGCGGCGAAGCTCACCGCTTCCCTGCAGGTCGGACAGGTACAGCTGATGCTGCGTCCGGCAGACAGTGCGGCTGAGACGGAATCGGTCGCCTACTACGTGATTCCGCTGCCGAAGCCGGATCCGCAGCCGACGGCCGCTCCGTCCTACGCGCCATACCCGCCGCAGGGCGCGCCCCAGCCGCAGGTGGAGATCAGCGGGGGACAGACCGGCAGTGCCGGCAGTGGTATCGAAGTCATTCGTGGTACAAGCGTAACTAGGGGGCAGTAAGATGAACGGAATGAAAAAAAGAATCGGACTCCTCCTCGCCGCTGCGATGCTCTCCTTCGGAAGCGCCTGCGCCGCTGAACCTGTCGAGGTGTCTCTGAATGAATCGAAATACATGGCCGCTTCCGGCATCACACGCCTTGCGGTCGGAAATCCTGCCATCGCCGACGTACAGCTTCTCTCTTCGGGGGATTTCCTCCTCGTCGGGAAGAAAGCAGGGACGACATCCCTCATCGTCTGGTCAGATGGCGGACGGCGCACCGAGTATACCGTGTACGTCGCGGGCAATGACCGCGGCATGGCGAGCGCCATTCAGGACGCTATCGGCTATCCGAAGGTCCATGTGCAGATGATTAAGGACCGCGTGATGCTTCGCGGCAAGGTCGAGAACCAGTATGAGCACGACACCGCACTGAAGATCGCCGGTCTCTACACCGGCGGCGATGGCTCCGGCGTGATCGATCTCCTCGAGATGGAGCATCCGAGCCAGATCCGCCTTGAGGCGCAGATCATAGAGATCAATTCGGACTATACCAAGAACCTCGGCATCCAGTACTGGTCGCAGACACCGGGTTCAAACAGCAACTCTGGCAGCAGCACTGGCAATCCCAATAACAATATCACCGTAGGCACTGCTGGTCTCTTCTACGGCGGCGAGGATTTCTCCTCCACCCGAAAACACGGCGGCTGGCTGGGCTCACATGTCGCGAATGTGAATGTGACCCTGCAGGCGCTCATCAATGAAGGAAAGGCGCGCATCCTCTCCCGTCCGTCCATCACGACCATGTCCGGGAAGGCGGCGAACATCCTGATCGGCGGACGCATCCCGATCCCCGTCTCGGATGGCAATGGCAATGTATCCATCGACTGGCATGAATACGGCGTGAAGCTCAAGATCGAGCCGGTCGTCGACTCAGAAGACAAGATCACCTCGAAGGTCCATGCCGAAGTATCGACCCTGGACTACAGCCATGGCGTCAAGATCGACTCCTTCAGCGTACCGGGCATCGCGACCCGCGAGGCCGAGTCCGAAGTCAATGTCCGCTCCGGCATGACCATGGCGATCGGCGGACTCATCAATTCCGAGGACGCGAAGATCGTATCGAAGATCCCGCTCTTGGGAGATCTCCCCATTATCGGGCGCTTCTTCCGTCATACATCGAATACCCGTGACAAGCGTGAGGTCATCATCCTCATCACGCCGACCCTCGTCGCAGACGATACCCCTGCGCCGATGAGCCGGCGCATGAAGGAAAGCTATGAGGCTAGCGAGCGCGCCGCCAGAAACCGTGAGCTTGTAGAGACGGGAAAGCCCGTTCCGCAGGGGACAGATGCGGAGGAGCGTGACCTCTGGGGCGAAAAGCCCGGGGACGATGACACCATCATCCTCGAAGAAAAAGCACCTGCCAAGACGCGGTCCTACCTCTTGAAGACCACGGATATTCACGGCGAGCCGATCCTCGTCCCTATGACCGAGGAAGACTACGAGGCACAGAAAGACCGTTTGACCGTCGCCCGTCGAGAAAAGACAAAGCCGGAGAAAAAGGCAAAGCAGGAGACTGCTCGGCCAGCCGTAAAGATACAGCAGCCCACCCGCACCGCCGCTGACGCCACCGCCCAGAGGGCAAGGATCAAGGCGGCGATGGACAGGTACTCCGGAAAGAGCACGACCCTGAAAAACAGGTAAAAGTGATGGGTTCAAGGCTCAGGTGCGGCGCAAAAAAATATGTGACTAGTGACTTGTGACTGGTAGCTAGGGATGAGTAGCTAGGGATTAGGAGTGACTGGGATTTCTTCGGCATCGTCATCCCGAGCGCAGCCGAGGGATCTTTCTTGCACTGCGGGAATCAGCGTG
>OLYN01001663.1_pt1 | contig 11052 bp, 8 predicted proteins | sample 1674231 | NCBI WGS metagenome assembly OLYN01 (sample SAMEA103958153, study PRJEB25191) | human gut metagenome
CTTCGGGACATTTCCCCCTGATAGGGGGAATCGGCCCCTGAAAGGGGAGCCAAGGAGTGCGCACCGCCAGAAGTGCAGCGGAAGTGGGCGACGACCTCTCAGTCAGCTTCGCTGCCAGCTCCCCTGGGAGGGGAGCCGAGGGGGGTGCAAAAACCCGCCGCTGCGGAGCAGCGGCGGGGAGGGGTCATTGTTCGGCGCTGGCCTTCACGAACCCGTAGAACAGCGGGTGCGGACGGTCCGGGCGGCTTTTGAATTCGGGGTGGAACTGGCAGGCCACGAACCACGGATGCTCCGGCAGCTCGACGATCTCCACGAGCCGCCCATCCGGAGACAAACCCGTCGGCACAAGCCCGGCCGCGACGAACGCGTCGCGGAAGTCGTTGCAGAATTCATAGCGGTGGCGGTGGCGCTCGGAGATCTCGGTCTTTGCATAGAGCGCCGCTGCGCGGCTGCCCTCGGACAAAACGCACGGATACGCGCCGAGGCGCATCGTGCCGCCCTTCTGGGTGATGGTCTTCTGCTCGGGCATGATGTCGATGACGGGGTGCTTGGTAAACTCATCGAATTCCGCCGAGTGGGCGTCTTCCCAGCCCAACACGTGGCGGGCAAACTCGATCACAGCGATCTGCATGCCGAGGCAGATGCCGAAGTAGGGGAGCTTGTGCGTGCGCGCGTACTGCGCGGCGGTGATCATGCCCTCGATGCCGCGGTCGCCGAAGCCGCCGGGCACCAGAATGCCCGCGCAGCCGTCCAGCACGGACGCCGCGTTCTCCGGCGTGAGCTTGGACGAGTCGACCCAGCGGATATCCACGATCACGTCGTTGGCCGTGCCCGCGTGGAACAGCGATTCCTCCACGGACAGATACGCGTCATGCAGCTCGGTGTATTTGCCGACCAGCGCGATGGTCACATGGCGGCTGGCGGTCTTGATGCGGGTGACCATCTGCGTCCAGGCGGTCAGCTCCGGCTCGCCGCACGAAAGCTCCAGCTTCCGGCACACGACGCGGGCCAGCCCCTCCTTCTCCAGCAGCAGCGGCACCTCATAGAGGGTGGAGGCTGTGGTGTTCGGAATGACGCAGTCGGGCTCCATGTTGCAGAACAGGGCGATCTTGCGGCAGATCTCCTCGGTCATGGGCTGGTTTGTGCGGCAGACGAGGATATCCGGCTGGATGCCGATGGACAGCAGCTCCTTGACCGAGTGCTGCGTGGGCTTGCTCTTGAGCTCGCCCGAGCCGGGGATCTCCACGATCATGGGCACATGGATGAACAGCACATTCTTCTTTCCCTGCTCAGCGGCTACCTGCCGGATGGCCTCGAGGAACGGCTGCGACTCGATATCGCCGACGGTGCCGCCGATCTCGGTGATAAGCACATCGGACTTCCCGTTGTCCATCTGGTAGATGCGGGATTTGATCTCGTCGGTGATGTGCGGGATGATCTGCACGGTGCGGCCGAGATATCCGCCCTCGCGCTCACGGCACAGGACGCTCCAGTAGACCTTGCCCGCCGACACGGAGCAGCCCGCGGTCAGGCTCTCGTCCGTGAAGCGCTCATAGTGGCCGAGGTCAAGGTCGGTCTCCGCGCCGTCATCGGTGACGAAGACCTCGCCGTGCTGATACGGGCTCATGGTGCCGGGGTCGACGTTCAGGTACGGGTCGAATTTCTGGTTCTGCACGCGCAGGCCGCGCTGCTTGAGGAGTCTTCCGAGCGATGCGGCACAGATGCCCTTGCCAAGGCCCGAGACAACGCCGCCGGTAATGAAGATATATTTCATAGATGTGCCTCCATCTGAAAATTACACCGAGAACAGCAGATCGGTATAGCGCGGATACGGCCAGTAGTCGCCGGCGACGAGCGTTTCGAGCTTGTCGATCGAGGCACGGACCTTGTTCATCTGGGCGAAGATCGTGTCGTGGTAGTAGCGGAGCATGTGCTCGCCGTCGGTCTCCGGCGCGGTCTCCAGCGCGGTCTTGAGCGCGACGGTGTCGTCGAGCAGCTCGCCGTTGAGCGTCAGGATGCTCTCGGCCAGCGCGGTCTCCACGCGGCAGTCCGCGTGCGGCAGCGCCTGCTTTTTCTGCAGGATCGTCTGGCACAGAACGCCCTCGTAGCGCGACGCCGCGTGCAGGATGCTGTGCTGGACCATGTCGACGAGCGTCGCCGCCTCGATGGAGATCAGCTTGCAGTATTTTTCCATATGGATCTCATGCCGGGCCATCATCTCACTGGTGGTGTAGACGCCGTGCTTCGTCATGAGCGCAACGTTCTTGGGCAGGATGTAGGCGGGCAGGGCCGCGGCCGTATTGGGCAGGTTCACCAGCCCGCGGCGCTCGGCCTCCGCCATCCAGGCGCTGTCATAGCCGTTGCCGCCGAAGATGATGCGGCGGTGGCGCTGGAAGACCTCGCGCAGAAGGATATTGAGCGCCTGCTGGAAATCCGCCGCGCCCGTCAGGCGGTCGGCGACGCGGCCGAGCTCCTCGGCCATGATCGTGTTGAGGATCGTATTGGGGCCCGCGATCGACTGGCTCGAGCCGGGCATGCGGAACTCGAATTTATTGCCGGTGAAAGCCAGCGGCGAGGTGCGGTTGCGGTCGGTCGTATCCTGCGGGATGGTGGGCAGCACGTCGACGCCGATGCGCAGCTGACGGCCGGTCTTTTCGGTGTAGTCCTGCTCGGAGACGATGGAGTCGATGATATCCTCCAGCTCGGTGCCGAGGAAGATGGAGATCACGGCCGGGGGCGCCTCCTGCGCGCCGAGACGGTGGTCGTTGCCCGCGAAGGCGACGGTGCTGCGCAGCAGCTCCTGATATTCATCCACGCCCGCGACGAAGGCCGCCAGGAACAGCAAAAACTGCGCGTTCTGGCTGGGCGTCTTGCCGGGGGAGAAGAGGTTTTTGCCCGTGTCGGTGCCCAGCGACCAGTTGTTGTGCTTGCCGGAGCCGTTGACGCCCGCGAAGGGCTTTTCATGCAGCAGGCAGACCAGCCCGTGCCGGTCGGCGACCTTCTTCATGACCTCCATGGTCAGCTGGTTCTGGTCGTTGGCGGCGTTGCAGTCGCAGTAGATGGGGGCCATCTCGTGCTGGGAAGGCGCGACCTCGTTGTGCTTGGTCTTGCTCAACACGCCGAGCTTCCATAGCTCCCGGTCGAGGTCCTGCATGTACGCCGCGACGCGCGGGCGGATGGCGCCGAAGTAATGATCGTCGAGCTCCTGGCCCTTGGGCGGCTTCGCGCCGAAGAGCGTGCGGCCGCAGAACTTCAGATCCTCGCGCTTTTCATAGAGCGCCTTGTCGATCAGGAAATACTCCTGCTCCGCGCCGACCTGCGGCGTCACGCGGTGGGTCTGCTCGTCGCCGAACAGGCGCAGGATGCGTACGGCCTCGCGGCTGACTGCCTCCATGGAGCGCAGCAGCGGCGTTTTCTTGTCCAGCGCGTCGCCGCCGTAGGAGCAGAAGACCGTCGGGATGCAGAGACTGCCGTCCTTGATGAACGCGAAGGACGTCGGGTCCCAGGCGCTGTAGCCTCTGGCCTCAAAGGTGGCGCGCAGACCGCCGGAGGGGAAGCTGGACGCGTCCGGCTCGCCGCGGACGAGCTCCTTGCCGGAAAACTCCATCGTGATCTTGCCGCCGGGAACGGGGCTGATGAAGCTGTCGTGCTTCTCGGCCGTCACGCCGTTGAGCGGCTGGAACCAGTGCGTGAAATGCGTCGCACCATGCTCGAGCGCCCACTGCTTCATGCCGGCGGCGATCTCATTGGCGACCTCCAGCGTCAGCGGCTGGTCCTGCTCGAGGCACTGCCTCCACGCGGCGACAGCCTCGGCTGCGACATACTGCTCCATCGCAGCCTCATTGAAGACCATACTGCCGAAAACCTCCGGAATATTGTTGGATTCACGCATCACGGCATCCCTCTACTTTCATAAAAAATCCAAAAAACAAAATACGCATCGTATTGTACCCCCGCGGCCCTGAAACGTCAAGAATGAAACTTTTACGAAGATAAAAACAGGCAAAACCCGGTTCCTTGTGGAAGCATCCGAAATTTTTCCGGGGCCTGAATTTTTCCTTGCAACGCGCGGGGCGCTATGCTATACTGGGTCTGTACCCACCGCAGGAGACGTCTTCCTGCGGCGGGCTGTTTTTCTTTTCCTGTCCTCAGGACATGGACATCTTGCTTTAAACAAAAACCTCCGCAGGGGCTGCTCTGCGGAGGTTTTTTCGTTTCTCGTTCAGGACACCGGCTTGGGGTTGGCAGCGGTGTTCTCCGCGTCGTCGGCATTGGCGTCCTTCGGCATTTCGAAGGGGACGACATCGTCCGGCTGCAGCTCGATGCGGCTGTTGTCCTCCGACAGCACGCGCGTGCCGGGCTCGACCTTCGTCTCGCTCGTCGTGCCGCGGACGGGATCCTTGGTCTCGCGCGGGTTGCCGTTGGCGGGCTCATACCATTCGTTGACGCCGTGCATGATGACGGGCGTGCCGTCCTCGATCAGGTTCCAGATCCAGGCCATGGCCTCCTCCGGCGTATTGACGCAGCCGTGGGAGCCGCCGTAGACATAGAAGCTCGCGCCGAAGTTCGACCGCCACGACGCGTCGTGCAGGCCGATGAGATCACCGACCACGCTGACCCAGTACTTGACGAAGACCAGATAGTCGTCGCCCTTGAGCCAGACGTCGTGCTCCTTGCCGTGGGCCTCATACAGGCCGGTCGGCGTCTGGTGGCCGTTGAGCGCGCCGGTCACGATGTTGGTGTTGACGACCAGACGGCCATCCTTGATGTACGTCATCTGCTGGTTGTCAAAATCGACCTCGACATAGCTGTCGCCCAGCGAGAAGGGCTTGCCGTCCGTGTCGTAGCAGACGGCGTCCGCGTCGATCTCGCCGGATTCCATCGTCAGCAGCTGCGCGCGGATCTGCTCCATGACGCTCTGCGCGTCGATGAGATAATTGCAGGTGACAAAGTCGATCTGGATCACGCCCTTGACCCAGGAATCGAAGATGAACGGCGCGTCATATTGATTATATTTCGTCGCCCACTTCGAGATCGTCTCCGCGAGGACCTTTTCATCGATGGTGATCGTGCCGTCCGCCTCCAGATCGAGGATGGAGGCCAGATTGTGGCTCGTAAGCGTCTCCTCGCCGTGCGGCAAGAATTCGGAATCCTTGTTGAAATCGACCTTGACCTCCAGCTCCGCCAGCGCGGTGCGGAAGAGGCTGTCGGGCGTATCGCGGAGCGTCGCAGTCGTGATGGCGGGGGTTTCGTAGCAGTCGACCGAGGTCAACTCGAACGTCGCGTTCTGCGCGCCGGACGGCGTCACGGCCAGACCAGCCGCTGCGGTCTTCAGCCCCTCCTGCACGGCGGCGACATTCAGCTCGTCGCCCGCGACCGCGTCATGCACGGTATAGACGCCGTCCACCAAGTCGATATAGGCGTCCTCCGGCGCTGTGCGCTTCACGCTCTGCAGATCGGCGAGCACGGCGGACAGCTCCAGTTGCCCGAGATCCGGCGTGACACGATCCGTGGCGCCCAGGTCCCGCTTGGCCCAGTCCAGCCGGTCCTGCAGCGGCAGAGCGGCAAACTGCTCGTCCGTCATACGGTCAAGCGCAGAGAACTGTGCATTCACCTTCTGCAGCAGATCGTCGCGCAGACCGAGCGCCTGCATGTCATAGCTCCCGATGGCCGAGCCGTCCTCGGTCACGGTCAGTGTGACCTGGTCCGCAGCCGCCGTCATGGTCTGATACTTGGCATAGACGGCCTGATGCGCCTGCTGCGTCTCGTCCAGCCGCGACTGCAGCCAAAACCACACGCCCGCGGCGGCTGCCGCGAGCACCACAATTACAATGATGATCACCCAAAGGGCGCGATGCTTCTTCATGTTTCTCCTCCGCTTGCTTCTGCGCGGATGCGCGCAGTCTCTCTTGCGAAAATTATAGCAGATTCCGCCGCAAATTCAACACGTTTCGCACCCCGCGCCATTATTTTCTTTTTTGCAGGAAAAACCGGGCCCCGCAGGTCTGCGGGGCCCGGTCCGGTATCTGCGTTTGCTCAGCGGATGAGCGTGATGTGCTGGAACACGGTGGCGAGGGTGTTGGCGACGGTGGACATGGTCTTGATGAAGATATCCAGCGCGACGCCGACGACGTCCTTTCTCGTATCGCCGACGGTATCGCCGACGACGGAGGCCTTATGCGCGTCGGAGCCCTTGCCGTGGCCCCCGAGGGAGCCGGACTCGATGTACTTCTTGGCGTTGTCGAACGCGCCGCCGGAGTTGCCCATGAAGATCGCGCGCGGGATGGCCACGATGGTCGCGCCGATGAGCAGACCGCCGACAAATTCCACGCCGAACACGAAGCCGCCCACGATCGGGATCAGCAGCGCCAGCACGGACGGCAGCAGCATCTTCTTGAGCGCCTGCCGGGCGGCCATTTCGATGCAGCGGTTGTAATCCGGGCGGACCGTGCCCTCAAGCACGCCGGGGCGGGACAGCTGCCGGTCGCCCTCGTCGGCCATGAGGCGGGCGGATTCGATGGTGTTGTCGGTCAGGAGCGCGGAGAAGTATTCGATGAGCGCGCCGCCGATGATGCCGCCGGCGACGACGATGTAGGAGGCCATGTTGAGGACCGGCTCTGCGTTGATGGCCGTGTAGTTGCCGACGTAGGCGACGATCAGCGAGACCGTGGCGAACGCGGCGGAGCCGATAGCGAAGCCCTTGCCGATGGCGGCGGTGGTGTTGCCGACGGCGTCGAGCTTGTCGGTGATGGCGCGGACGGATTCATCCAGATGGCAGGATTCCGCCAGACCGCCGGCATTGTCGGCGATGGGGCCGAAGGCGTCGATGGAAACCGTCGCGCCGACGAAGGCCAGCATGCCGAGGCTGGAGAGGGCAATGCCGTAGGTGCCGCAGACCTTGCCGGAGATGAACAGGGACACGCCGATCAGCAAAACCGGCAGCAGGCACGAGCGCGAGCCGATGGCGTCGCCCTTGGTGATGACGAACGCGTCGCCCTCGGTGGCGATCTCCGCCAGACGGCGGGTGGGCTTATAGTCGGTGGAGGTGTAGTATTCGGTGATGGAGCCGATGGCGACGCCGCTGGCGATGCCGAGCACGCTCGAGATCCACGGCGACAGCCAGCCGCAGCGGAAGCTCGCGTACAGGGGCACATCCGCGAAGATCAGCTTCGCCGCGACGAAGCCGCCCACGACCGTCAGACCCGCAGAGATCCAGGTGGAGAGGTTCAGCTCGTGCGAGGGATTGTCGCCCATCTTCTTGATGGTGGCATAGCCAAGACCAAGCAGGCAGCCAAACAGGCCGCAGCCCGCCAGCACGATGGGGAAGACGGTGGTCGCGGTGAAGGTCGCCTCGGTCACAGCCTCCGTACCGCCGGAGAGCGCGCTTTTGTAGATCGTGACCGCGATCATCAGGGCCGCGGCCATGGTGGCGACGAAGCTCTCGAGCAGGTCGGAGCAGTTGCCGGCAATGTCGTTGACGTTGTCGCCGATGAAGTCGGCGATGACGTTCGGCACGCGGCTGTCATCCTCGGGCATGTCGTGGCGGAGCTTGGCCAGGATGTCGGAGGAGATATCGGCCGCCTTGGTATAGTTGCCGCCGGCCACGCGGTTGAACATGGCGACGATGGAGCAGCCGAGGGAATACGTGGTGATACGCATGATGGTGGGATTGCACTCAAGGTTGGCCAGGAAGCCCGTGCCGACTGCGGTCGGATCCACGCCGTTCCAGATGATCAGGATCAGGGCCATGCCCAGCATGCCGAACGCCTGCACCGCCAGGCCCGAGACGCTGCCGCCGCCGAGCGCGACCTTGACGGTCTCGCCGATGGAGAGCGTTTCGCGCGCGCGGTTGGAGGTGCGGACGTTTGCATACGTCGCGCTGCGCATGCCGAGGATGCACACGACGCTGGACATGCACGCGCCCATGATAAAGGTGATGCCGCTCGTCTTTTCCACGAACAGGCTGAATACTGCCGCGACCACGATCACGACGATCGCAATGACGCGGAATTCCGTCTTGAGGAAGGTGCTTGCGCCGTCACGGATGATGCCGGCCATCTCCTGCATCTCGTCCGTCCCCTCCGGCAGCTTCCGGATGCGGGCGTACTGGAAGAAGATATAGGCCAGCGCAAGAATGACTACGCACAAAACCAGATGCCATACGTTCATACTTCAGGTCTCTCGCTTTCTTTTTCGTTTTTGTCGTCATCAACGTCTTTGCGTCAGCTGACAAGAGCACACACGGTTTTTCACGGGGCAAAACGACGGCTGGCGTCGTTATCCTCGTCGATGGGCGTCAGCCCATCTTCCTCGTCTGCCTTGCCAGCTGCCGTTTATCCTCCGTGAAAAACTCCGAAGGACTTGCCGGCCGGTCTGGAGCGTTGTCTGCAAGGCAGAGGACGCAGGGGCCTGACATCATACCGTCAGGTCTGCCGAGGCCCGTTCCTTTGGGCCGAGGCCATGCTGACGCAAGTCAAGGACGATAACGCAGCAGACGGCGGTCCAGTCCGGCCTGCAAGCGTGTGTGCTCTTGTCAACTGACGCATTCTGGTGCACTGCAGAATCTGGCGTCCTTGACAGCTCTTCGTCTACAGTTTATAATGCCATCAGTCTAAAGTAAAACGACACTTTCTTCACTTTCTTATGAGCATCTGTCATAATAGGAGGCGTCATGGATCTCAACCGCTATAAAATTTTCCTCTCCGTCGCCGACAGCGGCAGCTTTACGGCCGCTGCCGCCGCATGGAACTATACGCCCTCCGGCGTGGTCCACCTGATCAACGCGCTGGAGCAGGAGTTCGGCTTCCCCCTGTTCGTCCGCACGCGGCGCGGCGTCCACCTGACGACGGACGGTGAGCAGCTCGTCGCGCCGCTGCGCGATCTGGTGCAGTGCGACGACCGGCTGCGGCAGGTCTGCTCCAAGATCCAGGGCGTCCTGACCGGCAAGGTGCGCATCGGCTCGTATTACAGCATCTCCGCGCACTGGCTGCCGCCGGTCATCGGCCGGTTCCACCGGGATTTCCCCGGCGTGCAGATCGAGCTCATGGAGGGCCACCACCAGCTGCTCGACGGGCTGATGAACCAGAACCGGGTGGATCTGTGCTTCTACAGCCGTGTGCTCGGCGGCGGGCGGGAGTGGATCCCACTGCGCACGGACCCGATGGTCGCCATCGTCCCGCCGGAGCACCGGCTGGCCAGCGCCGGCGCATTCCCCATCGGCGCCTACCGCAATGAGGAGCTCGTCATCTCCGCCCGCGGCAACGACTCCGACGTCATGCGCGTCTTCAACAAATACCGCCTCACCCCCTGCATCGGCTACACGACGGAGGAAGACCACGCTGCCATCGCCATGGTCGAAAGCGGACTCGGCGTGAGCATGCTGAACCGGCTGTCCACCGGCGGCATCCAGACCCGCGCCGTCATCCTGCCCCTGGCCCCGGAGGAGTCGATCGAGCTCGGCATCGCCCTGCCCTCCCGGCTGCAGGCCCCGCCGGCCGTCCGCCGGTTCGTGGAATACGCGGTCTCGTACATCCGGGACAGAACATTTCCGGCATAAAGACGCCGAAACGGCTTGCAGTCCGGACTTCCGTACACTATAATAGAAGCAAAAGTCCGAAACTTGACAGAAAAGGTGAGCGTATGGAGATCAAGCGTGCTGCGGAGCTGCTCCGCGGGCTCGCCGACGGCCGCGACCCGATCACAGGCGCGCGTCTGCCGGACGAGAGCGTCTATAACCACCCCGAAATTATCCGGGCGCTGCACTGCGTCCTGCAGGAGCTGCAGACCCGCCAGACCGGCGCGCAGGCCGTCAACGCCGGCCGCAGCTGGCGGCCGGACGAGGAGCAGCAGCTGCTGGAGGAATACGACGCGGGTCTGCCGGTCGAGCAGATCGCCCGCCGCCACGGCCGGACCGCCGGGGCCATCGAGGCCCGCCTGTCCGAGCTCGGCCGCCGCGACCAGATCCAGTTCAACATGCGCTGAGGATCCGCCGATGGAAGCAAGACAGACCAAACTCGAGCTTGCCCTGCAGCAGGAGCTGCTGCAGAACGCGCAGCAGGCCGCCGCGCGGTACCACAGCCCCGTGACACGCTTCGTCCGGGATCTGCAGTCCCGCGGCAGCGTCGCCGCCGTGCGGGACTTTGTCCGCCGCCGTGCCCCCTCTGACGCCTTCGCCTCGCTGGAGCAGGCCGGGCATCTGGAGCTTTCGCCGGAGGCCACCATCATCCAGGCCCACTACGGCCCCCTCTTCACCGACGAAGAGATCAACACCTGCCTCACGCTTCTGCTCGAGGCGGGATATTTCTGATCGGCCGGAACAGAGAGGAAAACGATGATCTACGAAAAAATGACCGCGGCCGATGTGGACAGGATCGCGCGGCTGTACATGGACTATTATAACCAGCACGAAGACGGCTGCTGGACACACGAAAAAGCCTGCAGACGGATCCGCCAGATCGTCACGGTCGAAGATTCCCTCTGCCTGATCCAGCAGGACGACACGGAGAACACGACCGGCTTCGCGATCGGGTATCTCAAGCCCTACGACGACCTTACGAGCTATTGGCTGGAGGAGATCGTCATCCTCGCCGGGTATCAGAACAAGGGATTCGGCAGGCAGTTTCTCCGCGAGATCGAGCAGCATGCCCGCGCCCACGGCGCAAAGCTCATCGAACTCGCCAGCGTAAACGACGAACCCCACATGCACTTCTACACCACCTCCGGCATGTACCCCGCCTCAAACCTGAAGATCATGGGGAAGCAGCTGTGAATGTAAAACTTATATATAGCAAAAAGCCTTGAATCCTCACGGATTCAAGGCTTTTCAGTATGGTGGACAGTACAGGACTCGAACCTGTGACCCCATGCACGTCAAGAGCCATCCGTTCGTGTTTTACTGTATTTTAATTATAATACGCAAATATTTTAGATGAAAAAGTTCTGCTTTTATAGGATTCTTTCCATTGCGTCCATCACGTTTTTGCCCAGTCTGGGTCACAGTTTGGGTCAGGTGACGTACAGACTCAATATTTTGTCCGCAGATAGGTTTCTACC
>OLYN01001666.1_pt1 | contig 11040 bp, 8 predicted proteins | sample 1674231 | NCBI WGS metagenome assembly OLYN01 (sample SAMEA103958153, study PRJEB25191) | human gut metagenome
ATCATCACTGGACCAGCTACGGTGCCTTTGTCGCCTATCAGCAATATGCAAAGCAGGTGCTTCAAAAAGAGGCAGTGGAAGACGATTATAAGAAAACAAGCGTCTATCATGATTTTTATGGAACGTCCTATAAAAAAGCGCATGTAAAGAAGCAGGCGGACACGATAGAAACATGGTCGTGTCAACATCCATCTTCGGTTAGCGTTTGCTTTGATCAGAAGAAGAAAACCTATGATTCGCTTTATTTCCCGGATAAAGCAAAGACAAGCGGCAGCCGCTACGACTTGTTTTTAGGAGGAAATACGTTTCTGGTCGATATCAAAACAACCGCTCATACAGGGCGGACCCTGCTGCTTTTAAAGGACTCCTTTGCCAACGCATTTGTTCCGTTTTTGACAGAGGATTATGACCGGATCCTGATGGTGGATGTGCGGTACGGAAGCCAGAAGATGGAGACTATATTAGAGGAAAATGAGGACATCACGGATGTATTGGTGCTTTATAACACCGAAAAACTGATGCAGAACCGGAAGCTTTCGAGATTAAAGCTTACGCCGGACAAAAAGAAAAAGAAAGATTCCATCAAGGAATTTGATCTTGATGATCTGTAATAAAAAAGCACGGAGACTGCCTCCGTGCTTTTTATGTTATGTAGATCAAGATTTTATTGCTTTTAATTCCTCTGCTAACTGGCTTAAGCTGGTGACGATCTCGGATGTTTTGGTTGTGATGTCACTGTTTCGCTCACTTGTCTCCAGCGTTTCACTGGAGTGTGCCGTTACTTCTTCGGTAGCAGCAGAGATTGTTTCGATACCCTGAATGACCTGCTCATTTGCACTGGTCAGTCCGTTGATCAGTTCATCCAGTTTATGGGCTTCTTCGTAAACCTGATCGGATTTTTTCGTGATATTGGTAAAACTCTGTGCCGTATTGTTGGCGGCAGCATTCTGTTCTTTGGTATTTTCAATCATTTCTTCAATGACTTCTACCACTTCGGAAAGCTCTTTGGAAATGCTGTTGATCAGTTCCGTAATGCTTACGGTGGCATCGTTGGTCTGTGTTGCAAGGTTGGAGATCTCAGAAGCTACAACGGCAAAGCCCCGTCCGGCTTCTCCGGCTCTTGCTGCCTCAATTGACGCATTAAGTGAAAGGAGATTCGTCTGGGCTGCTATACTGTTAATAGCTTCAATGATATTACCGATTGTAAGCGATTTCTCTTCGAGAAGTCTGATTGACTCAATAACACTTCCGGTAATTCTGGTTGTCGCCACGGCACTTTCTGTCATTGTTGAAAGACTGTTCTTACCGTCTTTTACAACCTTCTCAGTGCTATGTGCCATATTCATGATATCTACGGAACTTCCCTGGACATCATGTATCTTCTGTGATAATGTATCCATCTGTGACAGGCATCTCTCGGATTCTGTATCAAGATTAGCCGTTCCTGTCTCTATCTCCTTGATCGAATGCTGAATCTGATCTGATGATTCATGAATCGATCTCGAATTCTCAGTAACAAGTTCAGAAGCTGCCGCAACTTCATGTGCAACCTCTCTCACCTTGCCGATAATGTGGCACATGCTTTCTGCCATGCCGTTGACCCCGGCCGCAAGAAGTGCAAATTCATCCTTACGCGATGTAATAACTCTTGCGTCAAGATTTCCGTCTGCGATAAGTCTAAGCTGTTTATTAGTCTTATTTATTGTGCCGCTTATACCTCTTGAAAATGCCATTGCTATAAGTCCTGCTATAATAGCTGAAACAATTACAAGTATTATTGTAAGAAGTTTGATTTCCGAAGCCTGCTCCGTGAGTACGCTTTCAGGAACAAGTGCACATATTGTCGCTCCTCTTCCGCTGAGCACCGAATATATAAAAAGATATTTTTCTCCGTTATATTTTACATATTTCTGTCCTGAATCTTCACCGGAATCAGCAATGTCCTTATAGAAATCCTTATCTGTAAAAATAGGCTTCTCCGGGTTCGTTCCATCGCTTAAAAGTTCTGTACCGTCAGTTGTAATTATCGCTGCAATTGTTCCCTTGCCAACCTGAAGGGATGAAATCGCATCCGTTACAACTTCCTTATCAATATCAACGATAAGATATGCGCTATAATCCTTCATATGGCGCACAAGTCTCAATCCATAATCGTCGGAACTTGTTCCCATTGCACTGTCTGCTGCCGATTCATTACCGAAAAGATAGAAATTATATGCATCATTCTTCGATATCGAACCATTTTCCGTATCGGCATAAGCACTGTACAGCTTATCCGTTTCCGTATTGGTCGTTATAAGTGATTTTACATTGTCAGCAAGTATGTACATATTAGTTACGGAACCGTCTGTTGTAATGTTCTTCTTCATCTCTTGGGAATATCTCTTTGCAAATGAAATGCTTTCACTCTTATTCATAAGATTCTTAAAATAAACGCTTAAATCCGCATTGTTAAGATATTCTTTGTATTTGTCCTGGACATTGTCCACTGTAAGCCTGAAGAACTCATTGGTCATGCCTATGGTCTGACTCATACTGTCCTCATAACTCTTTATAATACCTTTGGATGCCTTAGCGTATGAGGATACACCAAGAACAACTATTAAAATCACTGGTATAAGAAATCCTGCAACCATTTTGATGCCGATTCTCCTGCCCCAGAATATTTTATTAACGCCGGCTGCTTTCTTCTTAGGTCTGGCTGCCTTAGGCGCTTTGACAGGCTTAGCTGCCTTTACTGCCTTTACTGCCTTTACTTTGGGCTCTTTAATTTTCTTAGGCTTAGTCATCACTATTTCTCCTTCCAAGGTACGCTATCGCCGAGTGAGCCGCTATATTGCCCTCTCCGACTGCTTTACTTATCTGATATGGTGTTCCGGTGCAATCACCTGCCGCATAACATCCCGGCATGTTGGTTGCCATATTACGGTCCGTGACAATATGTCCGCCGGACACATCAAGTCCGTGCAAAAGAACATCCGCGGAAACCGACTGCTTTAACATAAAAACGCCATCGACCGCTATTGTACTTCCATCCTGCAGTTCCACGCATTCGACATAATCTGTTCCTTTAACAGCCTTCATCCGTGACTGTGCCATCACAAGATTATCCCGCTTCATGTCACTATTAAATAACGGAAAATAAACCACCTCGCCCGCAAGCGAACAGAGGTAATCGACTTCATCTTCCATATTGGAATTATCACACAGTACGGCAATTCTGCGGCCTTCGTACAGCCTTCCGTCGCAGGTGGCACAATAACTCACACCGCGGCCAAGCATCTTTCTTTCTCCGGGAAGTGCCCTGACTGTCTCGACCCCCGTCGCAATGATAACGGTTGAGGCCTCATATTGCTTCTGATCTGCCATTATGAGATAATAATTTTCCATCTTATAGATGCCGGTAATACGTTCATCAATAATTGGAATCTCAAGCTTAACCAATTGTTCACGAAACCGTTCATTCAGTTGTGGCCCGCTTATAGCATCGATTGCCGGATAATTCACTATCTGTTCGGAGCTCTCTATTTTAGCACTTAATTTACTGCTGCCAAATAACAGAAAAGACTTCCTCCGGATACGGGCATTGATTGCTGCCGATATTCCGGCCGGTCCCGTTCCGATTACAGCGATATCCGCTCTATCCATATCTTCTTCCTTTCTTAATGTATTCCCGACTTTACTGCTCGAAATTATTATAACACGCATTTTCCAAAATATCACTATCAATTTACGAAAAATTTCGCAAAATGACCGATTCCCGATTCGACGTTTCTATGTTCAAATTCAACGTCATTTCCTGTATATTCGCATATAAAGCTTGCTTAATCTAATCATATTTTATCATCTCATTATCAAAATTTCAACCGGTTCCTGATTGTTGGGTAAAATCCGTAAAACAAAAAAAGCCTCAAACCAGCGAAAAGCATAGCTTGCGACTTTCGAGTGCGCCTTCAGGGGTTCGAACCCTGGACACCCTGATTAAGAGTCAGGTGCTCTACCAACTGAGCTAAAGGCGCGTATTTAATTGTTGTCTCTCGTCGAGCACGTTTGTTATGATAACAGACTTGTCAGTGTTTGTCAACCACTTTTTCACCATTTATTCATAATTTTTTTATATATTTTTTACCGATATGGACGTCACTATGATATACTGACTTTTGGAGGTGCACAATGGGATTTACTGAATTAAGAAATAACCTTATAGATATAATCCGCGAAGAGCAGGCCAAGCTTGGTTTCCGCGAGGAGAAAATACGTCTTTACTATCCGTTATCGTCACTCAACCATCTGCTTGAAGCACATGATGACGCCGACGCGATGAACGCACGGCTTGCCGCGATGCCCGCCGAGATAACGGACACTCTGGGAGATGTGGTTGTCACACACAAGGGCGACCGCTTCTGCTTCAATATTCCGGAGAAAGGCAGCGTGTATGTACACGAGAATACACCGGATAATGATTTTATCAAGGCATTGGTTGATCTTCTGGCCGGACACGGCACCACGCTCGATGATGTTCTGGCACTGTTCATGTCGTATTCGCCGGACATTATCTGCGAACCGGTCGATAACGGGGAATTTGATGTTCTGTACCGGTTCCCGGAAAATTTTGGCGACCCTTATTTCTATTGTTTCAAGGATGAGGGATGTCATATCATATATCACAGGTTCCTGCCGGCGGATTATTACGATTTTGATTTCTGATAAAATAACGGAGGCTCAGCATTTACAGCTGCCTCCGTTTAATATTTTCTTAACTTCCGTGAACGCCCTTTTGAATTTCAACAGATAGCAGTTCACTTTTACATATTTAAGTGTGCCCAGATATATTCTGTCTTTGATACAGCACTTCATACCCCATCCCCCTCTGTTATTACCTTTCGGCGATTAATTTGTTGATCGGCGTTCCCATTTGTGAGAATCTGATTTCATACTCAGTCATAACATTGCCCTCGTTCATGGCGTCGTTATGCAGATCATATGTAATGGCCGTCAGCTTCCAGCCGGCTTCCTTAACCTCTTCCACGGAAAAATCAAACAATGCTCTGTTATCCGTCTTGAACTCGACACGTCCGTCCGCGGCCAGAATATTATTGTATCTGGCAAAAAACTGTCTCGATGTAAGTCTGCGCTTTGCATGGCGGTCCTTCGGCCATGGATCTGAGAAATTAAGATAAATCCGGTCTATCTCACCGTTTGCAAATATTTCTTCGATATGTTCCGCATCCATCCTGATAAAAACCACATTCGGAAGTTCAAGTTCATTCTGTTTCTCAAGCGCACGCACAAGCACGCTTGAGTACTTCTCTATTCCTATATAATTAATGTCCGGATTCTGTGTGGCAAGTGTCATAAGAAACTTACCCTTTCCGGTTCCGATTTCCAGTCTGATCGGATTATTATTGCCGAAAAATTCATTCCAGCGGCCCTTATACTGTTCCGGTTCATTGACAGTGTATTTACTGTCGATCATCGCTTCCCTTGCGCCGCGTACATTTCTGAGTCTCATGTATTCCTCTCCTGTTTCTTTTGATAATATCAATATTATAAACCTTGCATTTATTTTGTGCAAAGGATATTATATAGACATAATGCTATTAAAGGATTGTATATGAAAATAAAAAAGCTTTCAATACTTATTTTATCTATAATATTTATTATATGCCACCCGGCGGAAACTGTTAATGTATCGGCCGATGATTCATCTGCCCTGGGGCTTCCGGAATTTCCGAAAATAAGTTCCGACTACGTCGTTCTTATGGACGCCGACAGCGGGGAAATTCTATATTCCTCCAATGCCGATACACAATGTTACCCTGCCAGTACGACCAAGCTTCTCACTGCACTTCTGACTGTTGAGAACTGTTCGCTTACCGATACCGTAACCTTTTCACAGGCAGCTGTGGACAGCATTGATTACGGAGATGCCAACGCATCGATTTCACCGGGAGAAGAGCTTACCATCGAGCAGGCACTCTATTGTCTGATACTGCGCTCTGCGAACGAAGTCGCCTATGGTCTGGCCGAGCATGTCGGACAGACAGTATCTTCTTTTGCATCAATGATGAACAGCCGCATGGAAGAACTCGGTGCCACGCATACGCATTTTACGAATCCTAGCGGTCTTTCCGACCAGTTCCATTACACAACGCCTTATGATATGGCACTTATTGCGCAGGCATGTTTTAATAACAAGACCCTTATGAAAATAGTTTCACATTCAGGTGTATACACAATCGGTCCTACCAACAAAAGCAATTTTACCCGCTATTACAGACATCGTTATCAGATGCTTCCGGGCGGCGATTATGCATACAAATATTCCCTTGGCGGCAAGACGGGTTACACTGATGCTGCCGGCAACTGCCTTGTATCTTTTGCACAGAAAGATGACTTAAGATTAATCTGCGTAATTATGAAATCTACCGATGCCGGACGTTACAAAGACACAACCGCCCTTTTTGACTACTATTTTAATAATTATCATAAAGTATATCTTGATAATTCCGCATCATCCCTTTCGACGGGACAGGTTGACATTCTTAATATAACCGGCCGTGTATCATCATCCTCGGATATATCAATCGGTTTTGCCGATGACACTTACCTTCTGGTTCCCACCAGCGTTAAGCTCTCCGAACTTACCGGAATCGTGACTTACTCCGATAATCCGGCCTATGCCGGCAAGGATGGCGGTTTTGCGTGCATAACCTATTATTACGGTAACACCAATGTCGGCAATGCCACTATTATGATCAATTACACCGGCAACAATAAAAACACCGGTCTTGACGGTGTTCCTCATGCTTCTTACAGCACATACAACCCGTCGAAAGACACGGTGTTCCATATCAATATTCCTATTGTGGCCGGCATTATACTCGGTGTCGGATTAATCACAGCCGGAATAATATTTATATTGCGCAACTTCAGACGCCGCAGAAGCCATTACGGATCACGTCGTCTCAGATTCTGATTCCGCAGCTTCTTTAAGCCGGCGCTCCATCTCGCGATGGCGGCGCTCACGCCTTTTCTCGCGGTTGATAATCTGTCTGTCACGTATCTGTACAGCGCCTTCTTCATCCGTCAGTTTAAGAATCTTAATTCCATACCAGAGGTTATCATGTGTCATACGGACTTTAACCTTGCCCTTAACATAACCATGCTGCTCGCAGAAACCTACGCCACAGTACATCCTCTGATTGCCGATGGAATACCATTTGATCACCCTCTTGACATTACGTCCGCATACGCAGCAATGCATTGAACGGACCCTGCTGTCCTTCATGATCATTTCCCTCTCCGGAAATCCTCTCGAAATATATTTTGTGTAAGTTCCGTAATTGAAGAAAAATTCTTCCTCTTTATTATCCGGAATGCAATAAGTATCCACGGATGTATACCGCTTAACGCGTTCAAAATCGATTACTTCAAAGACCCTCGCCGTATATATCGCATCATACACTGCCGTGTGAAACGGTATCTCTTTATTAATCTTCTGCTCATCAATCGCCGTCTCAAGCGAAACTCTGGTCTTGCCATCCGAAAAGCACAGACTGTACAGCTTCTGAATATCATAAAATACAAGTGGCTTCTCAAACTTATGATCCACTCCAAAATATTTACAATTATTCTGAAGTTCGGCCAGGTCCATCGAACCCCATGTCCCGAACATGTAATCGCCGTCACTGCCGCACCAGTCAAAAAAACGCGTGGCCGCCTCATTAAACTTATCGCTCTTATCAAGTTCGCTGATAGTAAGCTTAGTCATGTCCTTTGTAATCTTATGGAGTGCACGGTACACTGTCGGAGATACGAACTCATGGAACTCACTCACATATTGCCTGTTGTCATCAACTTTAACCGCTCCGATTTCAATTATCTCGAACTTAAGATCTTTATTTTCATTTTTTTTGCCGCTCGGACACTGGTTCCATTCCAGGTCCAGAATAATATAATTCATAAAAAAATCCTCGTTATTATCATTATAACGTGTATGCGGCAGAATGTCGATGTTTTTTTGGATTGAATTCCTGTTGTAGAGCACCCCTCCCCGATTTTATTTGATATATTTTCTGATTGTAGGTATAAGCTTACTCATATCTACCGGCTTCGCTATGTGGTCGTTCATTCCCACGCTCAATGCCTTTTCCCTGTCCTCAGCAAATGCGTTGGCCGTCATCGCAACAATCGGTATTGAAGCCTTTGCTTTGTCGTCCATCCGCCTTATATTAATCGTCGCATTATATCCGTCAAGAACCGGCATCTGGATATCCATAAGAATTATCGAATAATACCCTGCCGGCCTGTCTTTGAGCATTTCCACACAGTCAACCCCGTTAGCGGCACGTTCTACCATAAATCCTACTTCCGAAAGGAGTGTAACAGCAATCTCTGCATTCAGGTCGTTATCTTCCGCCAATAAAATTCTTATCCCCTTTAAATCCTCAAGATTACCTATATTTTCATCCGTCTTCGGCTGTGTATCTTCCTGTGTCGCTATCCTGCACGGTATTCTCACCCTAAAGGTCGTCCCCTCACCAACCTTACTCTGAAGATCTATCGTACCGTCCATCATATCAACCAATTTCTTAACAATTCCCATTCCAAGTCCGGTGCCCGCTATTCCGCTTGCTGTTGAGGAACGTTCTCTGGTAAATGACTCATAAATGTGTTTCTGGAATTCACGGGTCATTCCTATTCCGTTATCGCTTACCGTCAGTTCCTGTATACACCATCCTTCTCTCTCATCCTCTTCCTGGCTTATAGCACAATGAATCCAGCCTCCATCATTAGTATACTTGATGGAATTGCTCATGAGATTGAGGATTATCTCTGTAATGCGTACCGTATCCATATATATATACGGGTAAATTATCTCCTTCGAAACGGTAAGCTGCTGCTTCTTCTTATCGATTTCGGCCTGTATCATAACCTTGCATTCATCTATTATGCTTCCGGCTATAACCGGAGTTTCCTCTATTGTAACCTTGCCGGATTCAATCCTTGATAGTTCAAGCACATTATCTATAATAGAGAGCATTTTATTACCGCTTATCCGGATTTTCTGAAGATATTCTTTGACTTTATCTGATACACCGGCTTCCTGCTCTGCCAGCTGCGTAAACCCCAGTATTGCATTCATCGGTGTCCTGATATCATGGCTCATATTAAATAAAAAAGCTGATTTTGCCGCATTGGCCGCATCTGCTGCACTGACAGCTTTCTCCAGTTCTTCCCGCTGCTGGATCTTGATATACTTCTGTTTTCTTAAGTATATATGTACGATATTTGCCAATATTGCAAAAACAACTATCGCAATTATGGAAATCATAAATGCCCTATGATTATCTGCTTCCATACAAGCATATGTGCTTTCCATATCCATTTCCATACATAATGCCCCGATAATATCCCCTGTTCCATCCGATGCTTCTACCGGATAGCATGCCGTAAAAATATGGCCCCATGTCGTGTCCACTATCTTATTGGAATAAACAACTTTACCGGAAAGAGCCTGTTCTATATATGGCACCATCTCTTTCTCAATTAATGTTCCCGGATACGCATAATCATCCGCATCCGAATCCAGTCCATCCACAAGGTAAATCAGCTTTCCGTCATCTGTTTTTTTGGCAGTATACAGATATCTCGTTGAATTCAATGCGCGCAGTTCATTAAGCTGCTTCTGCAACTTCTTATAACACGGCAGACCGATATCGTCAACTGATGATATTGAATCAAAATCTTCCCTGACAAATTTATCCGACATATGCTTATGTATTGCATCAGCGCACTGTTTGTTTCTTGCAACAGACTCATCAAGTGCCGAACTATTATAATTCCTCTGCAGAATGAACGTATATCCAAGAACCAAAAGTGCAATCACTAACATTCCGATAATTGTCTGGAATATAACGCCGGTATGTATTTTTTTCAAATTATATGTCCTCCTGATTTCTTGCTCCCCGTAGCATATGTATATCATAGTCCATCGTCTTTACATATGCAACAACATATTACATCAGTATGAATCACATAATAACACAGCAGCGTCATACCCCTCTACTTTTCCGTCAAATACGCTCTCTCCAAGCAAATTGTATTGTCCGGCATACTCATTGAATTCCTTCGTATCATTACTGCAATTAAAAATCAGAGCTACTGTCTCCTCGGTATTTTTCCTGATTAATACAATCGTTCCGTCTTCGTCCCTTGTGATTGTCTCAGCCAATTCGCCTTCTACAATGCACGCGTGTGTTCTTCGGACTTGTATTAACCGTTTATACCATTCAAGCATCTCATTATCCCTGTATTCTTCATCCCAATACATACCACGTCTGCAATCCGGATCGTTTGCTCCCGGCATTGCTAACTCATCTCCATAATAAATCATAGGCATTCCGGGCATCAATAACTGGAAGGCTGCTGCCAGATGTTGTTTTTGCTTATTATTGCACAGGTGTAAAAATCTTGCCGTATCATGGCTGTCAATCAGATTCCACATAAGCGGATAACATTTTTTGTTTAAACGTCCCTTCATATACCCAAGGTTCTGTATAAAACGGCTGACACCGATTTTCTCATCTGCAAGCAGATCTATCAGATTCAGATAGAACGGATAATTCATAACCGTATCCCATTCATCTCCCTCAAGGAAATCTCCCGCATAATGCCAGATTTCTCCGATTATCAGCGCATCTTTCTTCACTGCCTTAACTGCTCTTCTGAAATGTTTCCAGAAATAATGGCTGATTTCATCTCCTACATCCATTCTCCATCCATCAATATCGCATTCTTTGAGCCAATAGCATGCAACATCTGTAACATATTTTTCAACCTCAGGGTTTTTAAGATTAAGCTTCGGCATTCCGCCATAATAGCCAAAACATTTGAAATTTGGTGCCTGTCCGGGTTCAGTATCAAGCGGGAATTTATCAATAAAATACCAGTCCAGATATTTTGATTTCTCGCCCTTTTCCAGTATATCCTGAAATGCAAAAAATTCTCTTCCTGTGTGATTGTATACCGCATCCA
>OLYN01001671.1_pt1 | contig 11014 bp, 9 predicted proteins | sample 1674231 | NCBI WGS metagenome assembly OLYN01 (sample SAMEA103958153, study PRJEB25191) | human gut metagenome
CCTCCGACTTTCCAACCTTGGCTAATTTTATGAGGAGTAGTTTTTAGAGCTTTCCAAGTGCTTTTCCAGAAGTTTCCATCTCGTTCAAGCATTTTAGCATTATGCTGTTCAGAAGCCAAAAAGCCTTTTTTAGTCCCTTGCCAAACTGAACTAAAATACCCTTGACTGCCTCTGTTTTTTACTGTTTCTTTTAATGCTTTGGTAAAAGCTTCATTTCCCGTTCCCAAAACAAAATCAGGATACATTTTTATACCACGCATTACATAAGAACCAATTGAACTAACGTTCATAATTAACCTACCTATTTTTTACCTACCTTACATATATAAAAAAGTTTTGGTTTACAAAATTGCTTTAATTTTTTCCACTGCGTTTTTATGGAAGTCAAAACCAAATCCCATTATTCCGTAATGAGCAAGCCAATTTGCTTGTTGTGAGTTTGTTTCACTGATAAATGCCCATTTGCCGAAAATATTGTTTTTCGCATTTTCAAGTTCTTCTTCTGGCACAAGGTTTGTTTTTATTTTTTCAATTTCTTCTTCAAAACCTTTTAGAGAAGTTTCAATGTTTTTCGGTTCTGTTGCAATATAGATTGAGAAGTTTGCGGATAGTCTTGCAACGTCATAAGCACTTCTTACAACATAAGCCAACCCCTTTTTGTCTCGCAATTCCAAGAATAGTCTTGAAGAAAGTCCGCTTGCACCCAAAATGATATTCAACAATGCAATAGCCGGATAATCCTTGCTGTCAGCAGTTCCAACAAGCCAACCTTTCAATATGTGCGCTTGGTTTAAATCTTCTTTTACAATTTCAATATCTTTTGATTTGTTTAATTCAGGTTTTCTCAAAGTTGGTAGTTCGTCAATTGATTTTGGTAAATCTCCGAATTTTTCTGTCAAAATATTTTCAACTTTGTCAAAATCCAAATCGCCAACAAATGCTGCAACTTTCTTGCTATTTGCAACGATTTCGTGGAAAGCGTTTACTACATCTTCTTTTTTTAGATTTTTCAAGTTTTCAAGAATAACTGTGTTTGTGAACCCGTAGTTGTGATCGGCATAAATGTTTTTGTAATAACTGTCGATGATTTTTGCACGAGGAGAGTCGAGTTCAGCAATGATTTCACCTTCAAGCTTTGTACGTTCTTTTTCAAATTCATCAAAAGTTGTGTTTTTTACAATGTCCTCAAAAATATCCATTGCGCGCTCAAAATCTTCGTTAAGACAAATAAATTTGAACTTGATATAGTCTAGTTTAAGCTCTGCACTAAATTCAATTGCATATTTGTCTAATTCTTCTGAAAGTTGTTGAGCTGTACGAGTTTTAGTTCCTTGCATGAATAGTCTTACCATCAAAGAATAAACTCCTGCTTGTGATGAAGGGTTATTAAGAGAAAAATTCAAATAAAATGCAACACGTGGCGTATCTTGGTTTCTTTTATAAGCAAACTCTATATTATTCTTCAATTTAGTAATCTTTGTATCCATACAATCTCTCCTCTTATTGAGATTATTTTAGCACGGATTTCGTGAAAAAACAAGGTTTTCTGTTGGCAGCAAAGTAGCTAGGAAGTGAAGCAGCTAAGCATTAAATAAGAAAATGGTTCAAGAGCAGAGGCAAGGTATGAATTCTCTCCCTCTATCAGGGAGAGTTAGAGTGGGTAAGCAGAAGACAATCAAGTTTTTAATCAAACTTTGCAATAATCTGTTTGTAATAATTTTCGTCTTTGCAATGAGGAATTTTGCCAGCATTGCGTTCTTCATTGAACACGATTTTTCCTTCTATTGAACACTTTTTCCCATCGTTTAGGAACCACTCATACATTGTGTCAATATGTCCTGCATCAATTGCCTTGTAACCACTTTTGGCTAAATCGTATGCCAAAACTGTTGCAGTTGGTCCGAGAGCTAGAATAAATAATTTTTCTTTGTCACAAGTTTTGCATTCTGCCAAAATTTCATTGTATCTAGAAAAAGCATCTTTTATCGGACAAATTACTCTTTCTATGGACTTTGCATTTGCAAACAAATCGTTTCCGATGCCTAGGCGGCTACCTGCGCCTTCTACGATAACTAAGTCTTTTTCTTGCCAGAGCCTTTTGAGGTTTGTGTAATAATTTTCACCTTGTTCTTTTGTGGAAAAACTGGATTGTCGTGTGATTTTGGCATCAAGATATACGTTTTCAAAGTTCATAAATTTATATAAATAATCTCTGCAAGAAACCATTACACGTCTGAAATAATCACTGTCACAATAACCAAAAACGTCTGGAACTCCGACATAGAGGCATTCAAGGTTATTTTGAAGAACTTCTTGTAATCTTTTGGCAAGTTTTTTGTCATATTTTTGAAAATTAATGCTTTCACCCATCATTATTTTGAATTCACCATCTCCAAAACGTGCAATTGATTTGTTAGAATTTATTAATGAATAAAGTGAGTCGTATAGGTTTAAAACCTTGGGCAATCTGACATTTGCAAGTGTTCTTGGATCTGCTAATTCATAAAGCAAATTAGCAAATTTTTCATCTGCGTGTTTGTTTTTAATCGGAAGATGAAATTTTAATCTAAGCCCGAATAAATTTACGATTAATCTTCCTGTCGCTTTATTTTTATGAATAAACATGCCAACTCTCCTTTGGGTAAATTATAGCATGAATTATAAATTATGTCCTGTGCGGACGGCAAGACTTTTCTGGGAACACGGAGTCACGTTTAACGCGAATGTGACTATATACATGCATAACAGATTACAAAGTCGTCATTCTGAGCGACAGCGAAAGAATCTAGCTTATTATGCAATTTTATCGCTCAAACACATTCGTTTTGCTGTTTGTTTTGCTAACAAGTTATTGCTCATTCCGCTATCGTGGCGATTTGACTTCGTAATCTATTGTTAATGATGTTCAACTTGAGAATTTTAAAATTATTCATTCTTGCGCATGAACAGATTTTTAGGTACAATTTTAATTAAGAATTAATAGGAAGAGAAAGATGAATTGTTTTTTTAGAGAAAATCACGAGGCATTACATAATTGCGTAAAACCATACCAGTACGTGGGCGGAGAGTATTTGTCGTATAACAAAAATTTTGATGATGCAAAAGTTAAGTTTGCATTTGTTTTTCCAGACAAGTACGAAATCGGGATTAGTAACCTTGGGGTAAGAATTCTGTATGATACTGTAAACAAGCATGAAGGCTGGTTTGCGGATAGAGCATATGCACCGGAAGCTGATTTTAAACCTAAAATGCTTTATGGTGTTGAAAGCAAAAGATATTTGAAAGATTTTGACGCAGTTGGTTTTTCTCTTCAATATGAACTTGCATATCCGACAGTTTTGAAAATGCTTGAAATGTCAGGGATTCCATATCGCAACGATATGAGAGGCGATGACGATCCGATTGTTATGGCAGGCGGACCTTGTGCGTTTAATCCTTTGCCGATGGCTGATTTTATTGACGTTTTTATGATTGGTGATGGCGAAGATACGCTTAAAGAAGTTTGTGAAATTTTAGAAAAAACTAAGGGAATGCCAAGAGCAGAGAGAATTAAGGCACTTTGTACCCCCTCACCCGAATTGCTAAGCTCGTGCAACTCGCTAAGCAATTCTACCCTCTCCCCAAGTGGCGAGGGAGAAGGATTGTCAGGTCGCTGGTCGGCATCTGTTGGTGGGAAAGTTAATAAACGAATTGCACAATTAACTTATGATACGGCTTTGAAATCGTATCCGATACCGTTTTCTACTTCTGTTCAGGATAGAGCGGTTGTAGAAATCCGTCGTGGTTGTGGTAGAATGTGTCGTTTTTGCCAACCGGGGCATGTGACTTTGCCGATTAGAGAAAGATCTGCTGAGGATATTATTAAAATTGCAAAAGAGTTAGTAAAAAACACCGGATATGATGAGTATTCTCTGCTTTCGCTATCTTCAAACGATTACAAAAATATTAATGAGGTTATAAAAGAGCTTGCGGTTGATTTTAACGACAAAAAAATCTCCGTATCTCTTCCGAGTCAACGTATTGACGGTTTTAATCTTGAACTTGCAAATCTTGTCCAAAGTGTTCGAAAATCAACAATGACACTTGCTCCCGAAGCCGGTAGTCAGCGACTCCGCAATGTTATAAAGAAAAATATTACGGAAGAGATGATTTTGAACGCTGTTTTAACTCTTTACGAAAACGGCTGGTCGAGGGTGAAATTCTACTTTATTTGCGGGCTTCCGACAGAAACGTTGGAAGATATGGACGAGATGGCAGAACTTTTGAACCGAATTAAGTATCGTGCAAGGGTTTTGAAGCGTGAAAAAGGCTTAAATCATGGGCTTGATATAACTTGTACATTGTCAATCTTTGTGCCGAAGCCGTTTACACCGTTTCAGTGGTGCGGACAAATGGATTTGAAAGAAGTTTCTGAGCACATCAAACATTTGAAAGAAAAGACTAAGCACATAAAAGGTTTGAAAATCAATTATCACGAGGACGTAATCTCGCAAATCGAGGCGGTTTTAACTCGTGGTGACAGGTCACTTTGCAAGTATATAGAGGCTCTTTATAAAAAAGGTTGTTACCTTGACGCTTGGGGTGAGTATTTCAAGGAAGACATTTGGCATGAAACGGCTAAAGAGTTAGGTTTTGACTTAGCTGAACTTGCAAAACATCAGTTTTCAACAGATGAAGAACTTCCTTGGGATTTCATCAACACAGGAATTGATAAAAGTTGGTTAATTAATGAATATAATCTTGCCGTAAGTTCTTCCCTCGCCCATTCGGGGAGAGGAACTGAGGGAGAGGGGCAAAACATCGTTCCTACTTGCGAAAAACAGTGTGTAAACTGTGGTGTTTGTCCGAATTTAAAGACGCATAAGGTTATGGCAAAACCTTTCAAGGCTTGTGAAAAAGCTCAGAATATGAAAATTGAGCACAAAGATCCAACAACTGTAAACGGTTATGACAGAGAGGTTTACAAATATCGAATTAAGTTGACAAAAACAGGGATTTTGAAATATTTTTCTCACCTTGATTGGCAAAATACTTTCTTTAAGGCACTTGCTCGAACTGATTTAGATATTGTTTATTCGCTTGGCTATAACCCGTCAATGAAGGTTTCTATGGGCGTTGCACTGCCATTGTTTGCGGAAAGTGACGGAGAACTTGTTGATGTAGAATTATTTGACGATTTGACGGAAAACGAATTGAAAGAGAAGTTGGGAAAAGTTCTTCCAAAAGAATCAAGAATTATAAGTATTGTAAAAATTGCAAAAAATGCTCCGGCAATTGACATTACGGCACAGTGGGCAGAATATAAGGTAAATATTTTTAATAAATCACTTTACGATTTTAAAGATTTGGTATATAATACGGACAGAGTTTTATCTTCCGAAGAAATTTTTATAGAGAAGAAAAACAAAAAAGGTTTACTCAAAAAAACAGACATTAAACAGTCAATAAAATCATATAGGTTTGACGGAGAAAGTCTGTTCATAGTACTAAAAACCGGTCAATCAGCAGTGAACAAAGAAGATGGGGCAGTTGAAGCAGGAATTCCCGCGTTGAGAGCAGATGTTTTGATGGATTTGATTGCATCAGGTGTAACGTTTGATATCAGACGTACCAGATTCTTTGATAAAGATTTACAAGAATTATAAAGGATTTTTTATGGCAAACGAAAAACGTAACAACAAAAATCATCAGCAACAAAATGCTGACAAGAGAATTATTATTGCCGAACGTGACAACATTGCAGCGGTAATGGAAGGTGGAAAAGTTACTGATTTCTTTATTTCAAGAGGAGATGTAATTTTAGGAGATGTTTATTTAGCAACAGTTGACAATATTTTGCCAAGTATTGATGCGGCATTTGTTGACGTAGGTGTTGACAAGATGGGCTTTTTGCACGCACAAGACGTTATGGGCAAAGGCTCTTTGAAAGATAAACTTTCTCCAAAACAAAAATTGATTGTACAAGTTGTAAAAGAACCGACAGGTCACAAAGGACCGAGAGTTACAACAGAAGTCAGTCTCCCTGGAAGATTTTTGGTATTGATGCCAAATGAACCCGGAATCAGTATCAGTAAAAAAATTGAAAACTCTAAGGAAAGAGCTCGATTGAAATCTGTTGTAAGCTTGATTAAGCCCGTTGGTGTCGGTGTAATTATCAGAACTGAGGCAGAAGGTCAGTCAGAAGCAGATATTCAAGAAGATTTAGAAATTTTACTTGAAAAATGGAACAATATTATCACTGCGTCTGAAACTATGACTCCTCCAAACCTTTTGTATCGTGATCAAGACTTGCTTTATAGAACAATTAGAGAAGCTTGTACGGAAGATGTTAAGGAAATCGTTGTAGATACAGCTTTTGCAATGCAAAGAGTTCAAAATATTTTGCAAAACTGGCACATGAACAAAAACGTTCAAGTTACTTTGTACAAAGGAACAGAACCTCTTCTTGTGGCAACAGATGTTCATAAAGAAATTAAGGCGGCTTTAAATATTAAAGTTAATATGCCATCGGGCGGTTACTTATTTATCCAACAAACAGAGGCATTGACAGTAATCGACGTAAACAGTGGTAAATTCACAAGTTCATCAACTCAAGATGAAACAATTTTAAAAACCAATATTGAAGCAGTCCATGAAATCGCTCGTCAACTTCGTTTGAGAAATATCGGCGGTATGATTATCGTTGACTTTATCGATATGATGTCAAGGGCGGATAAGCTTGCTATGCTTGAAGAATTGGAAATTGCGCTTGAGCCTGATAAAGCAAAACCGCAAGTCGGACAAATTTCGGATTTGGGTCTTGTAGAATTGACTCGTCACAGACAAGGTCAATCGTTGTCTGAAATCTTTACAAAAAGATGTCCGCACTGCCAAGGTACAGGCTACTTTATGAACGAATTCAACTTTGCAACTCCGACAGCTGAAGGCGAATACAGAGCAAAAGCTGCAAAAATGAAATTGCCTGTAAATAACTTTAAAAAGAACAACAAAAATAATAAGAATAACAACCAAAACCAACCGGCTCCGCAACAAGAGGCAGTTGAAGAACAACAAGTTCAACAAACACCTGTTGTAGAGGTTGAAAATCCGTCAACAGTTGCAACTCAGGAAACTGAAAAACGCGAAAACAAGCGTAAACGTGGCGGCAGAAAGAGCAAGTTTGAGAAAAAACAAGAAGCTCCGCAAGAAGTAACTGAACAAGTTGTAGAAACTGCGGAAACTGTTCTTAAACCGAATGAAGAAATTAAACCTGTAATTGAGCAGGAAGCAGCTGAAAAAACTGAAAAGGTTGAAAAACCAGTAGCTTCAACAGATGAAAAAACTCAAACAGAGGTGCCGGCAGAACAAGCAGAAGAATCTTCAGAAGAACAAGTTGAAGAAAAACCAAAACGTACTCGTCGTCCTAATCGTGGAGCTTCTAAAACAAGAAAACCGCGAGCTAAAAAGACTAAGGATACAGAAGAAAAAGCAGAAAATTCAGAGGAAAAAGTTGAAGAATAAGATTATTTCGACAATTTTTACGTTAATATTGACAGCAAATGTGGGTTTGTGTGAACAGACCCACACTTCTGCTATGCATACGGCTGCTGTGAAGTTTGGGCTTGCAATGGGCGGAGTTGTTTTGTCGTCCTTAATAATTTATTTTGGATTAACTATTTACAACAAATTTTTTGCTAAAATGGTAAACCTTAAATATGAGGAAGATGCTCTTAAAACGCCCCAAACAACAGATGAGGCAGTAAGATTTTTTATTCATAAGAACAAGTTGAGGTAAGATTTTATGAAAAAAGCTTTTGGTGCGATTGATTTACTTGTCGGACTCGTAATTACGGCAATCGTTTTTATGATTGGTATGAATGCGTTGAGGGGTAGTTCGCTTAAACTTCAAGGTAATAAGGTTGATACAAAAAGTGTTCAACAACAGGTTGATGAGCAGGTGAACGAAATTCAAAATATGCGTCAACAGGCTATAGAGTATAATAAACAGGTCGAGGAGTAAGGCAAAAATCGTTAAACTATACAAATTGCATTATGTTTAAATTTTTTGTATAATCTAAAAATGAGCAGTCTAAGAAAGTATTACAAACAGTCGGCAACATACAAGATTTTTTCTGGAATTTTCATTGAGTTTAAGAGCTTTTTGGAAACTCTTGGTGAAATTGCGATGAATGGTGTTGCGACGGTGCGTTTTACTTTGTTTAGCAAGATTGATTATAAGGAACTTGTTGATCAGTGTTACCGTTTTGGGGTAACTTCTTTGCCGATTACGCTTTCGATTGTCGGAATGACGTCTATTATTGTTGCTTCTCAGGTTGCTTTGGAGATGGTAAAACAGGGCGGAAGTAATTTTGTCGGGCTTTTAATGTCTATGTTGATTGTTCGAGAAGTCGGAGTTATTATGTCTGGTTTTGCGATAATTTCTATGATTGGCTCTTCTCTGGCATCTGAAATTGCTACTATGCGTGTAACTGAGCAGATTGACGCAATTGAGGTTTTGAAGGTAAATCCGATAAAATATCTATTTGTGCCGAGGGTTTTGGCAGGAACTCTTATGATGCCGCCGGTAGTTCTGATTGCTTCTGCAGTTGGTGTAATAGCCGGTGCTGTTACGGCGAAATTAACCTCAGGGCTGGGTTATCGAGCTTTCTTTGATTCCGCATGGCTTGGAATATATATGAAAGATTTAGGTGTCTGCTTGCTTAAAGCTTTGGTTTTCGGTTGGACAATATCTTTGATAAGTTGTTCTTGCGGGTATTACGCAAAAGGCGGTGCAAAGGGCGTTGGAGAAGCTACAAACAAAGCTGTTGTTTGGTCATTTGTGGCAATTGTAATTTGGGATATGATTTTTGCGATAGCATTTTTCTTTTAAAGGTGTAAAATAAAATTATGAGTATAGAAGTTAAAAATTTGACAAAAGCATTTGACGAGAGAAAAGTTTTGGACGACATTTCGTTCAATGTTGAAGATGGTGAAACTTTAGCAGTTGTCGGGTTCTCAGGCTCCGGTAAAAGTACGATTTTGAAACTTATTTGCGGGCTTTTGACTCCTGATAATGGAGAAATCAAAACAACAGGCGGTGAAATTGCAATGGTTTTTCAGTATTCGGCACTATTTGACTCATTAAATGTGGCTGATAACATTGCTTTTGCGCTTCATGAAAGAAAAGATTTGAGAAATAAATATTCTGAAAAAGATATTAAAAATATTGTATCAGAAAAGCTTGAACTTGTCGGTTTAAAAGGAATTGAGAGTAAATTCCCGTCAGAATTGTCAGGTGGTATGCAAAAACGTGTAAGTTTTGCAAGGGCAATTGTGACTGAGCCAAAAACGATTTTGTATGACGAGCCGACAGCCGGCTTGGATCCGATTTCGTCGACTTTGATTGAGGATTATATAGTTCGACTTAAAGAAGAAACTCATGCCTCGTCAATTGTCGTAACACATCAGATGTCGACAATTCAAAGAACGGCGAACAGAGTCATAATGCTTTATGATGGTAAAATAGTTTATGAAGGAACTCCTGAGGATATGTTGAGGCAAGGTACGCCTTATACAAAACAGTTTGTGACTGCTTCTTTGGAAGGACCTATGCAAATGATAGCTGAGTAGAAAAGGAAAAATTATGGATATAGAAAAACTATTTAATGAAGAAGTAATGTCGTTGGATACGTACATTATGTTTAAATTGAAAGAACAAACAGCAAAATTAAAAGATGAATTGACTGCTCGAAACAGAGCTCCGATTTCACTTTCAATGGGGGCTCCAACTGCAAATCCTCCAAAAGCTTTGCTTGATAGATTGAAAGAAATTCTTGATGAGGACGGAATTCACATGTACTCAACTCCGAAAGGTGAGCCTTATTTTAGAAAAGCGATTGCGCAGAGAATGAAAAATCGTTTTGGGGTTGAATTGGATCCAGAAACAGAAATTTTCTCACTTGTGGGGTCAAAAGAAGGTATTGCAAACTTGGTTAGATTTATTACAACTCCAAAACATGAAGAGTTGGAAAAAGATGTAATTATGGTACCTGATCCTTGCTATGCATCATATTTACAGTTTATCAAATGTTCAGGAGCAAAAGCTTATCCAATGCCTTTGACTGCTGAAAATAACTTCCAGCCTGATGTTGAAGCTATTTATAACCAAATTATAAAAGACGGTTACAAACCTGAAAATATTAAGGCGTTGTTTATCAACTTCCCTAACAATCCGATGGGGATTTCGACAAGCCGCGAATACGTTCAATCTGTAATTGATTTTTGTAAAAAACATAATGTTTTATTGGCGTCAGATGCAGCTTATGCCGATTTATATTTTGCCGAAGATGAAAAACCTTTCAGTATTTTTGAACTTGAAGGTGCAAAAGACATCGGTATTGAATTTTACAGTTTCTCAAAACCTTACGCTGTAACAGGTTGGAGATTAGGTTGGGTTTGCGGGAACAAAGACGTTATCCAACGCTTTGGCAAAGGTAAATCAACTATTGATAACGGGATTTTCAAAGCTCTTCAAAAGGCTTGTGCCGAAATTCTGAATTCAGAAGAAGGCGACAAGTATATTGAGGAAGGTAACAAGGGTTATGCCAGAAAGCAAGCTATTATGGTAAAAGGTTTCAAGGAACTTGGTTGGGATATTGATGAAAAAACAGTCCCGCATACAACTTTCTACTTATGGTTGCCTATTCCGAAAAGATACGATTCTGCTTTCAAATTCTGCGAAGATGTTTTGAAAAAATCAGGCGTTGTATTGGTGCCTGGAAATGCTTTTGGTGATCATGGCGAAGGATTTTTCAGACTTTCTTATGTTTGTTCTGATGAGCAGTTGCAGGAAGTTGTTGACAGATTTAAAGAGGACGGTTTCTATTTTGAATAAGTTTTTGAAAATTGTTAAATAGAACTAAAAAAGAGCCTCAAAAAGGCTCTTTTTTATTATATTTGTGGAGAATTGTAAATTTCGGATTTTATCCTCTTTTGCCTACACAATGGTATTCAAAACCACGCTGTCTAAGTCTTT
>OLYN01001698.1_pt1 | contig 10877 bp, 6 predicted proteins | sample 1674231 | NCBI WGS metagenome assembly OLYN01 (sample SAMEA103958153, study PRJEB25191) | human gut metagenome
CCACCGTGACCGCCTGCTATTGGAAGAACAATCATGAACAAGGCATCGGCTACAATAAGGAAGGCAGCAAAGCCACGAAGGTGGACGGCTCTGTCGTTACCTGGCAGAAAGCCGTTGATGCTATGAACACCGCTCTGCAGAACGCAGGCTCAGAGTGGCGTTACGAACTTACCGGAGCATTGCCTAACTTGAGGAAATAGACTCCAGTGTAAATATGGAAGCCGTAAGCTGGACATTGTCAAGATTGGTGCTCATTAAAAGACAAAGAATCCATAGCAGTTATGTTTTTCAATTTTCTTGTCTCTTTCGTTCTGCTTGCGGGGTTTTCTGCTTGCAACAAGGACAATCCCGGCAATCAACAACAGGTGCCGGACAATCCGAGTCCGACCCCTCCTCCTGGTCCGACAATGGACTACAAAGGTCTTAGGTTCATTTCTTCCGGAGAATCCACTGTCAAGCTTAAACAAGTGGGTCTTCCTCTTGCCGTAAGACTGGAATACAGCACAGATGGGACCCGGTGGATGTCATATACCATAGATAAAAAGATTGATTTGGCAGACGGAGGATTTGTGTTGTTCAGAGCCGGCGATCCGAGTAATCGTGTATTCAGTAGAGATTCCGAGAATCACTACCAGTTTGTGATTTCCGGCTCCGTGACCGCCCAAGGGAACATTATGTCATTGTTTGACAAGGATTTTATCGCTCAAGTTCCGGAGCATGCATTTTTCGCTTTATTTAAAGGATGCACAAGCCTTCTGTCTGCGCCTGAACTCCCGGCAACGACATTGAAATCGGGCTGCTATTGCAAAATGTTCGAAGGATGCACAAGTCTTACATCCGCACCTGTGCTTCCTGCCACAGATTTGGTTAGAGATTGCTATCTTCTTATGTTCGATGGTTGCAGTAAGCTCCAATATGTCAAAGCTTTGTTCACAACCGAGCCTTCAAAAGACACAACTGGAGACTGGCTCAGAGGCGTGGCGGCTTCCGGAACATTTGTCAAAAGCAAAGATGCCACTTGGAACGTGACTGGCGCACACGGCATTCCACAAGGATGGAAAGTCGAAACTGAGTGATCATAAATCAAATCCCCAGACCGCTGTAATGGCGATTTGAGGATTATGATTTTTTCTGACTCTGTAGTAGATAAGCCTTTGGGGCGCCGGATGGGCAAGGGACTTCGGACAGGTACGCACCTGTCGGTGCTATCCCTCCCACGCCTCTGGCGCGGGTCCCTCCCGCTCACGCAGCCACGGGCGGCTACGCCGTCCGAAGTCCCTTGCCCATCCGGCTTCACCTAACTCTACCCCCTCCCTCTTCGTTTTTAGCGGTAGAAAATATCAAAATGCTTTGCGCCAAATTTCATTTTGCGTAAATGTCGCGCAAACTCAAGTTTTTGCTGAGAACGGCATTATGTTTTCAATTTTTTCTATATATTTGTGAGATAAACTTTTGCTAAGTGAGTCGTTTAGTGAGCCTTTGGCTTGCGAAATTGGGCTCATTGCGGTTTTGTTTTTTCACTTAAAAAGTATAAATAATATGAAAAGGGTATTCAATCTTCTTGTCTCTATCATCCTGCTTGCGGGATTTTCCGCTTGTAATAAGGACAATTCCGGCAATCAGCAACAAGTACCGGAGAGTCCGAATCCTGCCCCTGTCCCGACTGTGAACTACAAAGGTCTTACGTTCATTTCTTCCGGAAAATCCACTGTCTGTCTTGCAAAAGTGGGGGCTCCGGATGAAATCACATTGGAATACAGCACTGATGAGTCCCATTGGAATCCATATACCATAGGGGAAAAGATTGCTTTGGCGGACGGCACATTTTTACTATTCAGAGCCGGAGAGCAGAAAAATCTCAAATTCAGTAAGGATTCCAGAAATTACTATCACTTCGAGATTACCGGTCCCATCTCTGCCCAAGGGAGTATTATGTCATTGTTAGACAGAGATTTCTCTACTACGCTTCCGGAGAGGTGTGCGTTTTGCTCTTTATTTAAAGGATGCACAAGCCTGCTATCTGCGCCTGAGCTCCCGGCTACAACATTGGCTCTATATTGTTATATGAGAATGTTCGAAGGATGTTCCGCTCTGACATCTGCTCCTAAACTCCCGGCTACAACATTGGCTCTATTCTGTTATAAGAGCATGTTCGAAGGATGTTCCGCTCTGACATCTGCTCCTGAACTCCCGGCTACAACATTGGCTGATGCTTGTTATGCCGTTATGTTCAGTGAATGCACAGGGTTGAAATCCGCTCCTGAGCTTCCGGCCAAAGTAGCGACAGTAGACTGCTACAATTCGATGTTCTACGGGTGCTCCGCTCTAACATCAGCCCCCAAACTCCCGGCTACAAAGATTGATAAGTATTGCTATAAACGTATGTTTGAAAAATGTACGGGATTGACAGACGCCCCTAAACTCCCGGCTACAAGTTTGGCTTATTTTTGCTACAGCAATATGTTTGAAGGATGTACAAGTCTTACATCGGCTCCTGAACTTCCTGCAACAGAACTTGTGGACGCTTGCTATAATCTTATGTTCAAAGATTGCAGTAAACTTCAATATGTCAAAGCGTTGTTCACAACGAAGCCGTCAGAAGATACGACAAAAGAATGGCTCAGCGGTGTGGCTCCTTCCGGCACATTTATCAAGAACAAAAACGCCACTTGGAACGTGACGGGCGCACACGGTATTCCGGAAGGATGGAAAGTCGAAACTGAGTAAGCAGACTTACTCTGCGACAATTGGCTCTACGGCGTCGACACAATTTGCTTGACATTGGCATTATCTGTGTGCAACTTGTCGGGTACTTGTCGGGTACTTGTCGGGTACTTGTCGGCAAGCAACTTTTTGTTCATTACTTATCTATGTTCATTAAAAATGAACACTCGTAATAAGTGAACAAAGGATGTCTTTAAATCGTATGATTTAGCCGAGGCGGTAAGGACGTTCTACTCTCTTTAATCAAAATGTTTTGCAGCAAATTTCATTTTGCATAAATGTCGCGCAAACTCAAGTTTTTGCCGAGAACGGTATGATGTTTTCAATTTTTTCTAAGGTTTGTGAGATAAAGTTTTGCCAAGTGAGTCATTCAGTGAATCTTTGGTTTGCGGCATTGAACTCATTGCAGTTTTGTTTTTCACTTAAAGAGTATTGATAAATATGAAAAAGGTATTCTATCTTATTGTCGCTTTCGTTCTGATTGCGGGGTTTTCTGCCTGTAACAAGGATGCTTCCAAGCCGGAGACTCCCCACGCCCCTGTTCCTACGGTAAACTACAAAGGTCTGACGTTCATTTCTTCCGGGGAATCCACTGTATGTCTCACAAAAGTGGGGACTCCGTATGAAATCTCATTGGAATATAGTACTGATGAGTCACAGTGGAGTCCATATATCATAGGGGAAAAGATTGCTTTGGCTGACGGTACATTTTTACTGTTCAGAGCCGAGAAGAAAAACTATAACTTCAGTAAAAATAACAGTAATTACTATCGTTTCGAGATTTCCGGCCCCATCAGTGCACAAGGGAATATTATGTCATTGTTAGACAGAGATTTCTCCACTCCGCTTCAGGGATATGCATTTAAAGCTTTATTTGAAGGATGCACAAGCCTGCTATCTGCGCCGGAGCTCCCGGACACAAGATTGACACTATATTGTTATGAGGATATGTTCAAAGGATGTTCCTCTCTGAAATCCGCGCCTAAACTCCCGGCTACAAGTATGGTTCTTGGCTGCTATATGTCTATGTTCGACGGATGTACACATCTTACATCCGCACCGGAACTTCCGGCTACTAAACTGAAAGATTACTGCTACTTTGAAATGTTCAACGGATGCACCTGGCTTACATCTGCACCTAAGCTCCCTGCAACGACCCTGGCAGACCGCTGTTACACAAAAATGTTCCAAGGATGCATAAATCTCACATCGGCACCTGAACTTCCGGCAAAAGAACTTGTGGACCATTGCTATGTTCTTATGTTCAAAGGTTGCAGCAAGCTCAGATATGTCAAAGCATTGTTCACAACCGAGCCGTCAGAAGACACAACAAGAGACTGGCTCAACGGTGTGGCGGCTTCCGGAACATTTGTCAAAAGCAAGGATGCGACTTGGAATGTTACTGGCGCGCTCGGCATTCCTCAAGGATGGAAAACAGTGACTCAAGCCGACAACTAGTCCTCAATTTCCAGATGAGGGTACATATCGTCTATCGGGACGCCGGCAAAAGTATATATTGGGAAATTTGTGTATCTTTGTGAGTTTTTCGGGATTATATGCCTACGGGACTTGGAGTTCTGTGGGCTGGTCCCGATGAGTGGAAATAGAAACATATATACACAAATTTGATAGATGAAGGAATTTTTACAGGTTATACGACGATTCGTTGGGCCTTATAAACAGTATCTTGCAGGCTCAGTGATTCTAAACATACTCTCGGCGGTGTTCAACATATTCTCGTTCACACTGATAATCCCGATTCTGAAGATGATCTTCAACCTCGAGAGTGAGGTCTACACATTCATTCCCTGGGACAGCGGCGCTTCGTTTAAGGAGATGCTGCTCAATAACATATACTATTATATGTCTTCGCTCATCACGACCTTCGGGCCTTCGATGACGCTGCTCCTGCTGGGACTTTTCCTCGGAGTGATGACTGCACTCAAGACAGGGTGCTACTTCGGCTCGTCGGCTGTGATGATACCGATGAGGACGGGAATCGTGCGTGATATCAGGGTGCAGGTCTACAACAAGGTGCTCTCGCTACCGCTCGGCTTTTTCTCGCAGGAAAGGAAGGGTGACATCATCGCGAGGATGAGCGGCGACGTGAATGAGGTCGAGAACTCCATCACCAGTTCGCTGGATATGCTCATCAAGAATCCGATTTTGATTCTGTTCTATTTCGGAACCCTGCTTTTCACCAGTTGGCAGCTGACGCTTTTCACACTTTTGGTTGTGCCTGCAATGGCATGGGGAATGGGCGCGCTCGGAAAGAGACTGAAAAGGGACTCACTGGAAGCTCAGGACAAATGGAGCGACACCATGTCGCAGGTGGAGGAGACTCTGAGCGGTCTGCGCATTATCAAGGCGTTCAATGCCGAGGAGAAGATGAAGCGGCGGTTCCGCAGGACGGCTGACGAGCACAAACGTCTTGTGAACAAGGTCGCCATCAGACAAGCTTCAGCGCATCCGGTCAGCGAATTTCTCGGCACCATCATGATCATGATCGTACTCTGGTTCGGAGGGACGCTGATTCTCAACGGGAACGACGCATTTGACGCACCGACGTTCATCTTCTACATGGTCATTCTCTACAGCGTACTCCAGCCTATCAAGGATCTCTCAAGGGCAAGCTACAACATCCCTCGCGGACTCGCTTCAATGGAGAGGGTGGACAAGATTCTCAAGGCGGAGAATAATATTAAGGAAATCGCGGCTCCGGTGCAAGTGACTGGATTCAACGACAAGATTGAAGTGAAGAACGTGTTCTTCTCCTACAACGGAGAGAAGGAAGTGCTTGAGGACATCAATGTCACAATTCCTAAGGGCAAGACCATTGCGCTCGTGGGACAGTCTGGGTCGGGAAAATCGACTTTGGTGGATCTTATTCCGAGGTATCACGATGTGGAGAGCGGCTCCATTTCGATTGACGGGGTGGACATTCGCAATCTTTCCATCCACGGACTGCGCAGCCTCATCGGAAACGTGAACCAGGAGGCGATTCTTTTCAACGATACGATTTTCAACAACATAGCCTTTGGAGTGGAGAACGCCACGATGGAGCAGGTGGTTGCGGCGGCGAAGATTGCCAATGCCCACGACTTTATTATGGAGAAGGAGAAAGGCTACGAGACGAACATCGGTGATGGCGGCCGCATGCTTTCGGGTGGTCAGAGACAGCGAATCAGCATTGCCAGAGCTATTCTCAAGAACCCGCCGATTCTGATTTTGGACGAGGCGACTTCGGCGCTTGACACTGAGTCCGAGAAACTGGTTCAGGAGGCTCTCGACAGGCTTATGAGTTCACGCACTACGATTGCAATTGCGCATAGGTTGTCGACGATTAAGAATGCGGACGAGATTTGCGTGATGCAGGACGGACGGATTGTGGAGCGGGGACGGCATGAGGAGTTGATTAGGTTGAATGGTTATTATAAGAAGCTGAACGATATGCAACAGTTGTGAGCCGCAGAAGCGGCGTGATTGCCGCGTTGCATTCGGATTTCAAATCCTCACAACCGACAGGTTGCTCCGGGGTGAAATCCGCCTGCGCCTTGCACTCACACCACTTCTGCGACTCACAGTCCAAGATGGGGCTTTGATTGCTTCGTTGCATTCGGATTTCAAATCCTCACAACCGACAGGTTGCTCCGGGTTGAAATTCGCCTGCGCCTTGCACTCACACCACTTCTGCGACTCACAGTCCAAGATGGGGCCTTGATTGCTTCGTTGCATTCGAAATTTCAAGAATGAGAGGGAAATTACATATTGTATTTAAAATTGTCGTCCTGCTTTATGCTGTGGCTGTAGGGGTGCTTTGTTTTGCGAAATTTGACCCGGAGTTCATTCAGGAGCAGTCTCAGTTGCTGCATCTTACGGACAAGGATGTGCATTTTCTGATGTTCCTGCCGTTTGTGCCTTTGATTTATCTCGCTTTTGCTTCGCCGGAGTGGGAGATGAGAAAGACTTTGGTGTTTTCGGCTCGGATGGTTGTTGTGGCGGTGGCTGTGGCTTCGATGATTGAGCTGATCCAAGGACAGACCGGATACCGGGGCGAGGATTTGTGGGATGCAGTCGCCGGGATTGCTGGCGCGGCTGTCGGGATGATAGGCGTGCTCGCCGTGAAGTTTCTGATGCTCCGGCATGAGAGGAAACATGGCTACGGAGAGAATAAGTCGCTGATGATTTTCTGTATCCTCATGGCTTTTAGCCTTTCGGTCTGTATGTCACCCGAACTTTCGGCCCAGAGCCGCGACGAGTTCAGCCGCTGCAGCGATACTCTCACCGTTCACCTGAGAAAAAGGACCGGCGTAAGCGGAGACAAGCTGAGCATACGTAAAGTTCTCAAGAGGGGAAAGAAACTCGATTTCTATTTCGACCAATCGCTCGGAGACTATCCCTGGCATGAGGAGGATGTGGAATGGTTCCGCAAGGAGATGAAGAGCTGTTTCCCGAAAAAGTATTCCAACTGGAGCATAGGAGAAGTTTTCTCTAAACGCAGTCCGTTGAAAGAGTTCGTGACGCCAAAGCTCACTTACAGAGGTTTCCCGACAAAGAGTCTCAACAGGGTCGTCGACCCGGCCGCGAGAGAAAAGGATATTGTGCGCCGCGCGTCATCAATAAAATTCAGCAAGGGCCTAGAACACAGAAATATAGCACTGTGGCAAAGTCACGGCTACTACTATGAGCAGTCGCTCGACCGTTGGGAATGGCAGCGGGCGTGTCTCTTCCAGACAGTGGAAGACATGTTCACGCAGAGTTTCGTGCTGCCCTTTCTCGTCCCTATGCTGGAGAACGCCGGAGCGTATGTGATGCTCCCTCGCGAAAGAGACCTTAATGCTGACGAATACATCATCGACAACGACATTGCGGAGACATCCAGGGGCTGCGGAGACTTTCGTGCTGAAGGCGACTGGAAAATGAGTGGGCCCGGGTTTGCGGACACGCACGAGATCATTCCGGACAATTTCAACCCGTTCTTTGCCGGGACATTTATTTGCGCAGAATGCGGCCACAAGTCCAAAAGAGGTACGACTCCGAAAGCCGTATGGAGACCGCACATTAGAGAAAAAGGTGAGTATGCAGTCTATGTCGCCTACCGGAGTCTGCCGGAGAGCACCGAATCGGCCCGCTACACCATCACACACAGTGGGGGCACGACAGAATTCCTTGTCAATCAGCGGATTGGCGGAGGAACTTGGATTTATCTCGGGACTTTCCCCTTCAATAAGGGAAAGGATGGATGTGTGATTCTTGACGGAAGGCAAAGAGGTCATCTGCGCCGATGCAGTACGTTTCGGAGGTGGAATGGGCAACATCGCACGCGGAAAGTCCGTCATACAAAGGCCACAGAAACAGGGGGTGGAAACAATGCACCTGGAAAACAGGACAGAAGTCTCCGGAATGCCGCGCTATGCCGAGGGTGCGCGGTACAGCCTCCAATGGTATGGGGCACCGGAAATGGTATGGAGTCAAAACGAGGGCAATAACGACTACGGGGACGACTATATGTGCCGCGGAACTTGGGTCGACTGGATCAGCGGCGGCTCGCGGATGAACAGGAAAGCTGACGGTCTCGGCATCCCGATTGACCTGTCCTTTGCGTTCCATACCGATGCCGGAATCGCGGCCAGAGATACTACGGTGGGCACTCTCACCATTTACACCTCCGTCTCCGAAGGAAAGACCGAACTCCCCTCCGGGGAAAGAAGACTCACAAGCAGGGAATATGCAGACATCGTGCAGTCGCAGATTGTCGCCGACATACGCTCCACCTACGACCCGGACTGGACAAGACGCGGAACAAAGGATCGCTCCTACCTCGAGTCCAGAACACCGACTTCACCGGCAATGATTCTCGAACTTCTATCCCACCAAAACTTCAACGACATGAAGTTCGGACTCGACCCTTCTTTCCGTTTTTTGGTCTCGCGTTCCGTCTACAAGGGCATGCTGAAATATCTCAGTAACCGCTATGGGTGTCCGTACGCAATACAGCCGCTCCCGGTGCGCTCTTTCGCCACAGAACTCGATGCCGTCGGCGACAAAGAATATTCGGTGACTCTCAGCTGGCTTCCGACAAAAGACCGGCTCGAACCCACGGCAAGCCCAAAGGGATACATCCTTTCCAAACGTACTGACGACGGGGCATTTGACGAAGGAATACCACTCAAATCTTTCAAGACCTCGGAAGACGGACGGATTTCATGTTCCGTAAAATTGGAGAAGGGACACATCTACAGCTTTCGGGTAAGGGCCTACAACGACGGCGGCAAGTCATTCCCCTCTGAGATTCTTTCAGTCGGCCTGCCAGAGAGAAAGACATCTGGCAACATACTTATAGTCAACAACTTCACAAGAGTTGCCGCCCCTTCATATTTCGACACTTCGGAATATGCCGGCTTTGACAACAGAAACGGAGGCGGCGTAGGCTATATGCAGAGAATCAACTACATAGGCGAGACCTACCAATTCAGGAAAGGCTTGGAATGGAAGGATGACGATGCTCCGGGATTCGGGGCATCCTACACTGACATGGCAGCATCGGTCCTCGCCGGCAATACGTTTGACTACCCTGCCCGGCATGGAAAGGCACTTATGAAGCTCGGATACGGATTCATGTCTATGAGTGCGGAGGCTTTTGAAAGAGTGAACTCAGAGGGAAAAACAGTTTCGGAGAATGTCCCTAAATTGGCCACGGACTACCCTATTCTCGACCTTATCTGCGGAAAACAGGCAACGACACCACGAGGAACGGGAAAAGTCAGTTCCCAATTTGCCGTCTTTCCGGAGCAGTTGCAGGAGGCTCTGAGGGAATACGCCCTTGCAGGAGGTTCGCTGATTGTTTCGGGAGCGAATATCGGCACAGACATCAGTGAAAGCATCTACATCGACCTTCTTTCCGACGACAAGGAAGAACTCGCCTATAGGAAAAAGGCAGCCACATTCGCTGCGGAAGTGCTTGGCTACAAGGCTATGAACTCTCACGCAAGCCGGAGTGGCGAGTACAGATGGGTGGCACCGGGACAGCGCAACAGCACCGGAAGTTTCCACAACAGTCTCAACCCGGACTGTTACAGTGTCGAAAACCCTGACGGAATCGTGCCTTCGGACAATCGCGGGAAAACCGTAATCCGCTACAAAGACACAGGAATATCGGCAGGAACTGCCTTTGACAGCGGAACATACAAATGCATTTGCTTCGGATTTCCGATTGAAGCGGTGAGGGAGGAAAAAGAAATGGAGCATGTCTTTGAGTATTGCCTGGACTATCTAAAAAAATAAAATTCACTATGACGCCAAGAGAACAAGAGATTATTGAGCTGCTTCACAAGGAGGTGAAACCTGCGCTCGGATGCACGGAACCAATCGCGGTGGCTCTTGCTACGGCAAAGGCTGCGGAGATTCTGGTCTCTTGCAGCAATCTTGAACAGCGTCCCTGTGACAGGCTGGAAATCAAGGTGGAAGTTTCCGGGAACATCTTGAAGAATGGTATGGGAGTCGGAATTCCGGGCACGGGAATGGTCGGCCTGCACATTGCGGCAGCACTTGGAGCCGTTTGCGGAAAATCCGAATATGGTCTTGAGGTGCTCAACGAACTGTGCCCGGTTGCTGTTGAGAAGGCGAAAGAGATGGTATCGGAGGGACGTGTCTCCATTAAGATGGCTCCGGAAAACGGTCACAAACTATATGTAAAGGCTGCCGTAAGCGCCGAAATGGACGGAGAACGGCACTGCGCAACTACTGCTATTGAAGATTCCCACGACAGGATTGTGGAAACCGGATATGATGCGCAAATTTTCGATGGTGCATCCTGTTCTTCGGAGGTCGCTGGCGGTACGGACGAAAAGACGACGCTGGACTATCACCTTTCCGTCTCGGAAATATATGAGTTTGCAAAAAATGTCGCATTCGACGACATACGCTTTATTCTTGAATCGAGGGATATGAACCTGCGCCTTGCAGAAGAAGGCCTCAGGGGCAACTACGGGCTGAAGGTGGGGAAAACCATCGCAGACACAAGATTTACTCCGGTTTTCGGAAAGGATTTCCTCAGCTATGCGATGTCGCTCACGGCAGCAGCCTCTGACGCGAGAATGGCAGGATGCACACTCCCTGCGATGAGCAATTCGGGCAGCGGCAACCAGGGCATC
>OLYN01001700.1_pt1 | contig 10856 bp, 9 predicted proteins | sample 1674231 | NCBI WGS metagenome assembly OLYN01 (sample SAMEA103958153, study PRJEB25191) | human gut metagenome
TGAGGACACGTCCCGTTATTATCAGCGCGTCGTCGTCGAAAATCGAACTTATGTAATCGAGCCTACGGAGTGAATATGCAGTCTTGTAGTTTTCGAGAAATGCTACAAGTATGAGCCGCGCCTCTTCGGACCAACCATCGTGGGAGCAAATGTCGGATGTGGCAGCCTTTCCGAGAGAGAAAGTGAGGTTGGATATGAGAGCATCCTTATTGAATGTCAATACTATATCCTCAACAAATCTGCGCGTGTTGCCGCTGAACGAGAAGGCCATAGGGATGCTGCGGCAGAAGACCTCATCACCGAGGGCATAAAAATTCAGGTCGTCGCGGGAGAGAACACGTGCATTGCCGTAGGCCACGAGACGAAGGAATATTTCATAGCCTGTCTCAGTGAATAGCGGACGGACGGACTCATAGTCTCTGGATGTCAGGGCATCGCATATCTTTGAAACCGCAGCCTCATATTCCGAAGTGAAGAGAACAGGTGTCAAGCCCACCGTCCTTGTCGAATCAGAAGATTCATCTGGATTTTTCCGAAGTTTTTCCCGGGATATGACATCCATCACCTTGCTTCTAACCGCCGAGACATCTATTCTGCTGACCGCCACGGCATCTGCATCGGAGTAAAGGTTTTTCCCGTCATAAGCACCGCCAGCCACAAATTTTTCACTCCGACCGTCCCGGGAAATGCCTTCAGCAGATTTTCCGCCGCGCTCCGAACCGCCGCCCGACACACCTTTGCCCGTGCCGCCTGGCGATGAGCCGGCCACAAACGCCCGCTCCACAGCCTGCACCTCCCGGTAGATATGCCTCAAGTGAGACGGGGCGGATTCGTAAAGAATGCGGTAGTCGTCAAGCCTTGAACCGGGAGCCACCTCAATGAAGCCCCTTCCGTCCTTAGCCGAGAGTATGCCGCTCCATTGCTTCCCATCGAAGAAACGATAGTCTATGTTCCTGACCGGCTGGCCTTTATAGGTGAAGCTAAGTTCCACGATTTCCTTGTCCGCGACGCTCTGGCGATCGAAGCGCACGTTCATACCCTCCAGAATACGGACTCGCCTCGACCGCAGTTCCGCGACCTCTTCCGCACTGAAACCAGGCACCGACTGCAGCAGCACCGCCGCCCACGAAAGGTAGCGCAGCGCAACGTCCATCTGCAATTTTTTCTCAGTCGTCCCGGCTATGTCCTTCATCTCCGCGACACGACGACGGCGCGTCTCGAACACGCTCCCGATAGCGTCCAGGCGCATGTAGCGCAGCACTGTCGTCTTCTTTCGCCCGCCAGTGACGACCATCTCAGAGGCCTTTACCGCGTCATCCCTATATGTTTCCATCAGTGCCGCCTTCACCGCCACGCTGTATGGAAGTTCCATCACTTCGGCAATCTTCCCGACGAGCATCTCCGTGGCGAGACTGTCCGCAGTTCTCGTGTCGCCGGCGCTGCCTTCACCCCAAACCATTGAGGCATTACGCTTTATGTCAGAAACTTTCTGCGCGGAAAGAGATTCAGAAAAGACGCAGACAAGCACGACTGCCATCATGACCGCCACCAGACGGCGACCTGACTCAGATGCCCTCACCCAGTCTCTACAAACGCATAAGGCGGCACAGCATCTGACATTGACATTCCGTCGCCATGACATATTCTTGACTCCAATCATAAACCCTTCCGTCCACCAAGATATTTCCCATAAGCCTGTTCAATCCTGCGCCTCTGTCCTTCACCAGGCCGCCCATCGGCGAATCGCATTTCCTCCCGAAGGCTGTCAGCGACCGTCTTCATATCCCCGAAATCAGCGCCATTTGCAGCGCATCTCTCACAAAATCGCTCATATCCGGAAACAATCTCCTCCCAGACACGCTCCTGCGCCATCTGAATTTCACAAAACTTCGTCAGAAGCGACTCTGGATCATCATTTAAAGCACCGGATGTCTCGCCCAAAACATTCCCATCCGTGTCTAGAAAATGCCATCTCCCAAGCATCTCCTCGCCGTCCACGTCTGCAAAACGCAGGGCATCGCCTGTAAAACCGGCAATCACGTTATCCTCAAGAAAAAAGAGATTGCCATACTGCATAGGCATAACAATACGCCCACCCGCATCAATAACTCCGGACCGCCACTCGTCACTTACAATATAATACCCGTTCAAGCAATCAGTTGTGTCAATATATTCAGCGCATTCCACCCTCACCGCATCTTCATCATTCCCCGGCACACTGCATTCGTTCACAAATGAACCACCCGCCCGGCAGCCCCAAAGCACCGTCGAAATCACACACCACGCCGTCACAAATTTCAGAATCCGCATAATCTCACAAAAACATATTCTTAACAAGGTTGTAAATTTACGAAATTTCGGTGACTTTTCATGAAAAAACCGTTACTTTGCAATCGCAATGGAGATGAGTTCGGTCATATTCGGTTCAGTTGAGGAGGGATTCGGGGACATCGAGTCATCGGAGGTTGAGTTTGTGTATGAGTCAGCCGGAGGACATTCGAGACTCGGAAAGACTATTATCGGCGACAAGATAGTGTGCATCAAGGCGTTAAAGGAGGAGTATATAGGAAACCCTATTTATGAGGGGCTGCTTGAGAAGGAATATGAAATCGGGGCCTCCCTCGACCATCCGAACATCTGCCGCACATTGGATTTCCGGAGTATCGGACAACTCGGCAACTGCATCGTTATGGAGTGGAATGAGGGAGAGACGCTTGAAAAGCTGCTACAGGATGGGGAGATGAGACCATCTCTTGCACGGAAGGTCATACTCGAACTCTGCGACGCGCTCGATGCCCTCCACCACCGCCAGATTGTCCACCGGGACATCAAGCCTGGAAACATCATGCTGACACGCAACGGACAGAATGTCAAACTGATAGACTTCGGACTTGCCGACACTGACACCCATGCGGGGCTGAAGATGGCAGCCGGAACAGAGTCCTATGCGGCTCCGGAGCAGGTTTCCGGCACTCTCCTCGACGGACGCAGCGACATCTACGCCCTCGGCAAGGTCGTCGAAGACATAGCTGAGGTGCTGTGCGGGCGTCACCGGAGTTCCGAGGCTGCTAACACGGCAAGCGGCACTGCCCGACGGTACAATCGGCCCGGAAGCCTCGCAGCACGGCGCAGCAAACGTTTCTGGAAAGGCGTCGCCCAAAAGTGCACCGCGCCCGAAATCGGAAGCCGGGTCAGTAACGCCGCAACACTCAAGCAACTGATTCTTAGGAAAGAGCGCCACCGCAGGCAGATTCCACTCGCACTCTCGGCAGCAGCTCTTGCCATCGCCATAATCCTTTGGCTCTGCGCCCCGCACATCTCCAACCTCTACGAACGCCACAGAATCGACGTCCTCGTCCGCGACCTTACCGAAGAACTGCTGTCCTCTCCGACTGAATAAATGCATTTATATGAAAAGAACCGTCATATTGCTGGCTGCAGCACTTGCCGTCCTCTCCTGCATTTCCGACCCGAAGCCTGAGCAGTTCGTTCCGCCAAGGATTACCGGTACAAGTTCGACTATAGAAAAGAACTCTGTCGTTCTCACTTGTGAGGTCTCGGGTAGTGTGAGAGTGAAGGATTGCGGGTTTATGTTCGGGACAGACGAGGATAACCTTGACAGAAACGCCTGCATCTGGAGCGGAGACGGCAAGTTCACGATGCGGCTTGACAATCTCACATTCAATGTCGACTACTATTTCAGTTCATTTATCGGCAACGGACGTGACGAGTTATCCTCCGCGATGAAACATCTCAAGATTCAGCAGCGGCTTCCCGAAATCGAACTCCTGCCCGTGACTGACAGAACTTCAGAAAGAATTGTCGGAGAATATGTCGTCAGCGAGAATTTCAGCGGCGAAATGATTGTGTGTGGCCTATGTTGGGGAACAGAGCCGGAACCGACGATAGAGACGACATCCAAGACCGTTGACAGCGCAAAATACGGCAAGCACACGACAGAAATCAGTGGTCTCTCCGTCGGACAGACATACCATCTGAGGGCATACGCCATCAATGCAAAGGGCACGGCCTACAGCAATGAACAAATCTTCTATGTTCCCGTATCCTTCGAGGACCAGGAGTTTCATGAATATATGCTTGGCATCGGGGACACCGATGGAGACGGTTACTTGAGCATTGAGGAGGCACGTTCAATTAGGGAAATAAGCCTATGCAGCGATAGTATAAACAGCCTTTCGGGACTTGAGTTCTGCACAGGGCTGACAAAGATAGACTGTTTCGGAAGTGGCGGACAAACTGGAATGTTATCCACAGTCAATCTGAAACCATTCGTAAACCTCGAACATCTCCGATTCTGTGGCAACCGCCTCTCTAGCATTGACCTTTCAGAGAACCTGAACCTCAAGAGCCTTGTTTTGAAAGGGAATCTCCTTCAGACAATGAAGTTGTCGAATCAAGCCCACCTCATAGACATGGACATCTCAGACAATAGGATGGAAGGACTCGACATCAGTACATTCCCATCCCTTGCCCGTGTGAATGTCGCAAACAATCCACTTACAGCCATTTCACTCCCGCCAGACTCTACCATTGAGGAACTCGACATCAGCCAAACCGAGTTTCCCGACCTAAACGGCATATTCAAAAAAGTCCGCGCCCTCAAATGTCTGAAGGCCAGAGGAATACTCCAAAATTCAGACAAAATCTACATTCTCACACAATTGGAAGAGCTCGACTGCTCCGGCAGCGGAATTTCGGAAATCAACCTACGCTTCAACAGGAACCTAAAAAGTCTTGACATAAGGAACTGTACATCTCTGTCCGAACTTGATGTTTGTCTAAACGACAAGCTCACACTCCTAAACTGTACGGGATGCGACAATCTCAAGACCATATTCATGGTGGAGACACAACGCATCGACGGCATAAACACAAATCTCACACAAGGTTGCAATAAACCGGCGACTGCGTCAATCGTGTATTCGTCAAGAATCGAAGACCCTGAATTTTCCCGCTTCCTCACAGAGACATTTGACCGGAACTACGATTCTTTCGTCTCCATCACAGAGGTAGAGGATGTCGAAGAAGTGAAAATCGATAAAACTATGTATTCTGGAATATCCTCGCTTCACGGGCTCGGAATGTTCCGCAACCTAAAGAAGCTCTCCATCCCCGGCCAGAGTATTCAAAGCCTCGATCTGTCAGACAACGCGCTTCTCATCGAGCTCAACTGCGACAGCAATCCATTGTCCGACATTAATTTACGAAAATGCGCGAAACTGCGTATGCTCTACTGCCAGTCAACGCCGCTCCAAAGCATAGACCTCTCCGGCTGTGCCGAACTTGAGGAAGCCTATTTCTACAACAGCCAGCTTATCGAACTCGACCTGTCCGCCAGTCCCAACCTAAAGGTTCTCGACTGCACTTCCTGCCCAAACCTCAAACGCATCGTCCTCAACAAAACCTGCGCGAACTCGGTGAAAATCAGCAAGGACGCGCAGGCGGAAATTTTTGTCACCCCTTAGACAGAGTGAGATTCATATCATTCTTTAGTATCATCCATCTGTTTGATGTACATAAAAACTTTATTGCCTGACGAATTGTCGAAACTTGTCAGGTATTCGAGAGCTTTCACATATCCGGCGGAACGTTCCTTGATTGTCTCGATTATTTCCGTGTCGGAAGCCCCTTCCTCCTCGGATGTTCTGATTATCAGGTCGGACGCAGTGTATGAACCGTTGAAATAGCGGCTTGCCTGGGACATCGCCTTCACTGATGCGACACGGTTCATTGCAGACTCGGACGGATACTTTTCCTTGCTCAGCGACAGGACAGAAAGCAAGTACCTGTGGTCATAGTCATCGACAACCTTCACACCCTCAAACGGAGTGCTTTCGTACATACGCACCAGAAATCTTGTAAGCGCAGTCTTTTCCTGATTATATCCCTGCGCAAACGAAACCAACGGAACCAACGCAAGAACAAGAAGCAACAGTCTTCGTTTCATAGCTACAACTACTTAACTTTTCGTTCAATGGTGAACCCGCTGATTGTCATCAGTTCTTCGACCGGAATATGGAATGTTTTTTTGTATCTGAACCCTATATCACCGGAGTTCAATTCCGGAATAAAAAGGATACCACGATTTCCATATCTTGGTTTATATAATGTAATGCACCACTCTACGACCTTTCCGTCAAACCAGCTATCGCTTTGACTATAAGACGGCTGCATAAAGGTTTTCTTGGTGTATTGTGAATTCCACTTTGAACAACTTATATCTAGTTCTGATGTATCGAAGGAATATGTATTTCCATTGCTATCCGTTACGATAAAATTGAGACAGCCGCAATTCTGTTGTATGTCGTTAACTTTCTTGGCGAAAGCCTCCAGATCAAACAGCGTGAACATTCGCTCATAACAATTTTTGTCTGTAATGTCAGCAGAAAGATCCTCACCTGAAGGGGAATGAGATGTAAGTGAATTAACGCTTATTTTTACGACTGGTGCAGAATAATACTTTACTCCGAGTTCATCCAACTGCTTAACATTATTGATACTCAAAGACGTTAGCGTATTATAAACCATATCGGCAAACGTCTTGTAGTTCTCATTCGCCTTTGCGATAGCAGTGATTTCAATAGTACCGTCCGCCTTTGGCTGTCCGACTTCCACTTCATAATCATACATCGTCGCAGCTACGCTCTCAAGAGACGTATAAAGATGCTCAATGGCCTTTTCAGCATTCGTTTTATTTAAGTTAATCAACTTTAGATTTGCCCCAAAAACTGCCCCTGCAAATTCACAGGATGCTCCCTTTGACTGTGCGAAGCTCACCAGATTAGACACCGAAACTGTCGCTTCCACAGACACGTTCTTGTTACCGTTAGCCTGCTCAACACATCCGAGCTTCTTGTAGGAGTGGATATTTCCGGACGATACCGTGACAATCTCGTCCTTGACGAGTTCGTCGTTAAGGATATCAGTATTCGCAGAAACGAACACTCCATAGGCCTGCTCAATCGCGCTCCGCAGAGCCTCGTTAACAGCCTCATTTTCTGTCTGCCCTTCACCGGACGTAACAAGTGTAACCTCATTCACCTGGGCGAAAAGCGCAGATGATAATGTAAAGAAGAAAAGCACTGATAGTGCCCTTAAAGATTTCACCATGACTTTATAATATTTTTAGTTATTGTTTTCGGCTGTTTTTTTGCATACTCAAGACTGACTTCGCGGCTTGCGGCAAGGAGACTGTTACGATAGGCTTGTTCATCCCTATGCTTTTCCTTCGCAAACTCAAAATCTCGCTGCTCCTTTTGCCTATTATAGGCAATGTCGTCCTCCTCTCTTTTTCGCTGATACGCTGTCTCCTCTTCTTCCTTTTTGCGTTGATACTCCTTCTCCTCTCTTTTCCTCGCGGCAACAGCAGATTCGTCCGAGCGCAGTCTCCTGTCAATCTCCTTAAGCAAAGCATCCGCCTCTCCGGCCACGGAGGACATCGGAGAAATCTGAGCGAGCAATTCGGAGGCTTTCTTGCCTGCATCGTGGTTTTTCTCTGCCATCCAGACCGACTTGGCCTGTCTCAACAAAGGTTCAGCCTCATCGTCAATTTTCTGCTGATAGACTGAGATTATGGCATTCTGACATTCCGAGGTGATTGTAGTGTCAATTTCTGGTATTGACATCAACTCGTAAATCGCAGCATCATAGTCCTTATTCCTCGTCAAGGCATCGGCCCTCTTCAGAATCGTCTTGTAATTATTTCTATAATACTCTGATATAGATGTCTTAGCGGCTGTCAGCATTTCAGAAATAGCCTTGTTCTGCGGTGATATGCTCTGAAATGATGAAATGAATGCCTTGTTTTCGTTTATGCCGATTCCCTTGGCCTCCACAGTGCACGACTCATAAATTCTGTTGTCAATGACATCACCAATAAAAAACGTAACGTCCATTTTTTGAGAAATCCGGGGAGGATTCGTCGGGAGTACATCTTTCGTCCCGACACTTACCCGAGCAGTAAGAACAAAGCGCTGGACACCGTCACTTGCCATAAAACCGTTCTTGGTCAATATGGACTTCAGCTTAGTCGTCAATGCATTTCCAGCCTCTGCAGGCACGGTATCATCCGCCAGAATTGCGGTGACCGGCAAATTGAACTTTTCCTGCGAGAAAACCTGCAAGCTACAGCAGATAATCACGAGAAGCGTAATTATGATTCTTTTCATAGCGTCATTTCTCTCCCAATACAATCATTGCCTCACCAAGTCCCCGTGTAATCACCTTTGAGGTTATATTGAACGGTTCTTTCCGAAGATACTTTCTGAGTTGGTTTGCAAAACCTCTCGCATCAAGCGAAATTCCTCTTTCGTCCTTTATCGGAATACGGACCTGTTCGAGCTGCATAAAATTCTCCGTTGCGTCCGAGAGATTAAAATTGCCTCCGACCGTGTTCTGATTAAGCCATTCGACGATACAGTCAGTAAGTTCCTCTCCTTCATACTCAGTTTCCAAATCATTTTCCCAACTGTCCCATCTCTTGATTGTAAGAACAATCTCACGCCCTTTGATTCCAAGTTCGTAGAAATAATTGTCCAATTTCTGGGTAAACTCCGGGATATGAGCTTTGACGGCATTCTCAAGAAGACGAGGAACTATATCATCTGCTGCATCTCCGGTTCCGGTCGCAGATGCTATTCTCTTACTTGTGTAAGAATCGATTGCATCGAGCTGGAATGTTACGGATTTACCGGCAGCTTCTTTGTTCACCGACCATCCTATCTGGATAATCATATCCGACTTTGATTTCCGCTTGAGCACATCGAGCGGACTCTCGACCAACGCAGCACCACTTGTGGTGCTCATCATCGCATTGTCCTCGCCCTGCCTAACATCCAAATTCTTCAGTTCTTGCTCAGAATCCTTTAGCGGATACCCGCATTCGGCAAGAAGACCTCCGACAATCGAAATCACCGTGCTCAACTCCGCATCATCCTGAAACGCAGCCTTATAATCAGGAATCTTGACGGTTGTCCCCTGATTGTCAAAATTAGTCATAAAATACCTCTGACTGCACCAATTATCGCTCGGAAGAATCATAAGGGTCGGCTTCTTTCCCTGAGCAAAAGCCTGCGTCAGGGAAAGGATAACCAATGATACACATAGTATTACCTTTTTCATTTTCTCAAATGAATTAAGAAACTGTTGAAATTTCTTAAAAAAGCTATTGACGTTTGTAGTCCTCCAATGCCCTGTCCATATCTATCATGGATGCCCCACGATAGAGAGTCTGGATCTCGAATTTATCAGACTTTGCCTCCTCTATAATTCGCGTCAAGACATAATAGTCCTTATTTATGGAATATGTCACTATATACCCATTGCAGTTCTTGGTCGTTGAATTTTTATCTGACTCACTATCAATTATCCTCACAAGCTTATTTGCTCGATTATCTACGAATTTGACATACTTGGTAATGATTTCCTCCATTGCAGCCTGGTGAGCCGCTGGATTTTCCATACGATATATATTGATCAGCAACGTATTCAACTCATTACAGAACTTCTCGCTTGGAGAAACACGGTCTTCGACTATCCATTTTATATCTTTTTCCAGCTCCTGTTTTGCTTCATTCAAATTCCGCGGGCAATTATATGTCCATGCATCATAAGACTGATTTGGATATTTTTCCAGATTTGAAAGCAGTTCTGAGCATTCATCCAATTCCCATAATGAACCGACAATACTATTCCGGAGAAAGACCCTTGCATATTCAAGAACAGGATTACATTCCGGTGCACCTTCCTCATCAAAAAATTCTTCCGTACAGTCAGGTAGTTTCTTAATCTTAACCTTGCCCAAGTCAATACTGTTGATATACTCATCAATTCCCCTTTGGGCCGAATCCACATCCATAGAACTCATCAATACATAGGATTTCACCTGTTTGGTATCTGCGACTTTGGAACCGCCACAGGAAGTGAACATAGATGCAGACGCTATTATCGCGATGGCTGCAATTAAACTTTTTGTTTTCATTCTAGTTAGTTTATTTGTAGTTGAACATTGAGCACTTCGAGAATTTGTACTCGTCATCATCCACTGATTCACACACGAGTGTCTTCCAATACCAATTGACTTATCACTTTGTACCAATAGTCCCAGCTGTATCCGGAAGACGGATGATATACACATACGGCGCGTACTTTCTTCCCGTTGGAGAGTTCATAGAATCCGTTACCGATTTCAAAATCATCAACCTTCATCTGAACGCCGTCTTTCCAGTGCTCCCATGGCATATTGTCCCAAAGCCTTACACCCCAGACTATAAGCAAATCCGGCTGGTACTGTTCCAAAACGGAAAAGAAAGGTTCTTCGGCCGCCTTGTATTGTTCCGGCGTGCCGGCCACCCGCGCCTCCGGCATCGCTGTCTGAAGATAATTGTAGAATAGCAGAGAGTTCCAAATCTTGAGGCTTTCTTCAGGCGTAGTCTCATGATTCACAAGCGAGCGCTCAAACTTCAGAAACGTATTCATCCAGCCCTCGCGTTCATTGTTGTGATCCAAATAAATTTTCACCACATTGGTAGTAAATTCATTGCATTCACATTTGAAATCTGCACCGCAAGTCGGACACATATCTGAGCAATAATGACTTTCGCCAAGCACCATTATGCGTTTGCCGAAAATGCCACCCGATGAATAGTCTTGTCCGACCCAAGGATTAAAGAATGGTTTAGTCATAAATAATAATTTTTACTTTTTATCTGGCAAAGTAAAATCAAATCATGACGCCAATCAAGTTCATTTAGGTTCATTTACAAAATTCAGCCATCCTGACGGAATAAATGTATTTTTGCAGCATCAGAAAAACGGAATAAATGTAGATCGTTATG
>OLYN01001706.1_pt1 | contig 10836 bp, 10 predicted proteins | sample 1674231 | NCBI WGS metagenome assembly OLYN01 (sample SAMEA103958153, study PRJEB25191) | human gut metagenome
AATAATCAAATATTTTATACTTCCCGTGTTTCGGCATTTTCTTTTTGCTTGAAAAAGAAAACGCCTGCAAAAGAAAAGCAAACTCGGGGTTTTACCCCGAGACCCCGGCAACGCCACGCCGCAGTATATAGCTTGTGACTCTCAATTAGTTGCTCGGCACATTCGCCCGTAAACTCGCTTCGCTCAAACAGTACGGGCTCGTGCGTCTTGCTTCGCAAGCCGTTCCCTCGCTCTCCTCAGTTGGCTATTACTACTGCGGCGCGGCTATTTAGAGCCCGATTATCTATAGAGCCGATGTGCGGTGCTTTATCTTTCACAGCTAAGGCTTGTCGCTTATTACAAGCGATTTGATTTTATCCACCACAGTTATTCAGGAGGAAGTCATGGATCTTTTAAAAGACGATCTCGGAAAACTTTACAGAAAATTTCTCATCGCCTCGTTCGGCAGTGCGCTCATAGCGAGCATCTACGGCCTCGTCGATATGATAGTCGTCGGACAGTATCACGGCCCGGACGGCGCAGCGGCAATGTCGGTCATTGCGCCGGTGTGGAATATAATTTACAGCTTCGGTCTGCTGACGGGTATCGGCGGCTCGGTGCTCTACGGAGTTTCAAAAGGCAAGGGCAGCAAAAAGGCGAATCTGTATTTTACCTCGGCGGTCGTGTTCAGCGCGATAATATCCGTGGTGCTCTGGGTGATTATCCTCGTGTTCGAGGATAAACTGCTCCTGCTCTTCGGCGCGAATGAAAAACTTATGCCGCTCTGCAAGGAGTATATGATAGCCCCGAAATTCACCGTGCCGATATATGTCTGCATAAACCTGTTCTCGTCGTTTTTGCGCAACGACTCCGACCCGGGGCTTGCGACAAAGTCGGTCATAGCGGGCGGCGTGTTCAATATATTCGGAGATTATTTCTGCGTGTTCACGCTCGATATGGGTATACGCGGCGCGGGAATAGCCACAGCGATGGGCGCGGGCATATCAACGCTCGTCATGCTCACCCACTTTTTCAAGAAGAGCAACACTCTGCGCCTGCAATTTTCAAAAGAAATATTCCGCCTCTTCGGCAGGATAACCGTCAACGGCTTCTCGTCGTTTATTATAGACGTGGCGATGGGAGTGCTCACGATGCTCTTCAACCGCCAGATAATGAAATATCTCGGCACGGACGCGCTCGCGGTCTACGGAGTCATAGTCTCCGTCAGCACGCTCGTCCAGTGCTGCTCCTACGGCATAGGTCAGGCGTCTCAGCCGATAATCTCGCAGAACTACGGCGCGGGCAATGTCGACAGGATAAAGAAGATGCTGAGATATAATATAATAACCGCCGCGATATTCGGCGCGGTGTGGGCGGCGATAACATTCGCGGTACCCAACGGGCTTATCCGCCTGTTTATGACCCCGACCGCCTCGGTGCTCGCAATAGCCCCGGCGATAATCCGAATATACGGCTCGTCGTTCCTGCTGCTGCCGTTCAATGTCTATTCAACCTATTATTTCCAGGCGACGATGCGCGCGAAAACCTCGATGTTCGTGTCCGTCGCGCGCGGAATACTTATCAGCGGCGCGCTGATACTTATTATCCCCGTCACCCTCGGCGCGGATATGATCTGGTGGGCGATGCCCGTGACAGAGCTCGTTGTCGCCGTATTTGCCGGCGCGATGATGTCGAAGAAAATACAGCTGTGATTTTGCGCGAATCCGGCTGTTGCCTATGGCTTTATGAAAACATAGGTGCCTATGCCGAGACAGCGGCACAAAATTTTGAGAATGTACATTTTTTCGACCGTAGAGGTGGATATCATCCGCCCGCAAAATCTGTACTTGTATAGCACGACGGCATATTTTAAATAGAATAAATAACCCCGCCTCCGGAATATACCGAGGCGGGGCTGTGCTTTGTAATATTCAATTAGGCAGCTGTTCGAGCGAGCGGAACTCGTAGCCCTGCTTGCGCGCCCAGTCGATGATATCGCCGAGGGCGGCGGCGTTGTCGGGCGAGACGGAGTGGAGTAGGATAACCGCGCCCGGATGCAGGCGCGAAGTCACGGTGTCGAATGCATACTGCTTGCCTTTTGTGTCGTTGACATCCCAGTCGGCGTAGGCTACTGACCAGAACACGGATTTATATCCGAGCGAGGAGACGAGGTCGAGCGCCGAGGCGGAATATGACCCCATCGGGAAGCGGAAATACGGCGAGGAATAGCCGAACTTTTCGCGCAGGTAGTTGTCGCAGGTCTCGATTTCCGTCGCCATCTTCTCGCGGCTTATCTTAGAAAAATCGGGGTGGGTCGTCGAATGATTGCCGACGATGTGCCCTTCGTTTATCATTCTTGCGATAAGTCCGGGTTCTGCCTTAATATTCGAGAGCGTGCAGAAAAATGCGGCGGGTACGTTCTTCTGCTTGAGAATGTCGAGAACGGTCGTTGTGTATCCGTTCTCCCAGCCGCAGTCAAAGGTGAGATAGAGAACCTTTTCTTTCGTCTTCATGTCTATCGAGACGGCGTTGAAGCCCTTCTCGTCAAAATATTTCTGCGCGTTTGTCGAGTTCTGATGCGGAACGCCGTTTTTGGATACGCCGTAGCTGTATCCGACCGTCGCTGTTGAAAGCCCGCGCGTGTTCTGCGGGTCGGTTGCGGTCAGCTTTATCTTCGGCAGCGGGGAGAGTCCCGTATACGTTCCGGTGTTCGGGTCGAGCTTGCCTTTCTCCGTTTTGCGCTGAGCCAAAGTTGTGCTCTCCGTCGCTTTTGTCGTCTGCGGAGCTTTTGTGGTCTGCGGCGCAGTCGTTGTCTCGTCGCGCTTCTGACCCGTCACGGGCGCGTTGCCGTGGGTGGCGTCCGTGCTGTCGTCAACGACTTTTGTTTTGCACGCGCACAGCGAGATAATGAGCATCAGCGCGAGCGCGAGGCTTAAAAATCTTCGTCTCTTCATTTAACACAGTCCTTTCACAGATATTCGTGATTATTGTGTGCCGAAAAAGGCGATTTTAATATCGGGTGCGAAAACATTTTAATTTTGAATTATACCATTTTATATTATACCACAATAACCAATAAAATCAATTGAGAAGCCGCAAAATTCGACTCTTTGAGCCCTTCGGCTCATTGACACCGCGCGGGCGATAATATATAATTAAGTGTATTTGATTTTTCGGAGGTGCGTTTTAAGTATGGTCAGAGCAATTGTGGGTGCCAACTGGGGCGATGAGGGCAAAGGTAAGATTACCGATATGTTTGCCTCCCAGGCGGACATGGTCATTCGTTTTCAGGGCGGCGCCAATGCAGGACATACGATAATCAACGACTACGGCAAGTTCGCGCTCCATCTTCTGCCGTCAGGCGTGTGCCAGCCCGGCACGGTCAACATCATCGGCAACGGCGTGGCTCTCGATATCGAGAAGCTCGTCAAGGAGATCGAGCATGTCACTTCGGCAGGCGTGCCGCAGCCCAATATCCTCGTTTCCGAGCGCGCGCAGATCATGATGCCTTATCATGTTATGCTCGACACCTATGAGGAGGAGCGCCTCAAGGATAAAAAATTCGGCTCGACAAAGAGCGGTATCGCTCCGTTCTATTCGGACAAATATGCGAAGATCGGCTTCCAGGTCTGTGAGCTGTTCGATGAGGAATATCTCAGAGAAAAGCTCGAAAGAGTCTGCGAAGTGAAGAATCTGCTGCTCGAGCATGTCTATCACAAGCCGACTCTCGATGTGGACGAGCTGTTCGACCACATGATGAAGCTTCGCGAGATGGTCAGACCTTATGTCGCGGACACCGGCAAGATCATCCGCCAGGCTGTCAAGGACGGCAAGAATATTCTTCTTGAGGGTCAGCTCGGCTCGCTCAAGGATCCCGATTTCGGTATCTATCCCATGGTCACATCGTCGTCGACCCTCGCGGGCTTCGGCGCCGTCGGCGCAGGCATCGCGCCCTATGAGATAAAGGAGATAGTCACCGTCACCAAGGCTTATTCGAGCGCCGTCGGAGCGGGCGAATTCGTCAGCGAGATATTCGGCGAAGAGGCGGAGAAGATGAGAAACCACGGCGGCGACGCCGGCGAATACGGCGCAACGACCGGCAGACCGCGCCGCATGGGCTGGTTTGACTGCGTCGCGACCCGCTACGGCTGCGAGGCTCAGGGCGCAACTCAGGTCGCGCTCACCGCGCTCGATTGCCTGTCGTATCTCGACGAGATAAAGCTTTGCGTCGGCTATGAGATAGACGGCGAAGTCACAAAGGACTTCCCTGTCACCTCGCGCCTTAAAAAGGCAAAGCCCGTCTATGTCACCATGCCCGGCTTCAAGTGCGACATCCGCGGCATAAGAGAGTTTGACAAGCTTCCCAAGGAGGCTCAGGACTATGTCCTCTTCATCGAGAAGGAGATCGGCGTGCCGATAAAGCTCGTTTCCAACGGACCGAGAAGAGAAGAGATTATAGTCAGATAAAAAAGGGTGGATATCATGCAGGACAATCATGAGAAAGTTCTCGTGCTGGACTTCGGCGGCCAGTACAATCAGCTCATCGCGCGCCGCGTCAGAGAGCACAATGTCTACGCCGAGATAAAACCGTACAGCCGCATAACCGTCGACGAGATAAAGGCGGCGGGCTATGTCGGAATAATATTCACGGGCGGACCCAACAGCGTCTATGACGAGAGCTCGCCCCACTATTCGCCCGAGATACTCGATGCGGGCATCCCCGTGCTCGGCATCTGCTACGGCGCTCAGCTTATCGCATATATGGCTGGTGGCGTTGTCAAAACGAGCGGCTCGAAGAGCGAATACGGCAAGATAGATATGACCCGCAGCAAGGACAGCCGACTGCTCAGAAATATCCCCGAGGATACGAGCGTCTGCTGGATGAGCCACACGGACTATATCAGCAACCCGCCCAAGGGCTACAAAGTGACTGCCGTCACGCGCGACTGCCCCTGCGCGGCGATGGAGAACGACGAGAAGAAAATCTACGCTGTTCAGTTCCATCCCGAGGTCATGCATACGCAGTACGGCGAGGAGATATTCAAAACATTCCTCTTTGATATCTGTGGATGTAAGGGCGACTGGGTCATGTCAAGCTTCGTCGAAGAGCAGGTAAAGCACCTGCGCGAGAAGATAGGCGACAAGACCGTGCTCTGCGCCATGTCCGGCGGAGTCGACAGCTCCGTTGCAGCCGTGCTCCTGCACAGAGCGGTCGGCAAGCAGCTGACCTGCGTGTTCGTTGACCACGGCCTGCTCAGAAAGAACGAGGGCGACGAGGTCGAGCACATCTTCCGCGAGCGCTTTGACATGAAACTCGTCAGAGTCAACGCCCAGGAGCGTTTCCTCACCAAGCTCGCAGGCGTGACCGAGCCGGAGAAGAAGAGAAAAATTATCGGCGAGGAGTTTATCCGCGTCTTTGAAGACGAGAGCAAGAAGCTCGGCAGGATGAATTTCTTCGTTCAGGGCACAATATATCCCGATGTTATCGAGAGCGGCGTGGGCGACGCGGCGGTCATCAAGAGCCACCACAATGTCGGCGGACTGCCCGACCACATCGATTTCGATGAGCTCATCGAGCCCCTGCGTGACCTGTTTAAAGACGAGGTCCGCAAGGTCGGACTTGAGCTCGGTATCCCCGAGGATCTTGTCTGGCGTCAGCCGTTCCCGGGTCCCGGACTTGCCGTGCGTATCCTCGGCGACATCACCGAGGAGAAGCTCAATATTCTCAAGGATGCGGACGCTATCTTCCGCGAGGAAGTCAAAATCGCCGGCATCGAACGCGACATCAACCAGTATTTCGCGGTGCTCACCAATGTCCACAGCGTCGGCGTTATGGGCGACGCGAGAACCTACGACAGCCTTATCGCGCTGCGCGCAGTGACCACAGACGACTTCATGACCGCAGACTGGGCGCGCATCCCGTTTGATGTGCTCGCAAAGGTCTCGAACCGCATCACCAACGAGGTCAAGGGAGTCAACCGCGTAGTCTACGATGTCACTACAAAGCCCCCGGCAACGGTGGAATGGGAATAAAATTCACAAGGAGAACAAACTATGAGCAGTAATGTACGTCCCGAGTCCATGGAACGCATCACTACCCCCGAGCTTGCGAACAAGTTCATCGAAGAGCAGGTCGCTGCCGTACGCGAGCAGGTCGGCGGCAAGAGAGTCCTGCTGGCTCTGTCCGGCGGAGTTGACTCGTCCGTAGTTGCGGCTCTGCTTATCCGCGCGATAGGCAAGCAGCTGGTCTGCGTCCATGTCAACCACGGACTCATGCGCAAGGGCGAGAGCGAGCAGGTCATCGAGGTTTTCAGAAACCAGATGGACGCGAACCTCGTCTATATCGACGCTACCGACCGCTTCCTCGATCTTCTCGCCGGAGTCAGCGACCCCGAAAAGAAGAGAAAGATAATCGGCGGCGAGTTCATCAAGGTCTTTGACGAAGAGGCGTCGAAGCTTGAGGGCATCGAGTTCCTTGCACAGGGAACGATATATCCCGACATCCTCGAATCCCACGGCGTAAAGGCTCACCACAATGTCGGCGGCCTGCCGGAGGACATGAAGATGGAGCTTGTCGAGCCCGTAAAGCTGCTCTTCAAAGATGAGGTCCGTGTTGTCGGCGAGGCTCTCGGTCTGCCGCACAGCATGGTATACCGCCAGCCGTTCCCGGGTCCCGGACTCGGAGTACGCTGCCTCGGCGCGATAACGAGAGACCGTCTGAACGCTCTGAGAGAAGCCGACGCTATCCTCAGAGAGGAGTTCGACAAGAACGGCCTTGCCGGCAAGGTCTGGCAGTATTTCATCGCCGTGCCCGACTTCAAGAGCGTCGGCGTGCGCGACGGCAAGCGCTATGAGGGCTGGCCGGCAATCATCCGCGCGGTGAACACCACCGACGCCATGACCGCCACAATAGAGGAGATACCCTACGCCCTCCTGCATCATATCACCGACCGCATCACCCACGAGGTCGAAGGCATCAACCGTGTCGTAATGGACCTCACCCCCAAGCCGATCGGAACGATTGAGTGGGAATAACCGTCAAAACGGCTCAAACCCGCATGAATACAGGGTTTTTGACCTGTCACTTTGCCTTGTGATACTGGATTGATACTATTCGTTTCAACCCGGCCACACAAGAGAATGATTGCAAAGGGCAAGCAAGCCGCCCTGCTGAACGACAAATTCAGCAGGGCGGCTTTGCTTGTCCTATTTTTCTTTTCTCCAAGGAACATAGTAGTCAAACCGTTTGCTGTCATCGCAGGTACACGGCCAGTTGATTTTCCATTCAAAGTATTCCTCCCTGGTGATCTCCCCGGCGTGAAGTTCCTGCTGGCGCAAGAGCCATTCCCGCATGAACTCGTCTACCAGCCCATAGTTGAAGTAAATGCCCACGGGAGGTTGAGCGGGCCAGTCGTCCGTGTCGTTGTATCGGACGGCGGTATCATCGGAGGCCCCCGTCTTGCCGGGATTGCGGACAAGCTGAAACAGGCGGATGGAGCCGGGGCTGTCCTCGTCCAGCCAGAAGAATGTCCGCATGAAGTCCTCGGCGCAGCCAGGGCGAAGCGTGTAGAAGTTCTGGCTCTCTACCCGAAGTGCCTGGGCAATCTTGTCCAGCAGTTCCCTTTTCGGAACACGGTAGTTTGTTTCATACTGGGCGATACGATTGTCCGCTCCCTTTTCCTCAAAACCGACAGCCAGCCCCAATTCCTTTTGCGTCATGCCTCGAAAAGTTCGGATTTTCTTGATTTTTTCTCCTACTGTCATATGTTCCACCGCCTTTGAACATAGTATAGCGCAAATAAGCGAAATATGCAAGAGAAAAATTAACAAAATTGCGAAATTTCCTCTTGACATTAACAACCATGCGAATGTATAATAAGAACGTGGGCATTAACAATTTTGCGAACCAGAAGCAAGGAGGTGAAAACATGAGCAAGGAACTGTTTGTACGGGCCGAGGAAGTGGCCGGGGTGCTGGGTATCTCCAAGCCCTACGCCTACAAGCTGGTGCGGGAGATGAACGAGGAACTGAAGCAGAAAGGTTTCCTCACCATCCCCGGACGGGTGAGCAGGAACTACTTCGAGGAAAAGTTCTATGGACTGCGGGAAAATCAGTAAGGAGGGAACAAAATGCCAGCATACAAAGACAAGGCCAAAGGCACATGGTATGCGTCCTTTTACTTTGAGAACTGGACGGGGAAAAAGGAAAAGAAGATGAAACGGGGCTTCAAGACCAAGCGGGAGGCGCTGGAGTGGGAACGGACATTCCTGCAACAGCAGACCGCCGACCTGGACATGACCTTTGAGAGTTTCGTGGCCCTCTACGCTGCGGACGTGAAAGGCCGTATCAAGGAGAACACCTGGGGGACGAAAGAGCATATCCTCTACAAGAAGCTGGTGCCTTATTTCGGCAAGCGGAAAATGAGCGAGATTGGCTCGAAAGAGGTCATGGCATGGCAAAGCGAAATGCTCAACTACCGGGACAAGAACGGCAAGCCCTACTCGCCTGTCTACTTGAAAACGCTCCACAATCAGTTGAGCGCCGTTTTCAACCATGCAGTCAGGCACTACAAGCTGAAAACCAACCCCGCCGCCCAGGTAGGCAATATGGGCAAGGCCAAGGGCCGGGAAATGCTGTTCTGGACGAAAGCGGAGTATCTGAAATTTGCTGACGCTATGATGGACAAGCCCCTATCCTACTATGCCTTTGAAATGCTCTACTGGTGCGGTATCCGGGAGGGGGAATTGCTGGCCCTCACCCCTGGGGACTTCGACTTTGAGAAGCAGACGGTTTCCATCTCAAAATCCTATCAGCGTATCAAGGGCCAGGATGTAGTCACCGACCCCAAGACCGCCAAGAGCAACAGGATCATTCAAATGCCCGCTTTCCTCTGTGAAGAAATGGAGGACTACATCAAGAGCCTGTATGCCGCAGAGCCGACAGACCGTATTTTCCCGGTGACGAAATCCTATCTTCACCGGGAGATGGACAGAGGAGCGAAAGCGGCGGGGGTCAAACGTATCAGGATTCACGACCTCCGACACAGCCACATTTCCCTGCTGATTGACATGGGCTTTACGGCTCTGGCAATCGCTGACCGGGTGGGGCATGAAAGTATCGACATCACCTACCGCTACGCTCACCTGTTCCCCACCCGGCAGGCGGAGATGGCGGACAAGCTGGACATGGAGCGAAAGGGGGCTTAAATCATGTCTGTAAAGAACCTCGACAACCACAACCGATGGAGAAGCAAGACCATAGCGTTCCGGGTGTCCCCGGAGGAAAATGAACAGATTGAGATTGCCGTCCGCCTCTCCGGGCTGACCAAGCAGGACTACATCACCCGACGGCTCTTAGACCGGGCCGTGGTGGTGCAGGGCAATCCCAGGGTCTACAAGGCCCTGCGTGACCAACTCGCCGCCGTCCTGGAGGAACTGCGGCTCATTGAGGCCGGGGGCGGCGTGGGGGATGAACTTCTCTCCACCATTGACCTTATCTCGGTGACGCTGGGCGGCATGAAGGAGGATTGATAGATTGATGGATTCCAGAGAGACGAAAAGGACTGTCCCGATTCCGTCTGCGCCAACAGACGGGGAACAGCCCAATTCTCAAACAACTACCCAAAGTATAGCAGAGGGAACGGCTGAAAACAACCCCCAAGAGGAAAGTTTGGAGGAAATGCTCCGGGATATGCGGCGCAAGAGCGACCCAGCCTATCTCCATACGGTTTCCATGAATGACCTTTACCAGAATGTGTATCTGAGCAGACCGCCTATTGTTGACGGTCTGCTCTATCCGGGGACGTACCTCTTTGCGGGAGCGCCCAAGGTGGGCAAGTCGTTCCTGATGGCCCAGCTTGCCTACCATGTCAGCATGGGCCTCCCCCTGTGGGGCTACCCTGTCCACAAGGGGACTGTCCTCTATCTGGCGTTGGAGGACGACCACCGCCGCTTGCAGGGGCGGCTGTACCGAATGTTCGGCACAGAGGGCACCGACAATCTGCTCTTTGCGGTCTACGCAAAGCAGCTTGGCGTTGGCCTGGAAGAACAGCTAAAGAAGTTCGTCCGGGAACACCCGGACACCAAGCTGATTATCATTGACACCCTCCAGAAGATACGGGAGGCTGGCGGTGAGAAGTATAGCTACGCCAACGATTACGAGGTAGTGGGCAAGCTGAAACGCCTTGCCGATGATTGCGGCGTCTGCCTCCTGCTGGTACACCACACTCGAAAGCAACAGGCAGATGACAAATTCGATATGATCTCCGGCACCAACGGTCTGCTGGGAGCGGCGGACGGGGCCTTTCTTCTTCAAAAGGAGAAGCGGACAGATGGCAGTGCCGTTCTGGACGTGGCCGGGCGTGACCAGCAAGACCAGCGATTCTATCTTACCAAGGACAAGGAACGGCTGATATGGACGCTGGAGCGTACGGAAACGGAGGCATGGACAGAGCCGCCCGACCCGGTGCTGGAGGCCGTAGCCGCCCTTGTGACGGCGGAAAGCCCCTCCTGGGGAGGGACGGCCACGGAACTGGCGGCGGCGCTCCAGACCGACATGAAGCCCAACGCCTTGGCAATGCGGCTGAATGTCCGGGCCGGGAAGCTGCTGACAGACTACCACATCCGCTATGAGAACAGCAGGAGCCACGCCGGGAGAAGTATCAGCCTGACGCTGGAACCGTCCCAGGTGTGACGACCGTGACGGCTGTGACGGCTTTTTGAGGGCGGGGGCGGTGTCTGAAACATTGTCACGGTCGTCACGGCCGTCACGGGGAGCGGGGTCAAAAGTCAAGGGGGCATACCTGCGGGTGGAGATTGCCGCAAGGCAATACAACCCGTACCCCTTGACTTTTGGCCC
>OLYN01001709.1_pt1 | contig 10833 bp, 7 predicted proteins | sample 1674231 | NCBI WGS metagenome assembly OLYN01 (sample SAMEA103958153, study PRJEB25191) | human gut metagenome
GCATTTTGGCAACGCAGATGCCGTGCCGCAGCCGCCGAAGCGGTGCTTAAGCCGTTAGGCGGGAATTGTGCGGTGTTGCCTAAGATTTATGCCCGTCCGGGGCGTCGGAGACGCCGCCCCTACAACAAATTTGTTGGTTCGTTATACATTCTTAATGAAAAATCGGATTGGGCCCCGGCGGGGTCGGGTGACCCCGCCCTACCGAGAGTTTACAGGTTTGTAACGCGATTTAAAACGATTTGTAGGGAACGGTCTTGACCGTTCCGGGTGTTTTTCTTATTTCCCTTTTGTTGGAATATTGTCCATGGGTTTCGGAACGGTCAAGACCGTTCCCTACAGAGCAAAATACATAGAAAGCAACACATGACAACAGGCAGCAGCCCACAAAATAGGGCCGCTGCCTGATTTTTTATTTATTTTGTTATATTACGATTAAAGTTTCTTCGGTTCTTTCTTTTCAAAGAAGGAACAAAAACTCCCGTAAAACACTCACGCACCCGGCAGCAGGGCAACGGCATCGCGCAGGATGGTGAGAGGGTCCTCGCCGCGCAGGACATGCAGGCTGATGTAGGGGCGGCCTACGGCGTTGTAGATCACGCGGTGCGGCATGGCATCCATCATGGCCCCCATCTGCGCCGGGGTCACAACATCGGTGTACAAAATCAGATTGTCGTTGCGCTGCACGATCTCCACAATGCCTGCGCGGGCGGCTGTCACGCGCACCAGGCTGATGTCCACCAACCCCTGCACACTGCGCGGCGGGTCGCCGTAACGGTCAATCAACTCATCCAGTACATCCGTGGCATCGTCACGGGTGGTGATGGCCGCAATCTTCTTGTAGGCTTCGATCCGCCCGGCGGCATCGGGAATGTAGCTTTCCGGCAGATAGGCATCCACCGTAATGTCAACAAGGCAATCACTCTTGTCCGGCGCAGCAGGCTCGCCGCGGGCGGCTGCAATGGCCTGGTTCAGCATTTTTACATACAGCTCGTAACCAACCGCTTCCATGTGGCCGTGCTGGCTGTGGCCCAGCAGGTTGCCCGCGCCGCGGATCTGTAAATCGCGCATCGCAATGCGGAACCCGGAACCAAAAGAGGTAAACTCCCGGATGGCTGAAAGCCGCTTGGAGGCAATTTCCGTCAACACTTTGTCGCGCTGGAAGGTGAAATAGGCATACGCCTTGCGGCTGGAGCGCCCCACACGGCCGCGAATCTGGTACAGCTGTGAAAGCCCCATGCGGTCCGCATTCTCAATAATCAGGGTGTTGCAGTTGCGCACATCCACGCCGGTTTCAATCAGGGTGGTGCAGACCAGCACGTCGATCTCGTTGTCCAGCAGCTGCTGCCAAACCGAGGAAATCTGCTCCTCCGTCATTTTGCCGTGAGCGATGCCGACCCGCGCACCCGGCACCAGCTTTTGCACCTTGGCGGCGCACTGCTCAATGGTTTCGACTCGATTGTACAGGTAATACACCTGCCCGCCGCGGGCCAGCTCACGCCGGATGGCTTCGGCAATAATGGCATCGTCATATTCCAGCACATAGGTCTCAATGGGCTGGCGCTCAAAGGGCGGCTGTTCAATGGTGCTCATGTCCCGGATGCCGGACAGTGCCATGTTCAGCGTGCGGGGGATCGGCGTGGCCGAAAGGGTCAGCATGTCCACCCCGATAAAGTTCTCTTTCAGCTTTTCCTTGTGTTTTACGCCAAAGCGCTGCTCCTCGTCAATGATGACAAGGCCCAGGTCTTTGAACTTTACATCGTCCGAAAGCAGGCGGTGGGTGCCCACCACAATGTCCACTGTGCCGTCTTTCAGGCCGCGGATGGTCTCTTTCTGCTCTTTGGCGCTGCGGTAACGGCTGAGCAGCCCGATGCGGATGGGAAAGGCCTCCATGCGGGCGATGGCCGTGTTGAAATGCTGCCACGCCAGAATGGTGGTGGGAGCCAGGATGGCGCACTGCTTGCCGCCCATCACGCATTTGAACGCGGCGCGCAGGGCAACCTCAGTCTTGCCCACGCCGACATCGCCGCACAGCAGGCGGTCCATCGGCCAGGGCTGCTCCATATCATGTTTGATCTCCGCCGCGCTGGAAAGCTGGTCTGGCGTTTCATCATAGGCAAAGCGCTGCTCAAAATCTCCCTGCCAGGTATCATCTGGTGGGAAGGCATGACCGTGCGCCCTTTTGCGGCGGGCGTACAGCTCAATCAGCTCCTTGGCCATCTGCTCGGTAGCGGTGCGCACCTTCTTGCGAGTCTTGGCCCACTCGGCCCCGCCCAGACGGCTGAGCTTGACATTCTCCGAATCCCCCGGCGCGGTGTAGCGGGAAAGCAGGTCCAGCTGGGTGACGGGAACATACAGCACATCTTTTTTATCGTACTCAATGCGCAGGTAGTCTTTGGTAACGCCCTGAACCGCCATGCGCTGGATGCCCGCATACCGGCCAATACCGTGGTTCTGGTGCACCACCAGATCGCCCGGTGTGATCTCGGTCAGGCTGTTCAGGGCATCTTTGGCCTTTTTGCGCTTTTTCTTCTGGGAGCTGGTTTCGCCAAAGGCACGGCCTGTCAGCAAAGCATACTTGGCAAACGGAAATTCGCACCCAGCGGAAAGGTGCCCCGCCAGAACCTGCACCAGCCCGGCAGCGGGGGCTGCTGCAGCATCGGTGGTAACCAGAATGCCTTTATCGCGCAGGTCGCGTGCCAGACCGGCTGCGGCACGGTCGGTGCCGGCCAGCAGGGTAACGGTATAACCGGCATCGCACAGCGGTTTCAAATCCTCCAGCAGCCCGGCGACTTCGCCATTCCAGGCAGGCAGGGTGTGAGCCGGGGCATTGATGATATCTTTCAGCGGCTGATCCGGCATGCTGCGGGCAAAGTTCTCGGCACAGATGGTGCGGTAGTGTCCGGTTTTGGACCACAGGTAGCTTGGGTCCGCGTACAGGTTATCCAGCCCGGCGCAAAGGACGCCGTCCAGGATCAGGGATTTCAGTTCCTCGCCCCGGCGGTAGGCGGTCGCGCGGTCGGCTTCCCGGATGGAAGCAGGCTCTTCGGCCACAAGGATCGGGTCGTCAAAATAATCCAGCACGGTGGCGGGATGGGGGTAGCGCACGGCCAGGTATTTGTCCATGTTGACCGGCACGGCACCGCCATCCAGCAGGTCCAGATCGGCGGCCATACAGTCTGCCATGGCGGTTTTCTTTTTGCCGCGCTGCTTGGCCAAAAAGGCCCGAAGCTGCTCGGCGGCATCGGCAGGCTTGCCGAACAGAACTTCCCGCGCGGGGCTCAGGTAAAACTTATCAATGGCATCCTCGCGGCGCTGGGTGGTCAGGTCAAAGGTGTGCAGGGTATCGATCTCATCACCCCAAAATTCCATACGAACCGGCATTTTCTGGTCGGGAGCAAAAATATCCACAATATCGCCGCGCACAGAGAACTGGCCGGGGCCATCCACCTGGGCCCGGCGGGTGTAGCCGGCACCAAACAAAGCGGCCAGCAGGTCATCCCGCAGCAGAGTATCCCCCGCATGGAGGGTGCGGGTGTTGGCGCAGAAATCCTCTTTTGGGGTGGTGAACTGGGTCAGGGCTTCCGCGGGCACAGCCACGGCGCGCAGCCGCCCGCCTACCAGCTCGCCCAGCACAGCCAGGCGGCGGTACTCGTATTCGCGGGCGGTGCCCTCAATGGGGCGCAGCACATAGTCCCGCGCCGGGAACACGGCGGCGGGAATGCCCAGCGTGTTCAGGTCAGCAGCAAAGCGGGTGGCTTCGGCCTCGCCGGGGGTCACGATGCATAGCGGCTTATCCAACTGGCGGCACAGCGCGGCATACACCTGTGCGCGGCCGGATGCGGGCAGCCCAAACAGGGCGCATGCACCTTTACCGGAAAGCGCGTGGCTCAGTTTTTTGTATTCGGTTGTGGTGGTAAACAATGCGTCAAACATGGTGCCTCCTGCGCTTGCGCATGATAGGGCGGGTGATGTATAATTTTGAGGATACGAGTAATACGAGAGTTTTTGCCCCTTCTTTGAAAAGAAGGAATCGAAAAAGTTCGGCAGAATAAAGAAATCAAATAATGCTGCAATAAGGAGCAGAATATAGAAAGATGACAAAACATAAAAATGTAGCGCTGGATGAGCTGCGTATTCTGGCGGCGCTGATGGTGCTGGGCGTGCATACCGGGCAGAAAGTTGGCCTGGGGGATGCCGCCGCGGTTGGCGCGCAGGGGGTGCAACTGTTTTTTGTGCTCAGCGGGTACCTGGCCGCGGCCAGCCTGAGCCGCCACCCGGAGCCGCTGCCGTATTACCAGCGCCGCATCCGGCGGATCCTGCCGCTGTACTGGCTGGTGCTGGTGCTGCGCTGGCTGTTCGATGCGGTACGCTATCTGGCGGCGGGCGCCAGTGCAGCCCAGCTGTTTGGCCCCGGCGGGCCGTGCGGGCCGGGTTACCTGCGGTACTTTGTATTTTTGCAGATGTGGCTGCCCAGTGATAACTGGATGCTGTGGAACAACCGCAACGTGCTGTGGACGATGAGCGCCTTTGCGTTCTTTTATCTGCTGGCCCCGTGGCTGTACCGGCTGTGCAAACGCTTTTGGGGTGCGCTGGCGTTGCTGGTGGTCTGCCTTGCGGTGAAGGGCAGGATCGGCGGCTTAATTGAAAGCAGTCTGGCGGCTTTCCCGGCAGAAGCCAACATCAGCGAGTTCAGCGCAAAAACGCCGGTCATGACGCTGTACTGCTTTATCTTTGGCATGGCGGCGTTTGCGGCAGTGCGGGAGAACAAGCAGTTTTTATACGGGGCATTCTGCATTCTGCTGGCAGTGCTCACCAACTTCCAGCGGGCGGGGTTCGAGTGCGTGTTTACGGTGCTTGTTCTATTGGCCGTGCAGAACCCGCAGGGCGTTGGCCTGGCGGAAAATCAGAAGTTCGCCCAGGCCGTGGAATTTGTGGGGGCGGGCAGCTTTTGGCTGTACCTGGCCCACCCGCTGGTGCTGGAGCTGCTGCCCAACACCGCGATGGGCGGCGCAGCCGCGTGGCTGTGCTTCGCCGGGGTATATGCCGTCTGCCTGATGGTGTGCTATGCGCTGTATACGCTTTTTGTGCGCCGGTATGAGCAGCACTTTGCGTAACCATTGTACTATATTTGCAGCAAAACGGCAAAGTGAATTTTGAGAGAAGCGTTGCATGGAACGACAAATGGCGGGCGGCCCAGATGGGCCGCCCGCTTTGGCATTTGTATGATTGGAAAAGCTGTGCTCTTATCTTGTAGAGAATGTGAGGACGAACATTGTTCGCTCGCAGATGTTGGCCGTATGCAGGGTGGAATATGTGGCAAGACCCGTCATGCGGGACGATGACGAGCATCGTCCCCTACAAATCATTTGCAGCGTTTATCACCATCGGCAAAGTTTTCCACAGTGCGCACACCCCTGCAGGTGTTCCATTAAACCACATCCCGTGTAATGATGGATTGCAAATTTGAAGTGAGAACACTTCCTTTGCGGGCATCTTACACAGAAAACAGGAATGGGCGCACACTGTGCGCCCCTACGGAACGCCTATCCGCGCTCAGTGGTTGAATTTATTCTGCGCTTCGCCCAGCTTGCCGGCCATCAACAGGCGGCAGGCGGCTTCCACGTCGGTGTGGCGGCCGGTCACAAGCTTGGCGTCATCGGGCGGGAACTTGCCCAGCACCCAGTCAGCCAGATCATAATCCGGGCGCGGCTTGGCGCCAACGCCAATGCGGATGCGGTAAAAATCCTCGCCGCCGGTGGAAGCGATAATGCTCTTTAGCCCGTTGTGCCCGCCAGCAGAACCGGAGGGCCGGATGCGGATGTGCCCCGGCTCCTGTGCAATGTCATCGCACAACACAATAATGTGGTTGCGCGGGATCTTGTAAAATGCCGCGGCGGGGGCGATGCTCTGGCCGCTCAGGTTCATGTAGGTCAGCGGCTTTAGCAGCATCACTTTGCGGCCGTCCACCTGGGCAATGCCGTAAAGGCCCTGCCATTTGCTTTTGTTGATCTCGCACCCCCAGGCTTCGGCCAACGCATCCAGCGCGGCAAAACCGGTGTTGTGGCGGGTGCCGTCATATTTCGGCTCCGGGTTGCCCAGACCGGCAATCAGCCAGTCTGCCCCGGAACCACCTCCAAATAGTCCCATAGTAAAAATCCTTATAGTAATTTTGTGATTTTAGTGTGCACCAGGGGCAAAGCGTTCCACTGTGTCCCGGATGGTATCCAGGAAGGATTCTGCACCTAAGGTGTTGACCTTGAAAAACACAGCCTGGCTGCCGCCGGATGTGATGGCGGAAAGCCGGATCTGCCCGTCAGCTTCCAGCAGGGTCAGGCTCATGGTAACACGGCCATTGCCAATGGCACTGTAGCGTTCGTATACCCGTACGACACAGCGGCCGGTGCTGAAGTTGAAATCACTGGAACCTTCCAGCGTGGCCGAAACACTTTGTTTTACAACAGCGTCCAGCTCGGTCAGGATGGTGGTAAAATCCCCGGTCAGGGTGCGTTCCAAAATGGCCATGGCAGCAATCCTCCTTGCAGCAGGTCAGGGGGCATCAGTCGTTTTTCTTTTCGGCTTCCAGCTTCTGTTTTTTGGCAACGTATTTTTCCAGCTTCTTGGCGCCCCAGGCGGCAACTTCGGCCTGCTTGGCGCGCTCAATGCCCAGGGCACCGTCCGGCACATCGTGGCCGATGGTGGAACCGGCAGCGGTAAAGGCGCGGCTGCCCACCTTGACCGGCGCCACCAGGTTGGTGTTGCAGCCGATGAACGCATAATCGCCGATGGTGGTGCGGTACTTGCCCTCGCCGTCATAGTTGCAGGTTACGGTGCCGCAGCCAAAGTTGCAGTACTTGCCCACATCGGCATCGCCAATGTAAGTCAGGTGGCTGACAGTGTTGCCCTCGGCAAAGTTGGCGTTCTTGGTCTCCACATAAGCGCCCAGGTGCACGCCCTCATCCGTCACAGTGCCGGTGCGCACATGGGTAAAGGGGCCAATCTTGTTGTTGGGGCCCAGATGGCTGTCATAACACTGGCTGGCGTTCACGGTGGAACCGGCCTCAACAATGGTGTTCTCCAATAAGGTATTGGGGCCGATGACGCAGTTTGCCCCGATGACGGTTTTGCCGCGCAGGATGCAGCCCGGCAGGATCACTGCGCCGGGTGCAATCTCAACTTCGGGGTCAATAAAAACCTGGTCGCTGATGAACTCCACACCGTTCTGCAGGTGCTTTTCAAAAGTTTCTTCAAAGGCCGCTTTGGCGGCAAGGTATTTGGCTTTCGCTTCGGACATAAAAATACCCCTTTCTGTTTTGGGCCAAAAGAGTATACGGCCCTACAAAAAAGCCCCGGAACAGGGCTGAAGCCTGCCGGGCGGGATGAATTGAAAAAAGTGTTGCAGGATGTAATAAAATAATATTTCCCAACTTCTCACCCATTATAATTTACCGCATTTTTGGTCAAATTGCAAGAGCCTGACCCCAAAACTTTGTAAGATTTTCGGCGAAAATATTCGCCATTTATTTAACAATGTACTGGAAATTCCGGGCTGAGTCTGTTATAATGGACTTTGCAAGAGAGAAAATTCTTATTTTGCGGGTGTGCGCGGCACACCGGGAAGAAACCGTAATTTTGTTGGAGGTAACCTATGAGCAAGAAGTTTTTGTATTTGTTCAAAGAGGGCCATGACGCATTTGGCGGCGACCAGACGACCATGAAGAACATTCTGGGCGGCAAGGGCGCTGGTCTGGCAGAAATGACCCATGCCGGCATGCCGGTTCCTCAGGGCTTCACCATCACCACCGAAGCCTGCACCCAGTACTATGCTGACAACCGTGAGATCAACGATGAGATCAAGGCTGACATCTTCAAGTACATGGGAATCCTGGAAGAGCAGACTGGCAAGAAGTTCGGCGATATCGAGAACCCGCTGCTGGTTTCCGTTCGTTCCGGTGCACGTCAGTCTATGCCCGGCATGATGGATACCATCCTGAACCTGGGCCTGAACGACCAGGCTGTTGAAGGTCTGGCAAAGAAGACTTCTAACCCCCGTTTTGCATATGACTGCTACCGCCGCTTCATCCAGATGTACTCTGACGTTGTCATGGAGCTGGGCAAGAGCTTCTTTGAAGAGCGTATCGACGCTATGAAAGAGCGCAAGGGCGTTAAGCAGGATATCGAGCTGGACGCTGAGGACCTGAAGGAACTCGTCAAGGAGTTCAAGGCCATCTACCTGGAGAAGCAGGGCGAAGAGTTCCCGCAGGATCCGAAAGAACAGCTGATCGGCGCTGTCAAGGCCGTCTTCCGTTCTTGGGATAACCCGCGCGCCAACGTTTACCGCAAGATGAACGAAATCCCCTACGAGTGGGGCACTGCTGTCAACGTTCAGCAGATGGCTTTCGGTAACTCCGGCATGCGTTCCGGCACCGGTGTTGCTTTCACCCGTAACCCCGCTACCGGCGAAAAGAAGCTGATGGGCGAGTACCTGATCAATGCTCAGGGCGAAGATGTCGTTGCCGGCATCCGTACTCCTTCCCCGATCAGCAAGCTGCACGAGGAAATGCCTGAGGTTTACGATCAGTTCGTTGAGATCGCAACCCGCCTGGAAAACTACTACAAGGATATGCAGGACATGGAGTTCACCATCGAAGATGGCAAGCTCTTTATGCTGCAGACCCGTAACGGCAAGCGCACCGCACAGGCTGCTCTGCAGATCGCCTGCGACCTCGTTGATGAGGGCGTTATCGATCAGCGCACCGCTGTACTGCGCGTTGAGCCCAAGCAGCTGGATACCCTGCTGCACCCGCAGTTTGATGCTGCTGCCCTGAAGGCTGCTGAAGCAATCGGCAAGGGCCTGGCCGCTTCTCCGGGATCTGCCTGCGGTCGCGTTGTCTTCAGCGCTGAAGATGCTGAAGAGAAGGTCAAGGACGAAGCTTGGAAGAAGGTCGTTCTGGTTCGTCTGGAAACCAGCCCCGAAGATATCGTCGGCATGCAGGTTTCTCAGGGCATCCTGACCGTCCGCGGCGGCATGACCAGCCACGCAGCTGTTGTTGCACGTGGCATGGGTACCTGCTGTGTTTCCGGCTGCGGCAATGATAACGATGTTGCTATCGATTACGATGCAAAGGTTATCACCATTAACGGCCACACCTTCCATGAGGGTGACTGGATGAGCATTGATGGCTCTACCGGCAACATCTACGAAGGCCAGATCGCTACCGTCGCTTCCACCGAGAACGCTAACTTCAAGCGCTTTATGAGCTGGGCTGACGAAGCACGCCAGATGAAGGTTATGACCAACGCCGATAACCCGCGCGATGCACAGAACGCTGTCGATATGGGCGCTGAAGGCATTGGCCTGTGCCGTACCGAGCATATGTTCTTCGCTGAGGATCGTATTGCTGCTGTGCGTGAGATGATCTGCGCACGTACCGTTGAAGAGCGCAAGGTTGCCTTGGCTAAGGTTGAGCCGTTCCAGGAAGCTGACTTTACCGCTATGTACCGCATCATGGGCGATCGTCCGATGACCATCCGTTATCTGGACCCGCCTCTGCATGAGTTCCTGCCCACCAAGGCTGAGGATATCGAAGCCCTGGCAAAGGATATGGGCATGACCACCGAAGAGCTGAACAACGTTGTTGTCAGCCTGCATGAGTTCAACCCCATGATGGGCCACCGTGGCTGCCGTCTGGCTGTTACCTATCCGGAAATTGCCGAGATGCAGACCAATGCTGTGATCAAGGCTGCCATCAAGGTTTCTGCTGAGACCGGCAAGATGATCACCCCGCACATCATGGTGCCCCTGGTTGGCGAAGTGAAGGAGCTGAAGTACGTCAAGGACGTCATCGTCAAGACTGCTGACAAGCTGATCGCTGACGCTGGCGTTGACATGAAGTACCAAGTTGGCACCATGATCGAGATCCCGCGTGCCGCCCTGACCGCAGGTGAGATCGCTAAGGAAGCTGACTTCTTCAGCTTCGGTACCAACGACCTGACCCAGATGACCTTCGGCTTCAGCCGTGACGATGCTGCTAAGTTCCTGACCGCTTACTATGATACCAAGATCTACGAGAGCGATCCGTTCCAGCATCTGGACCAGATCGGCGTTGGCAAGCTGGTTAAGATGGCTGCCCATGACGGCCGCGCAACCAACCCCAACTTGGGTCTGGGCATCTGCGGCGAGCACGGCGGCGACCCCTCCAGCGTTGAGTTCTGCCACAACGTTGGCCTGGATTACGTTTCCTGCTCTCCGTACCGCGTTCCCATCGCACGTCTGGCCGCTGCTCAGGCTGCTATTAAAAATCCGAGAGCATAAGGCTTTTATAGCGAGCTATCGTTAAAAAAAACGAGCATAAAATAAGGCTCACCGTCAATTTTGGCGGTGGGCCTTATTTGTTTGCTCATGTATGAGATGAATTGCGTTTAAAACGGAGCTGCTTTCCAGAACCATCACAGATACACCTCCACGGTCAGGTCGGTCCACGCTGCACGGCGGAACTGGTGGGGCATCTTGTTGGCTTCACGGTAACGCTTGGCGGTTTCAAAGTCGATGGTGAAGGTGAGGATCGATGGAATATACAAAAACGGTGAGCTGGACTATGAGGCAACTCACAAGAAATTCTTGTTGGTTCGTTCCGAAGGGACAAGACAGGTAAAAATAAATTAAGGTATCCCGACTTTATGACTTTTTGAATGCTATCTGAAAAAAAGAAAAACCGCTGCGCAGCCGACAGCGGTTCATCGTCATATTCTGTTTTCAGAACAGCCAAGCAAATATTGCCGATGCAGCGACAATCAAGGCACTTCCTGCCAAGGATAACAGCATCGGTACTGCAA
>OLYN01001730.1_pt1 | contig 10759 bp, 8 predicted proteins | sample 1674231 | NCBI WGS metagenome assembly OLYN01 (sample SAMEA103958153, study PRJEB25191) | human gut metagenome
TAATATCAACTACATCAATCTCTGGATCATTAAGTAGGTCATTATAGTTGGCGGTTATGTTTTCATAACCATATTGCTCTTTCAATTCTTGTGCAAGATTCTGATTAAGGTCGCATACCGTTTTGAGTCGAACTTTTACTTTATTAACCTTTTCATAACCGCTCGCATGTAGATGCGCCGCATAACCTGCTCCAACGGTTCCAATTACAACGGTGTCTTTTAAGTAACTCATGTAGGTTTCCTCCATCATAGCACATTAATTTGACTTGTACCCAGCAGCGGAAAGGTACGCATCAACAACTTCACCCTTAACAGTTTCACGAGTGCGTGCAACTGCATTATCCACGCAACGCTCTTTTAATGTATCGCGAAGACCTTCAATCTGGTCAAAATCAATAAAAGTCATGCCCTTTTCCTGAAGAAACTCCAAATCCTGACTCATGGACTCATCAGCAATTTGCTGAGCAACTGGTACCAGATTATTAAATGCTACATCTACAATTTCCTGATAGGCCTTTGGCAAGTTATCATAGGTGTTCTTCCCCATGAACAGAACATTGCACTGTGGCACATGATTAGAATTAGTTACATAGTCTTGAACTTCATAGAATTTGGAGGCAACCGTAGTTCTATATGGATTTTCCTGTGCCTGAAGCAACCCCTGCTGAAGCGCAAGATAAAGTTCGGAAAAGGCAAGGGGGGTAGGTGCAAGCGTGGCATCCTTAAAGATGGAAATTTGATTAGGATTATCTTGCACTCGAATCTGCAAGCCAGCGAGATCTTCAAACTTTGTAATATTTTTATTAGAGGTAATACAGCGGAATCCCTGATCCGCCAACATCAGCAAGTGAAGGTTGGATTCATTAAAAGAGTCTTTCATTAAAGAAATAAAAGTTTCATCGGAAAAGACTTTGCGAACCTCTGCAACATCAGAAAGGATGAAAGGAATATCCGCGACGCCGCAGTCTGTAACTGTATGTGTGACACCTGCTGTGTTCGTACACTGCATAGAAAGGTCTCCGTTAATCACAGAAATAATCATCTCAGCATCTGAACCCAATTGAGCGTTTGGATACACATTAACCGTAATTTTCCCATCTGAAAGTTTATATAGCTCATCTTTAATTGCCAAACACATAGTCTGATTCCAAGAGTCTTCTGTTCCAGAATGTCCAATTGTCAGTGTGATAGGATCGAGGTCTGTGGCAGAACGGTTGTCGTTACTTGGATTGTCTGCATCCCCATGGGATGATTGGCCGCAAGCGCATAAGCTTAGCAGCATTGCAAGGGACAGCAACATCGTCATTAGTCTTTTCATTTTTTTCTCTCCTTTTATTTACTTAATTCAACCAGCAGAGTACTAAGCTGGGGGACAAATGTAATAAGCAACAGGGCAACAATAAACATTACGATATAAGGTGCTGCCTTCTGCGCCAACTTTAAAACTGGCACAGAAGAAATTGATTGCGCCACATACAGATTTACACCAACCGGAGGCGTCACAAAGCCAATGGCCAAATTAACTACCATAATAATGCCAAAGTGCACTGCATCTACGCCGACCGCCTCTGCAAGCGGCAACATGACGGGAGTGAAAATCAAAATATTAGGCGAAGTGTCGATAATCATTCCAAGCACCAACAGCACAAGGTTGATAATAAGCAGCAAGATCACCTTATGCGAAAGCAATGGGCCAAGCAAGTTTTCTACTACCGTTGATGCCTGAAGCAACGAAAGAATTCGCGAAAAAGAAGCTGCTGCTGCGAGCACAATCAACATTGGCGCGGTTGTCTTTACAGTTTCAATGCAGGCCGGAATTAGATCTTTCAATGACAGTGTTTTGTAGATAAACATACCAACCAGAGCAGAATAAATTACGCCAATCAATGCGGCCTCTGTCGGTGTAACCACGCCGGAATAAATTCCTCCCAGTATAAAAACAGGCGACAGAATTGCCCAGAAGCTTTCTTTTAGTACGCACATAAACCCTTTGTTTTTTAGCGCGTTAACAGTTACATGTATTTTTTCCTTATTCTCGCCTTTTGTTCTACAATAATATATGGCATACGCCATTAAACATACAGCGATTAGACATCCTGGAATAATCCCTGCCAAAAACATATCACCAACTGAAACGCCACTTGCCATAGAATAAACAATAAATGGAATAGACGGTGGGATAATAACGCCAAGACCGCCCGCAACTGCAACCGTAGCCGCGCTGAAACTGTGGTCATACCCCATCTCGTCCAAGACTGGAATTGTCATCGTCCCCACCGCTGCTGTAGTAGCTGGGGCTGACCCAGAAATTGCACCGTAAAAAAGGCAGGTTATAATTGAAGCGCATGGCATACCGCCCGTTTTCTCTCCGATTATATAGGCAAATACATTAAAGAGCTTTTGTGCAATCCCGCCTTTTGCCATTAAAATCCCGCCTAAGATAAACAACGGAATTGCAATTAGTGGTGTACTGTTTAATCCACCAATCATATTTCGTAAAACAAACGGGACACTGGCGATAAAATTATGGTCAATTAGGACAGGAAACAGTGAAACGCATAGTAAAACAACTCCAATTGGAACCGTCAAAACCAATAGCAGTAACATCAATCCAAATATTGTTCCAAGCATATCTCACACCTCCTCAGTGTCGCAAGATAAATTCTTCTTTTCAGCTGTTACAAACTCATCCGCAATCATCTCTATGTTTTGGGTATTCGTCTTTGCACCAATTATACACATCTGAAATGAACGCAGCGAAGAAAGTGCAAACCCAACAGGAAGCACTGCATATACCCAATTCATGCTGATAGGCAGGCTTGACCATCTCTGGTTCATCGTAAAAACAATAGTCATCGACTGGAAGGTTAGATAAGCAAACATCGCTCCCATAAAGAGATCGACTATTACGGTTAATGCTTTAATCACCTTTTTAGGCAAAAGCAAGTTGACAATATCCAGCCGAATAATACTGCCCGCTCTAATAGAATAGCTGATACTTAAAAAGCCCATCCATACAAACAAATGCCGACAGAGTTCCTCTGAAAATGATATAGATAATCCCAAGAATCTTCTTGCAATAACCTGCGCAGTCATAAAAAAACAAATAGCAACTAACGAAATCACCATTAGTGTTATTTCAAGATGTTTGTCAATCCACCGAAATATTCTCATGTTTGCATATTCTCCTTCTCTGATAAAATACTTATGCCTCGCCAAAATATTCTTTTGCACACTCAAGTGCCTTTTTTGCGTGCGTTTCAAATCCGTATTTATCAATGCGAGTCAAATGAGGCACCTCAATCCCTCGAATAATATTAGGCGGGAGTTTAGCACATAGTGTCTTCATATCTACATATCCCTCACCGGGATAGAGTCTCTCTGCTCGCCCAGTATGAATTAAGCTTGCCTCGTCTGTTGGGATTTCTTTCTCACAGTCGCACAGATGCATAAAACGAAACCACTCTCTTGGCAAATCTTCAAGCTCAGAATACTGAACTCGAGAGCGGTAAAAATGCAGCGCATCTACTACTATACCAACATTTGGCATATTCACCGCGCGTAACAATTCAACCGCCTGCTGCAGGTTATTAATACTGGCCCATGTTACAAACTCTACATTTACATCCATGCCATACTGTTGCGCCATCTCGCATAATTGGCCAAATTGTTCTACATAATAGTCTTTGTTCGATGTCCACACATTCCCAAGCACATGCTTGACCCCTAACTCAGCAACCGCTGCTAGATGAGGTTCATAGTTTTTCACGTCCACACCATCAGCAATCCGAGTATTCTCGGTATCATTGAAGGTTATTCCTGTGTCCTCTAATGCTCTTTTCGTTTCTCTTAGCAACTCTGGGTTCGTCAAATCATGTGGAACCTCTCCCTGAAGTCCCATTGGAATAGTGCGCAAACTTACACAATCATACCCTGCTCTTGCCGCTACCCGAATAAAATCCGGCGGAGATGCTGCAATGTTTGTTAGGTGCACTAGCGAATACTTGATGCTCATATCTGTATCTCCTCTACCTCACAATTAGTAAAAACGATGATCTGTCCTCAATGACTTAACATTTTCCTTCGTAATCGTATGCGAGGACCCTGCCTCAGCACGAGACACAGTCTTTAACGCACAGGGTAAGTAAAGCCTAGGTATATTTAAAACACTGTTATAGAACCACCTTCTTTGCATTTCTGGAGAAAAGGCATAAAAAGTTATATACATAATACTGCATTTTTGGAGTGATTGTCAAAAAGGGAATATCTATAATTGCATAAAGCCGTTCAATAGTCTTAGGCAGAAGGTTAAGAGCGAAATCGTCAGCCCTCGTTTTTTGCGATCAGGTCACAGGAGCGGCCGGCGCGGAGAACATAGCTTTCCATGTCACGGCCCAGCAGCTCACGCAGATGACGGGAAACAGCCATGACCTTAGTGACATCCACGCCGGTCTTGATAGCGGATTCGTCGCACATGTGGATAACGTCCTCAGATGAGATGTTGCCTGCGGCTCCTGGAACAAACGGGCAGCCGCCGAGGCCGCCGAATGCGCTGTCAAAGCGGGTCATGCCGGCGTCCATTGCGGCAATGATGTTGGCCATTGCCATGCCGCGTGTATTGTGGAAATGCAGCCACCAGCTTGCCTGCGGGTACTTCTCCAGGACATGCGCGCACAGCGCGCGGACCTGATTGGGCACGGCCATACCGGAGGCATCAGAAAGGGATATCTCATCAATGCCGACAGAAAGGTATGCCTCAATGATAGCGTCTACATCTTCAACAGGAGTACGTCCCTCCCAAGGGGAGGCAAACGGCATGGAGATGGAGCCGGAGATCGCGATGCCGTTCGCCTGTGCGAGCTCTACGCAGGAGGCAAACCCAGCGACACTCTGCTCAGGCGTCATGTTAAGATTGTGCAGATTATGCTGGCGGCTGGCGGAAACATTCAGCTTGACTTTTTTGCAGCCACAGTCAATGGCGCGCTGTACACCGCGTACATTTGGGATCAGCGCACGCAGCTCCACATTCGGCACATCGCCGATTTCGCGGAACAACTCGTCTGTATCCGCCATTTGCGGCACGGCCTTTGGGTGCATGAACGAGCCGACTTCGATGACCGGAAAGCCCGCATCAATGAGAGAGTGGAGCATACTGAGCTTCTCGGCGGTGGAAATCAGTGTCTTTTCATTTTGCAGGCCGTCGCGCAGGCCGACCTCACAAAGGGTAACAGAAGAGGGAATATACATGCTCTGGACCTCCTGAAGAAAAACAAGATGGGTAAAGCTTACATATAGAAAGCGGGCAGCTTGCCCCTTTCATAAAGTCATCATAGTTTGAAATAACCGAAGATTCCAATAGAAGTTTCTGATAGAGCGATAGATGGCTTTAATTTGACGGGAATAAGCCCATGACAAAATGTGCGTTTGAGCAGGAAAGATGCAGTTCTTTGCGGTAAGAGAGTTGAAAAATGCAGCGTATTCATAGATAATATAGAAAATCTACCAATGGGGGTGCATCATATGAATTTGCAGCAGCTTTATTATTTCAAGGCGATCGCCGAGCTGGAGCACTATACCAAAGCGGCGGAGAAATTGCTGGTCAGTCAGTCGAGCCTGAGCCACGCCATCGCGGGACTGGAGGACGAGCTGAATGTCAAGCTCTTCGCGCGGAAGGGGCGCAACGTCGTGCTGACGAAGTACGGCAGGCTCCTGCTCCCGTATGTTTCCAAATCGCTGGAAACGCTGGAGACGGGAATGACCAAGCTCAACGACTTCATCAGTCCGGAAACGGGCATGGTCTCCCTTGCCTGCTTTCCGTCGCTGACGCAGTTCGTTCCCGAGATCATTGTGCGCTATATTTCGGAGACGAACCGCGTGAATGTCCGCCTGCAATCCAATCAGGAGGCGACCTACGCGGCGCTGCGGGACCAGCTTATCGCGGGCAAGGTCGATATGGTGTTTGCCACGGAGATCGACGACCCGCGCATCGACTCGACCTTCATCGGCGAGCATGAGCTGGTGCTGCTCGCTCCGCCGATGCACCCCCTCGCGCAGAGGGACAGCGTGGACCTGCGGGAGCTGGACGGCGAGGACTTTATCGCCTTCGATCACAGCGCCCAGATCCGCGCGCAGCTGGACAATATTTTCGACTGTTTACAGATCCACCCGAATATCCGCATGGAAAGTGGACAGGACGTCATCATCTACGGCCTCGTCGCGGCCAGCCACGGCGTCGCCATCGTGCCGTATCCGCTCGGCGGCACACCCTATCATGTGCGGCTCGTCCGCATCGCGGGGGACCTTCTTCCCGCGCGCAAGCTGTATCTTTCGTGGAACAAAGAGGAATACATGCCGCCTGCGGCGGAGTATTTCCGTGATTTCATTATTCGGCAGGGCGCGGTGTTCGATGAATTTCTTCACCGAAACTATGCGCGGCTCTATCGATAAGATAGACAAAAATACATGCAGGAAATCGAACGATAGGTGTAAACTCTGAATTGGACAGAACGAGCGGAATATAGTAGTATCTTTACAGCGAAACCAAAGCATATTTCTGATATAAGAGGACGGATTTTGGCAGAGAGCAAAGCGCTTCTTTGCTGAAAACCATGGCAAAATTTTATCGATTGCTGTGGATATATGCCGTCTCACGGGAGGTAATATGAGTAAAAAGCTTGTTTCCGACCTGATGGTAAATTATCTGGAGCGCCGCGGCGTGAAGTATGTATTCGGTCTGTGCGGCCACACGGTCATCGGCATGCTCGACGCGCTGTCGAGAAGCGAAAAGGTGAAGTATATCTCCAACCGCCATGAGGCGGTCGCTTCGACGGCGGCGGACGGCTATGCCCGCTTGACCCACAAGGCGTCGGTAGTCATGTGTCACCTCGGCCCCGGCCTGACTAACGTACTCACAGGTGTCGCCAATGCCGCGTTCGACTCCATCCCCATGGTCGTGATCGCCGGTGACGTGCCGAGCTATTATTTCGGCAAGCATCCGCATCAGGAGGTCAATATGCACGGCGATGCGACGCAGTATCGCATTCTTGAGCCGGTCGTCAAGCGCGCGTGGCGCGTGGACGACCCTGAGTCCCTGCCCGACATCATGGATAAGGCGTTCCGCCTTGCCGAGTCCGGCCGTCCAGGTCCGGTGCTGATCGACATGCCTATGGACATGTTCTCCCGCGAGATCGAGGAGGACCTCTGGGCGCGCACCTATCACGACAGCTCCGTAACGGCAAAGCCCGCGCTTGATCCCGCGGCGGCAAAGGCCATTGCGGAAAAGCTCGTGCACGCAAAGAACCCCGTGATGCACGCGGGCGGCGGCATCCTGCTCGCGCAGGCCTCCGAGGAGCTGGGCGCGCTGGCGGAGTTTCTCGATATCCCCGTGTCCCGCACGCTGATGGGACAGGGCTGCCTGAGTGATGAGCATCCGCTGATGATCGGTCAGACGGGCTTCTGGGGTCTGGAGCACACCCATCACTTTACTGCGAACGCCGATGTGATCCTCGGTCTCGGCACCCGCTTCGCCGAGGCGGACAGCTCCAGCTGGTATCAGGGCGTGACCTTCGATCCAGCCAAGACGACCTTCCTGCAGATCGACATCGACCCGATGGAGATCGGCCGCAACTATCCTGTTGAGATCGGCGCCATCGCTGATTTGAAGATCGCGCTGGTGCAGATTTTGGAGGAAGCCAAGCGTATCTGCCCCGAGGGCGTCAGGCGCCCCGGCCTGCGCGAGGAGATCGCCAAGGCCAAGGCCGACTTCAAGGCTACCAACGTGGACATTTCCAACGACAGCCGCTTCCCCATGACGCCGCAGCGCATCCTGAAGGACGTCAAGGAGACCATTCCGGAGGACGCGGTCATTTTCACCGACGTGGGCTGGAACAAGAACGGCGTCGCGCAGCAGTTCGACGTCACCATTCCCGGCACCATTCACCACTCCTCCGGCCTTGCCACGATGGGCTTCGGCGCGTCGGCGGTGCTGGGCGGCAAGCTGGCGGCGCCGGATAAGATGTGTCTGACGCTCACCGGCGACGGCGGCTTCGGCGTGAACCCGACCTGCCTTGCCACGGCGGTCGAGCAGGGCATCGCCTGCACCTGGGTCGTGATGAACAACTCCGCGTTTGGCACGATCGCCGGTCTGGAGAATGCGAACTACCAGACCAAGTTCGGCACCGTGTTCCACACGCCGGACGGCGCGGCCTACAGCCCCTGCTGGGCGGACGTCGCCAAGGCCTATGGCGTGGAGTCCATCCGCGTCGGCAGCGCCGAGGAGTTCAAGCCCGCGATGGAGCAGGCGGTCGCCGCGAACAAGGCGGGCCGTCCCTTCCTGGTCGAAGCGCCGATGGAGAACATCGTTGTCCCGACGCCCGGCTGCTGGAACATCAACGATATCTATTCTCCCAACGACCTTGTCCGCGACGGCAAGCTCGTGCAGAAGGAGAACGGCGTTTACATTACGCCGAACCACGCGAAGTCCCACAAGGCAAAGTAAAGAACGAAAGGGCTGCAGCAAAATGTATAGTTTTTGAAAGCATGCCCCGCCTAAAAGTGAGAAATATAGTGGGAGGAACCACAGAGATCTGTGGTTCCTCCCACTAAAATATTAAGTTGGAACTTAAAAGTTAAATTTGCAGTGCTTCCTTGCGGGGCATGTATTATCCTGCTGCGTCATGCTTCACCGGTCTCGTCGGTCAAGGTGTGGAGCGCATAATGATCCACAATATAGTCGCGCACACGGCGCACGGCGGGGGAGAGCGGACGGTTCTTTGCCCATGCCAGATACACGGTGCGGACGCACTCGCGGCCGATGTCGGCGATCGGGAGAACAGAGACCGGCGCGTTGTCCATGGCCGGCACCTGCGGCAGAATGGATACGCCGAAGCCGAGCGAAACGTACTGCAGGGCGGCGTTGCACTCGCGCACGACGAACAGAACGTTCGGCGTGATGCCCTCCTTGGCGAAGATCTGGTCCACGCAGATGCGCAGGCTGCTGGTCTTGTCCAGCAGGATGATAGGCTCGTTTGCAAAGTCGGCGAAGTTGACGAAGCTCCGCTCGGCCAGCGGATGCTCCTGCGGAACGGCAAGATAGAGCGGCTGCTTCATGATGGGGATCGTTTCGATCCAGTCATCTGTGTGCATGCAGAAAGTCAGGTCCAGATCGCCCTTTTTCAGCAGCCCCAGAAGGTCGAACGAGGACCCCTCGGAAAACTGGAAGCGCAGGCGCTCGTTTTCCGTCTGCTCGTATAGGTCCTTCATCAGCGCAGGGATCAGCGACGCGGAGATCGAATGGAAGTAGCCGAGACGAATGATCTGCATGGCGGAGCCGGACATCTGACGGAGGGCCTCCGTGCCATCGTTGATGGTGGCCAATGCGCTTTCTACATAGGGCAGGAACTGCTCGCCGTACATCGTAAGGGTGATCTTGCGGTCCTCCTTATTAAAGAGTTTGACGCCGAGTTCTTTTTCTAATTCGTTGATGGAATAGCTCAGGCTTGGTTGAGCGATATGCAACTCTTCGGCGGTGCGGGTGTAATGAAGAATATGAGCAAGAGCTTGAAAGTATTGAAGTTGTGCCAATGTCATATGACTGTTTCCTCTAAGCAAGAATATTATAGACAACATAAGTATATCACTTTTGCGTAACAACGCAAGAGCTGATGCAAAAAATAATAGAGAGCCTCTATAAAGCGTTTAATTTCTGGTATTGGACAGTTTCCATAGAAACCAGTAAAATAACACCATAAGCAAAAAACCTACACAGTATTTTAAACGTCAATCAAAGAAAAGGAGAACTTCATTATGGCAAGCGAAATCACTGCTGAGCAGATCGCTGAGATCGAAGAACTCGTTGCTCGCGCTCAGGCTGCTGCGAAAATTATCGAGACCTATGATCAGGCCCGCGTTGACCATCTTTGTCAGGCCGTCTGCGCCGCCGTCTATCCCCTGAAGGTCTGGGGCAACCTCTGCGACGAAGCGGTCGATGAGACCCGCCTCGGCTGCTACGAGGACAAGATCGCGAAGAACACCGACACCCCCGCCACCTTCTGGTCCTATCTGAAGGACAAGAAGTCCGTCGGCATCATCAGCGAGGACGCCGTCTCCGGCGTCATGGAGATCGCCCACCCCATCGGCGTCATCGGCGCCATCACCCCCGCCACCAACCCCACCGTCACGCCTCTCGGCAACTTCATGCACGCCCTGAAGGGCAAGAACGCCCTCGTGGTCTGCCCCGCTCCCCGGGCCCAGAAGACTTCTACCCACACCATCGAGCTGATGCGGGAAGCCCTGGTGGCCAACGGCGCCCCCGCCGATCTCGTGCAGGCGGTCGAGGAGCCCACCCTGGAGCATTCCGCCCAGCTGATGGCTGAGTGCGACCTGGTCCTGGCCACCGGCGCCTTCGGCCTCACCAAGGCCGCCTACTCCAGCGGCACCCCCGCCTACGGCGTTGGCCCCGGCAACCCCCCTGTGGTGCTGGACCGCGGCTATGACCTCACCGACGCCGTGAAGATGACCATCACCGCTGTCGGCAGCGACAACGGCATCCTCTGCGACGGCGACAACATGCTCCTGCACCCCGCCGAGGAGGAGAAGGCCCTCTTCGACACCATGCGCCAGGAGGGCGTCGTGGTCTTCGATAAGCCCGAGGACGTGGACAAGTTCCGGGAGGTCCTGTTCGTCAACGGCAAGTCCAACCCCGCTCTCGTGGGCAAGGACGCCACCGTCATCGCCAAGGCCGCCGGCTTCGATATCCCCG
>OLYN01001735.1_pt1 | contig 10732 bp, 9 predicted proteins | sample 1674231 | NCBI WGS metagenome assembly OLYN01 (sample SAMEA103958153, study PRJEB25191) | human gut metagenome
TGTCGAGTCGCTGCTTTATTCGTGGGAGTGGAAGAATAATGAAAATAAAAGGTAAAAATATTTTGCTCTCTTAAAAATATTACATACCTTTGCAATCCCTTTGTAAAAAGGCGGGAAATTTCGTTGAAATTTCTGTGCGGTGGGTTCGTATAACGGTTAGTACTCAAGATTTTCATTCTTGCAATAGGGGTTCGATTCCCCTACCCACTACTAAAAATATAAAAAAGTACAACAATGGCACAACATGCATCAGCAGACAAGCGCAATCGTCAGAACGAGAGGCGCCGCTTGCATAACAAGTATTATGCAAAGACTACACGCAACGCGATTCGCGCGTTGAGGGCAATGACTGTCAAGAGCGAGGCAGAGGCTTCAGCACCGAAGGTTTACGCGATGATTGACAAGCTTGCCAAAATTGGAGTTATCCACAAGAACAAGGCAGCAAACCTTAAGAGCGGAATTCAGGTTTACATCAACAAACTCGCATAATTCTCTCTTTTAACAAGAGGTTTCAAGCTATACTTTCACGGAAGCCTCTCAGAGCGCTTCCGTTTTTCTTTTTTCGGGATGTAGCGCAGTTGGTAGCGCACTACGTTCGGGACGTAGGGGTCGGGCGTTCGAGTCGCCTCATCCCGACCGAGGACATCAAAAGTCAAACGACTGATGGTGTCCTTGTTTTTTATACAGAGACCAAGGCGCAAGAGCGCCGTGCGCAGCGAACGAAGGGCAGGCCAAGTGGGATAGTGTTCGCGTAGCACCACTTCCCCTACGAGGGGACGGGAGGGGTCGAAATAAAGAGAGCCGCAGGGCAAATGCGGCTCTCTGACGGACGGAAAAGAAGTTATCCTAACTATCGCTTATTTGTGCGATAATGGGATTTCACATAAGTTCTCTTGTTATTGACATTTCTAAAATGTCCTCTGACAAGAATCTTTTTGTGTGGGACCTTTTCAGACTGTGTCTCAAGGCGTTCTCCCTCGCTTAAATAAATTGTGATACGAATCATATTCTTATGATTTAAAACTAAGTTCGGAAACGAGGAGTGGCCTGAATACAGTACATCGTCCGTATTAAACAAAAATACAGAGCAGATTTCCTGTTGAAGAAAATCATACTCTGTATTTAATTCATTTCAGCGAGGGAGACTTGCCCTCTCCCAAACTTAATTTCGTATCACTTTGCAAATGTAAGTAAAGTTAATTTAAAACGAAAAACTTTTATAACTTTTCTACATTAAAAGTGCTGAGACGTCTTGGCCAGCTGCTATGGCGTTGCGGATCTGAGTCGATGAGACTGTAACTAGCGGCATGTCAATGAGTCGGATGAGGTAGAGGGGATTCTCGTGCAGGAGGTTGTCGCGTATGGCGACAGTGTCGAAACCATCGCGGGGAAAAACCACGACCCCATATTCTTGCAATATTCGCCTCCAATCTTTCCACCGGCGAAAGTCCGCAATCTGGTCACCGCCTACGGTCAAAGTGAAGTTATCTGATGGATTCTCCTTCTTCAGCGCATCCAGCGTGTTTATCGTATAATTGGGCGAGGGCAGCCGGAACTCAATGTCCGAAACGACAATCTTGCCGCCCAGTTCCGGATGACGCTCAATCGCTGCCCGTGCCGCATCCAGTCGCGCCGGGGCATCAACAGCCGTAGCGCTGTCCTTCAGCGGATTCTTCGGCGACACGACCAGCAGCACACGGTCGTACAAATCCGCAAGTCTCCTCATGATCGCGAGGTGACCGATGTGCAGCGGATTGAATGACCCGGAATAAACAGCAGTTTCCATAAATATTAGAGAATCAACTATAATGACAGCTTGGCAGCTAAGGATTGTGGAGCAAGGCTTGCGATGAAGATAAAATCGCAGCAACCTTATGGTCGTGAGGATTTTATCAAGGAACATAACGCGGCAGACGCTGTCCTTATTTTTCTTGGCTCAAAAAATCGGAAACCAACCTCTCGGCATCCGCGTACGCCTTCTGCAGATCGTCGTTCACGATGATGTGGTCGAACTTGTCCGCGTATGTCATTTCCTCCGCAGCCTTTGCGACACGGCGCTCAATTGCCTCCGGGGAGTCCGTGGCTCGGCTGACGAGTCTCTGGCGCAGGACTTCCACCGACGGCGCCTGGATGAATACGGACAGCGCCCGGTCTCCAAAATATTTCTTGAGGTTGACCCCTCCCTTCACGTCGACGTCGAAAATAATTGCGTCTCCGTTGTCCCAAATGCGCTCCACTTCGGACTTTAGAGTCCCGTAGAATGAGCCTGGGTAGACTTCCTCATATTCAACGAATTCGTTGTCGGCAATCCTCTTTCTGAACTCGTCGGCGCTGATGAACCAGTAGGCAACGCCGTTCTTCTCGTCTCCGCGCGGTGCCCGTGAGGCTGCTGAAACAGAGAACTTGAGCTCCGGATGAAACTTGAGTATATGGCTGACTATAGTGCTTTTGCCCGAACCTGACGGGGCTGAGAAAATGACTGCTTTACGATTATCCATAATCTTTATATTGTTGTCTTTCGTTGCTGATTGCGGCTATCGAAATTTATCATATCACTCCCGACTGCCAATCTGACATATCCATACATTTTCGTATGGTTTTTGTATTCCGTTTTTATAGTTCGGCAAAATTAACTATTTTTGCCGAGATTTTTTGAAGCTTCGTAGAATAATATAATTCTTATATAATTTTATAATTATGGTATCTTACAAGGAACTCGGTCTTGTGAACACCCGTGAGATGTTCGCAAAGGCCATCAAGGGAGGATATGCAATCCCTGCATTCAACTTTAACAATATGGAGCAGCTTCAGGCCATTATCCAGGCCTCTGCCGAGACAAAGTCACCTGTGATTCTTCAGGTTTCAAAGGGTGCGCGCAACTATGCTAACCAGACCCTTCTCCGCTATATGGCAGAGGGTGCCGTTGAGTATGCAAAGGAACTCGGATGGGAGCATCCGCAGATTGTCCTCCACCTCGACCACGGCGATTCATTCGAGCTCTGCAAGAGCTGCGTTGACATGGGCTTCTCTTCAGTGATGATCGACGGCTCATCTCTTCCTTACGAGGACAACATCGCCCTTACGAAGAAGGTTGTCGAGTATGCTCACAAATATGACGTGACCGTTGAGGCTGAACTCGGTGTCCTCGCAGGTGTTGAGGATGAGGTTGCTTCAGAGGAGTCTCACTACACCAAGCCGGAGGAAGTCATCGACTTTGCAACCCGCACAGGCTGCGACTCTCTCGCAATCTCAATCGGAACTTCACACGGTGCCTATAAGTTCAAGCCTGAGCAGTGCACCCGCGACCCGAAGACCGGCCGTCTTGTTCCGCCGCCTCTCGCATTCGACGTTCTCCACGAGATTGAGAAGAAACTTCCAGGTTTCCCTATCGTTCTCCACGGCTCATCTTCAGTTCCACAGGAGTATGTTGACATCATCAACGCAAACGGCGGCAAACTTCCTGATGCAGTCGGCATTCCAGAGGAGCAGCTCCGCGAGGCATCAAAGAGCGCTGTCTGCAAGATCAACATCGACTCAGACTCCCGTCTCGCAATGACCGCAGCAATCCGTAAGGTCTTCAACGAGAAACCTGGTGAGTTCGACCCACGCAAGTACCTCGGACCTGCACGTGACGAGATGAAGAAGCTCTATGAGCACAAGATTGTTGATGTGCTTGGTTCAAACGGCAAGGCTGAATAATTGGGCGGGGAGCCCCAAAGGCGGTCTGCATCGTTGGACGCCTTGCCCCCCTCTTTAAGTCTTATATTGGAGACCGACTTCAAGTGAGTCGGTCTCTTTTGTTATGTATGTATTTGTGCCATTGAGGGCGGTAGAATGGCGTTTGTACAAAATTGAACCATTTTCGGATAATGAGTATATGCATGTTTGGCCATTTTTCCGGAGATTTGCAAGCGATATAATAGACGCGCGTTGCCGCGAAACGGAAAATTTAATAACCAAACCACTTATTATATGTTTTCAAGCAAATATTCAAATGTTTTGAGACGTGGCTGGCTGATGATGATTTTGTTCATCGGAAGTTTGTCGGCCGCTCTTGCTCAGGACAGCGCCGGTTTGAGAGTAATCGGTAATGTCACGGATGAAAAGGGCGAACCTCTCGTCGCAGCTACTGTCTATGCCAAAAACAACAAATCCGTAAATGCCATCACGGATCTTGACGGCAATTATTCCATCGTTGTTCCCGACAAATGGACGGTGCTCGTTTTCGATTTTGTCGGCTATGTCACAAAGGAGGAAACTGTCGGCGAACGCAAGGTAATCAATGTCGAACTTGTGGAGGACATCGGGCAGCTAGATGATGCTGTCGTTGTCGCCTACGGTACGCAGAAGAAGGAATCTGTCGTCGCGTCAATCACTTCGATTGAACCGTCTGCCCTCAAGGTTTCGACATCGCGTTCATTGACCAACAACCTTGCGGGAAACGTTGCCGGTGTGCTTGCCATACAGCGCTCCGGAGAGCCTGGCTATGACAATTCTACTTTCTGGATTCGCGGTATTTCCACTTTCCAGGGAGTTGGCGGAGACCCGCTCGTGCTTGTCGATGGAATCGAGAGAAGCCTCGATACGATTGATGCGGAAGAAATAGCATCGTTCTCCGTCCTCAAGGATGCGGCAGCGAGTGCCGTGTATGGAGTTCGCGGTGCAAACGGAGTCATCCTCATCAACACCAAGCGCGGTGAGGCCGGAAAGCCGAAAGTTACAATCAAGGCCGAGTTCGCCGGCACACAGCCTGTCAAGCTCCCGTCATATATCGGTTCGGCCGACTATATGCAGCTTCTTGATGACGTCCTTGTGGACACCGGCTCGCTCCCGATGTACACGGACCAGATTGCCAAGACAAGGGCTGGCTATGACCCGGACATCTATCCTGACGTGAACTGGATTCAGGCAATCTCCAAGAACTGGGCGGACAATCAGCGCGTCACAGCCGAAATCAGCGGCGGTAACGAGAGGGTTATCTACTCTATGGTCTGCGCATTCTACAATGAAGACGGAATCCTTACGCACGACAAGTCAAAGGAATGGGACCCGTCGATAAAGCTCCAGCGCTACAATGTCAGAAGCAACGTTGACATAAAGCTGACCAACACTACCAAACTCCGCATCAACATCGGAGGTTACATGCAGGAGCGCAACTCCACTCCTGACAGCGTGAGCGAAATCTTCAACCGTGCCTTCAGGGCGGTTCCTTTCAAGTTCCCGGTTCAATACTCTACAGGCGAAATTGCCGGAACGGAGGAGTCGAATGTCTGGGCTATGGCCACACAGCGCGGATACAACAGGACGACTGCCAGCAAGATTGAGACGCTCGTGACTCTTGAACAGGATCTCAAGTTCCTCACGGAAGGTCTCAAGGTCAGGGCGTCATTCTCCTTTGACCGCTATTCAACCGGAACCGTGAGTCGCACGATGAATCCTACCATCTACAACCCCGCATCCGGACGTAACGAGGACGGCTCTCTCATTCTCACGGTGAAATCAAATGGCAGCAATACGCTCGGTCATTCGTCTTCTGGAACTTTCGGAAACAAGAGCGTCTATCTTGAGGCCGCTGCAACATACGACAGGACATTCAATCGCAAGCATGCCGTTTCCGGTCTCCTCCTCTTTAACAGGCGAAACTATGACAACGGAGGAAAGCTTCCGTACAGAAACCAGGGTCTTGCAGGAAGGGCATCATACACCTATGCCAACAGATATGTTGCCGAGTTCAACTTCGGCTACAACGGTTCGGAGAACTTCGCTCCGGGCAAGAGATACGGTTTCTTCCCTTCAGGAGCTCTCGGATGGGTCATTTCAGAGGAGCCGTTCATGGCAGGTGCAAAGCACGTCCTTTCAAAGTTGAAGCTGCGTGCGTCATACGGACAGACCGGTAACGCTTCCCTTGACGGACGTCGTTTCGCCTACCTTTCAACCATCACGGACGACTGGAACACACTCAAAGAGTACAGGTGGGGCTATGAGTCCAATTACAACAAGAACGGTATGGCAGAGGGTGACTTCGCCGTTCCGGACCTTACTTGGGAGAAGGTGAACAAGGCTGACGTCGGCTTTGAAATCGGCCTTTTGGACGGGGTCGCAGACTTCCAGGTGGACTTCTTCGACGAGCGCAGAAACAACATCTTCATGGAGAGGACTTCCATTCCGATGACCGCCGGATTTATCAAGTCTCCTTGGCAGAACTTCGGACGTGTGAAGAACCAGGGTGTTGACCTTTCCCTTAACATCAGAAAGCAGTTCGGACGTGATTTCTTCATTAGCGCGATGGGAACCTTTACATACGCGCACAATACAATTCTCGAAATGGACGAGCCGGCTGCAGTGGTTGGAACCAACAGGGCAGAGACCGGACATCCGGTGGGGCAGCTCTTCGGATACATCGACGAGGGGCTCTACACCTACGATGATTTCGTGGATGTCGAGAATGGAATACTCCGTTCTGACCTTCCGACCGTCACGCTTGTGTCAAAGGTTCGCCCTGGCGATATAAAGTATAAGGACGTAAATGGGGACGGCAAGATTGATGTCTATGACAAATCACCTATCGGCGGCACAAAGAACCCGGAGATGGTGTATGGTTTCGGATTCACGTTCTCTTGGAAGGACCTCGACATCTCGGCTCTCTTTCAAGGAGTTGGCAAGACTTGGAACATCCTTTCCGGAAACATCATTCCTGCATCCAACAAGGGTACCACCTACAACATTTTCACGAACTATACAGACCGTTGGACGGAAGATAATCCGAGTCAGAACGTATTCTATCCGCGTCTTGACTATGGTGTGAACGCGAACAACAGTCAGGCGTCCACATGGTGGCTCAAGGATATGAGTTTCCTCAGACTCAAGAACATCGAAATCGGATATTCGCTTCCGAAGAAGTTTGCCGAGAGGTCTTTCATTTCCAGCGCGAGAGTCTACCTGCGCGGAACCAATCTGCTTACTTTCTCTAAGTTCAAGCTCTGGGATCCGGAGCTCGCCTCTAACACTGGTGCGGCCTATCCGGTTATGAAATCAATTTCAGCTGGTCTCGAATTCAAATTCTAAAATCATTTCGTGATGAAAAATCTTAAATTATCATATTTGATTGCAGGTCTCATCGCCATTTTCTCGGCTGTCTCCTGTGACTACCTTGACAAACAGCCTGATGACCAGTTGGATCTCGAAACTGCATTCGAGAACAGGACCAACCTTGAGCGCTGGCTTGCCTACATCTACAACGGCATACCGACATTCTACCACTATGACGGAGCCATTGCCATTGCCGATGACCTCACGCCCCCTGTCGGCTGGGAGTCGCAGGGCTTCAAGGCTATTCTCTATCAGAACGGTAACTTTACCCCGGCACAGGGTGGCATCATCAGCTATTGGGAGGAATTCTCAAAGAGGATCCGTTCTGCCTACATCTTCATCGAGAATGCCCACCCGCTTTTTGATGTCTCAGCCAAGGAGATAGAGTGGATGAAGGCCGAGTGCCGTTTCTTCATCGCGTACTATCATGCAATGCTTGTGACGACCTACGGCGCGGTGCCGATGATTACTGGCCCAGCTCAGGGAACCAATGCTTCAGACATGCAACTCAAGCAAGCTCCTTTTTATGAGGTTGTTGACTGGGTGGCTCAAGAACTGAAGGAGACTTCCGAGATTCTTCCGGCTTCATACGAGGAGGCAAACAAGTATGGTCGTGCCACATCCGTGATGTGCCTTGCCGTCCGTGCCCGTCTGCTCACCTTTGCCGCCAGCCCGCTTGTGAACGGCAATCCTGACCTTGCCGGTATGGTCAACTGTGACGGAACACCGCTTTTCTCGACGGAGTTTGATCCTGAGAGGTGGAGAACGGCAGCCGATGCCAACATGGAAGTCATCGAGGCCGCCAAGGAAAACGGTTATGAACTTTATGTCGAGAGACTTGACAATGGCAGCGTTGACCCGTACATGTCCTATATGAACGCGGTTCTCATGCGTTGGGATCAGGGAAATCATGAAGTCATATTCCCGAAGACATACGACAGCGGCGCATATTTCGACAGGCAGTGCAACCCTCGAAGCATGGGTGGCGCGGGTGCCATCGGCGTGACTCAAAACCTTGTGGACGCCTTCTTTATGAGCAACGGTCTTGTTCCTATCACCGGATACGGCGCGAACGGACAGCCAATCATCAACCCGGCATCCGGTTACACCGAGACTGGCTATTCAACCGCAGACTACAAGGATGACACGAAATACTTCTATGCCGAGCAGGGTGCTGTCGAGGGACAGAAGACAAATCACGTGATAACGACCAAAGGCACCTACAACATGTACTGCAACCGTGAGCCGAGATTCTACATCTCAGTTCTCTACAACGAGCAGTATCATTGGGGCAAGGATAAGCACAAGTCCTCCAATAAATACACCGACTTCTTCTCCGGCGGACAGGACGGAGGACCGAGCCACGATGCTCCTACAGCGGGCTACCTCGTGAGGAAGATGGTGGATCCGTCAGCCATTCCGAGCGACGGCTCCGGAAAGTTTAAGACACGCCACGGCGCAATCTACCGCCTCGCGGAGGCCTATCTTTCATACGCCGAGTGCTTGAATGAATACAGCATCGCGAAGGGAACGTATGATGCAAACAAGAACGAGATTCTTTCCTATGTGAATAAAATCAGGGAGCGTGCAGGCATCCCTCAGTATGGCACGGGTGTCGATTCTGACGGTGTCGAGATGATTGTTCCGCCAACCGACGGCGAGACTCTCCGCGACCTCATTCACAGAGAAAGGCGTGTCGAACTCAACTGCGAGGCCGGCAACCGTTTCGATGACCTCCGCCGCTGGAAAGAGGCTGCGACAGTTCTTAACGGGCCTTTCTACGGAATGGATTCGCGTGCGACGAAGTCCAACAGGGACGATTACTACAAGAGAACTCAGTACCAGACCCGTCGCTTCATCAGCTACTGGTGGCCGATTCCTCAGGACGACATTGACAAGAACGTAAATCTCCGTCAGTTCCCTGAATGGTAGGCACTAACGATAAAAAGAGTATTCGATATGAAAAACAGACATATATTATTCGCGGTAGCCGGTCTCCTTTCGTTGGCTGCCTGTGACAAGGGCGGATTTCAGGGCCCGGACAGAAGTATGTACGATGTTGTCGAGACCATGACACTCGAAGCCTCAGCACGGGATGTTGTCCTTGATGCGGAGGAGGTGGATAAAGTTGCCTTGACGTTCACGTGGACTCCGGCAAGAGAAATGCCTGACGACTATCTGGTGACATACGTTACCTTCCTCGATGTTGAAGGAAATGACTTCAGCAATGCTGTTCGTCAGGTAGTTGACGACGGAGTGTTCACCAAGGAATACACGACTCAGGAACTGCAGAATCTTCTCGTGGAGAAGTGGAACAAGAACTATTCGCGTGCGGTGAACATGCAGTTCAAGGTCATTGCAAAATGGGAAGGCGGAGAAAAATATGTGATGCCGGAGGTAAGGACCATTGATTTCAGCGTCCGTCCTTTCCGCCCGCTCACCTTTGATGCTGACCGTATATTCCTTTCCGGCGATGCGATGACCGGCACGACACGAAAGCCTATGGGCAAGACCCCGGAAAGCGACTACATCTATGCCGAGGAAGTCTACCTCCGCGCAGGGGAAATGACCATTCCTATCGAGTATCAGGGAATGACTTCCTATATCTGCCCTGCGGATGGAAGCGTTGAAGTTCCGGATAATGATCAGGTTGACTCAAAGCCGGCCGGCACGCAGTACAATGCCGTTGTCAAGGAGCTTAAGGCCGATGCAACTCTTCCTGCATGGAAGATTCCTGTCGAGGGCTACTGGAGGGTTATAATCGACATCGAGAACAAGACCGTCAAGTTCTTCTCTCCGAAGAACAGACTTGAACCGCTGACTGTCGAGTTTGCTTATGAGGGAAGGAATCCTGCATCATGGATTCTGACAAAGACCCTGCTGGCCGGCAACTACTATCTCAATTCGATGACAGGCTGGGACAGCTGGAAAGGCAAGGCATTCCCGTTTGTGGTGTCGAAGGTTGACCCTATGATTCTCATCTGGTCAGGTGCGTCGTTCAACATGAAGGATGCGCTCTGCGTCAAGGTCGCTCAGGGACCTGCCGAGGTTGACGATATCAGGGCAGGAGAAGGAACAGGCGGAGAAGATCCTGTCAAGAACGGGGCCGGAATGACGTTTATTTCAAAGGTTCTGGCATTTGTGCCGGCATCTGAACCGGGTGTGGCTGCAACAGCCGACATGGAACTCAAGATGGGCGAATGGATGAACACGGTTCCTGTTGTCAGCAACAGAAAGTGGAAGCCGGCTTCCACAGTGAAGATCAGCCGAATCACTATTGACGCAAGAAACAATAAGATTCGTTTTGACTGATATGAATATCTCCATTAAAGAAACACTTCTTGTCTTGGCGATTGCCGCTGTTTCTGCCTGCGCTTGCGCGAAGGGGGAAAAGCCTTCCGGAAATGGTGGGAATGGCGGCGAGATTGCCGGCAACACAACTGTCAAGATAAGCCCTGACAGGAAGACTGTTCTGAAGAATCCGCTCAATGGTTGGGTCATGTATGTTTCCGGTACGGCGGACCCGTCCTATTTCGACACGAAAATCTATGTTTCGGAACTTGGAAAGGAAGTCTATGTAAGGGATTACGCCTCTGCGGAAAGTAATTTCTTCCAACTGACGTGCGGCGCATGAACTCAGCAA
>OLYN01001737.1_pt1 | contig 10726 bp, 7 predicted proteins | sample 1674231 | NCBI WGS metagenome assembly OLYN01 (sample SAMEA103958153, study PRJEB25191) | human gut metagenome
ATCGTTTTCTGCAACACCATGTGCTATCAGTTCATGAGTGGTTACATAGTCCGTAATAACGACACCATCAAAGCCCCATTTTTTGAGTAGTGTGTCTTGCATCAGCCATTGGGGAAAATGTGACATGCGCACCGTCTGCGGAAGCTTCATAAGCAGTATGCTTTCCGCACTCCTCCACCAGCTCCATATCCCAGCTGCAAGCCAGTGCAAGAGAAATGGGGTAACTTGTTATGTACCCGTACACGATATCCGCCATGAATAGCAATCGGATTCGGCTATGCTCCAAATGACGTTTCTGAACATCATATACCTTTTCAGCACCCAGAACATTCAGAACAGAACCGGCATTTTCCGCCACCCAAGGTTCTATTCCCAGTTCGGCGCACGGGCCGGTAGGCACTTCTTCTGCGCCAAAGAATCTACCATCCAACTGTACCAGCTGTCCGATTTTTTCCTTGAGCGTTAGGCTGTCCATCAGCTTCTTCAGATCCTGTAGCTTATTTCTGATTTGAGTCTACCAAACTATCTGCATAAGCGCAATGACACAGTTTATTTTGAAATTGCCTTTTTTGAAAAATCCGAGTCGAGCGGCAAAATCAAAATAACATTTTTTGAGGAAAATAGTGAAAAGTGAAATTCAAGATCCTTCAAAAAACGCAACACATCGTTTATTCGTTACTTTTCACCTTTTTTCAAAACGCCTTATGCTATGTCGGAGCCGGAAGAAAATTTCCTACAAATATCACGCGAAAAAGTCCATTGCATCTTTCCGCACACTGCCACTTCTCACTTCTAAGGTGGGATATCAGTGGATTTGTCCGGCTTGAAGTCCAGCGGGTTGAAATAGGTACTGCTGTCCACCGAGATATTGGCAACCTCGCCGCCCAACTCTTGCACAAGCGGCGCGTACTCATTTTCGGGGTCTACGACATAGAATCGGGCCTTAGTATTTTAGAATCGTAATGTGCAGGAGAATTTCGTTTGATTTATTATCATAAAATTTGTACGTTCCATTCCGTACCGCAGACGAGCATAGACACAAAATTGTCACAGCAGTGCAATAAAGCAAAAACAAAGTGTAACATTTTTAGGCAACGGAATTAACCCACCTAAAAATGTTGCACTTTTATTTTGCTGAAAATGTTACTTTTGGATTATGCCTGAACTAATAATTAAAGTTTCAACTTTCCCAAATAGTCACATTTGAAAAATCAGACTCGACCGGATTTTCAGTATAGAAGATAACTACACTACAGACATTATAAATCACTTTCTATGTCATATTCCTCAAAATCTGATACTGTTTACCATGTATGCTTCCATCCTTCGTAAAAATACCGCTATTACAACTTCTTTGTACGCAAATGCATCCTTTTATTTTTGACAGATCCTATCATTGTCATATTTCATCATTCAAGCGCCATATTTTAACGTATCATAGTACATTTATTAAAAAGTCAAATATAACATTTATGTATCGCAAAAGAAGAAATGGTACTTTTGAAATGTACAAAAATGGCTCATTTAGCGAATGCAAATTCATCAGATGTTATGATCGCATCATTTTGAGGCAAAACAATCGTTTTATCTCTACAATTATATAGTGAAACTGTTACGGTATGACTTTTACCGTCCTCTTTTGCAGAGCTTTATTTACTTTTCAAGCTATGAATGGCCTTGAACAGGATGCCCGATAAACCGCAGGACTTGATTGCCGCACAACAATAAAGCAAATAAAAAACGAGCTTTACCATTTTTTCTCTGGCAAGGCTCGCTTCTCTGCTTTGTTTGTTAATCCAGCCGGAACACCTGCTCCAGCTTGGGCTGGGCACCGGTCACGGGGTCCATTTCCAGCTCCAGAATATCTTTCATATACTCATTCCAGCGGTCCACAATGGGGCTTTCTGCCTGCACTTTTTCAGCATAGGCAACGCCTTTTTCGCATTCATAGTAGCCAAAAAGTTCATCTTTGCAATAAAAAATGCTGTAATTGCAGATGCCTGCCTCTTTCAAAACCTTGACCATCTCCGGCCAGATCTCTGCGTGGCGGCGCTGATATTCTGCCTTGCAACCGGGTTTGATGCGGCCTTTCCATGCCATATGTTCCATGTTGATTTCCTTTCCGTACAAACATTTTTATTTTGTATTACGTTAAAACCAAAGTCAAAAAACAAGGTTGCATCCGCACCTTATTTTTGGTAAAATTACTGTAGTGTTACTATTCTTTTCATTTACATTATATTGCTTTTTTTGATCTATTTCACACCACAAAGCACTGTTTATTTTGTGATAATTCTACTGAGGTGATCCCTTATGTTGACCTATAATATGGACGTGGAAGAGCGCAGTGTGTGGCTGCGTGCAACGCCAAATAACGCCGTGTTGGCACAGCCGTTTTATGCAACGGAAGCCGGACTGTTTTATGGGCGTTCCCACTTTGCCACAGCCCGTACAGACAAGGAAAGTTACATCCTTTTTTATACCCTGGCCGGGGCTGGCTTGATTGAGCAGAACGAACAGCACATTGAGCTGCCGCAAGGTGCCGCACTGCTGATGAACTGCCGCACACCGCAAAGTTACTGCACGGCCCCCGGCTATGATGTATGGGAGCACTACTGGGTACACCTTGACGGTGTTGGGGTTAAAACGTTAGCCGATTCCGTACAGTCGCAGGGGCGGCTTACCGCCGCGCATGTCAGCCGCATGGAGATGCAACCTTTGTTTGAAACACTGTTTGCCGAGTGGAAAAAGGAAACCACCACCGCCCAGATCGAAATTGGGTTGACACTGCACAAAATGCTGGCACTGCTTGCCCACCAGCAGCTTTCCGGGGACGAAAGCCGTTCCAACCGGACCATGATCAAGCAGATTGCAGATTATATCCGTGCACATTATGCGGAGCCCATCAATCTGGATATGCTGCTGGCGCAGATCCCTGTCAGCAAAAGCTGGTTTTTGCGGCTTTTCCGGCAATATATGGGCACAACACCGTACAATTTTTTGTTATCCACCCGTATTACCCGCGCAAAAGAACTGCTGGTTCTGACAGATTTCCCTGTTGGCGAGGTTGCCCGCCAGGTTGGCTTTGAGGATGAAAGCAATTTTTCCACCCGTTTTTCTTCCATGACAGGCCAAAGCCCGCAGCAATACCGCAAAAGCGCACTGAAGCCTTTTGCCCATAATTCATAAGCGCAAGACAAAGTACGGTCTCATGATGATTTTTCTATTGCAGAGCCGTGCTTTCTTTTATTTCTCACCGGTTCAGATCAGCGTTCGCTTCATCCATTCTTTGCTGTAATACCGCACCACCGGGATGATACAGCCGGAAGCCCAGCTTAACGGGGTGGCAAGCCAGATACCCCACACACCCAGGTGCGGCGCCAGCAAAGAGGCAAACGCCAGCCGGGCCCCCCCCCATCTCAAACAGGCCTGCAACCAGGCTGACATTTACATCCCCTGCACCGCGCAGCACGTTCAGATAACTGTTCATTACCGCGGCAATAATATAGGCAAACCCCATTACACTGAGAAAATCCGCCCCTTGTGCAATGCTGGCAGCATCGGTGGCTGGGTCAAGGAAAATCGACAGCAGCAGCCGGCGCGATGCAAACACCGCGACGGCCAACACCAGGCAGATCACGCAAAGCGCTTTCAGCGAATCACGCAGGCCCTGGCACACGCGGTCTATATCGTGTTTTCCCATATTCTGCCCCGTGTAAATGGCCAGTGCATTGCTTACCGATACCACAACCTGAATCGTCAGCGAATCGATCCGCTGCACAGCGGTGTAAGCCGCCATGGTCACACTGCCAAAACTGTTTACAATTCCCTGCACGGTCATACCGCCAAGAGTTATCATGCAGCTTTGCAGCGCCGTAGGCAGGCCAAAACGCAAAATCAGGGCGGCATCCACTTTGTTAAAACAGAGCCGTACCAAGGCAAAGGCAAAGGGCTGTTTCTGCCGCCATAGTTCGCAAAGGCAGACCCCTGCAGAAAGGAACTGTGCCGCTACCGTTGCCAATGCTGCCCCGGCTACCCCCATGTGCAGCCCCAAGATAAACCACAGGTCCAACACAATGTTGCAAAGGCTGGAAACCACCATAGCGGCCAACGGCGTGCGGGAATCCCCAGTGCTGCGCAGCACAGCGCCCGCGGCGTTATACAGGGCATTGCCCAGCAAAAGCCCTGCTGTAATACGCAGGTAAGTCACACCGGCATCCAGCAGATTTTCCGGAACTTGCAGCAGGCGCAGCATTGGCTCAGCCAGCAGCACCCCCAGCAGTGACATTACAACGGATGCCGCTAAAAGCAGCGTCAAAAATGTTCCCAACAGGCGGCGCAGTTCATCATACCGTTCAGCACCCCAGTATTGTGACACAATAACGCTGACACCTGTTGCAAGCCCAGCCAGCAGCAGAAACAGGCAGGCATTGATATTGCCTGTACTGCCCACTGCCGCCAGCGCGTCTGCACCAAGTGCCCGTCCCACGATAGCGGTATCCACCACATTGTACAGCTGGTTGAAAAGGTTCCCCATCAGCAGCGGCAGTGCGAAAGAGAAGATGACATTCAAGGGCCGCCCTTGTGTCATATCAACGTTGGAACGCAGAACCTGTCCACGAATGCTCATAAATTTACCATAGCCCCTCCATAGGGCAGTGCATTTCCCCGCAAGCGGCACAGGGAATGAAGGGCCGATTTCAGTGTATTGGCCGCAGCACATCCCACTGGCATAAGGAACCGTGGGGTTCCCGTTGGCATAACGTCCGGTGCTGATCAAAATGTGCACCGGACGTTATGTTTTTAGTTTTGGGGCAAAATTTTGGTTTCCAGCCCATCCAGCTCAACGGCAATATCGTCATCGGGGGTCTTGACCACTGTAGATTTCTTCTGCGTGCTGTTATTGATGACAACCAGAGTTTTGTCGGCGGGGAACCATGCGGCCTCGGTTTCGGGGTCCGTGGTCAGCCAATCGCTGTTCAGCGGCAGCCCCTTGGCCCACAGCAGCAGGTTCAACAGCATGCGGGCGTTGACAGGGCTGTATTCAAACCCGGCCATGTACACACCGCGGCCCTTGCCGAACGCATGGGCAGCAATAGCGGGGGTGCCGTCCACCTCAGCCAGCACACGGGTACCGCCATCGGTCATGTACAGGTGGTCGTGGGTTTTCAGCGTTGCACCGTCCGGGATCAATCCATCCACCGGTTCTGCCTGCACCGGCCAGCGGCCATGGCAGACACGGGCACCGGTATCCTCGTCCACGCCCAGGATGCGTGCCATGCGGAAGGTATCGCCGTAACCGCTTACTGCGGACGGTTCCTCTACCCCCAGCAGCACGCCGCCGTTGTATACCCACTTGTTCAGCGCGGCAACCAGGGTTTCATCCTGCCAAGCATCGCCGCCGCTCCATGCGCTGCCCGCGCGGCCTGCGTTGATGATAACATCTACATCGTCAGGCACGCCGTTCTTCACATCGTCAAAGTTGATGAATTTCACGTTCACCGGAAGCCCTGCCAGTGCTTCGTTGATGTGGATAAGGGTGTGCATATAAGTCTCATGGAAATGGCCGGACAGCGTCCAGGGACGCAGGCTGCCCCAACTGTGCAGAACCGCCACCGTCAACGGCAGGGTCGCCACGGCACCATGGGTATGCAACTCCTTAATAGCGCGGAACTCGTCAGAAATATCCGCGATATACTCCACAAAATCCGGGAAGTCATTCAAAAGGTGCAGGTAGCCGCCCAGGCCGATGCGGTCGATCTTGGCCCGCAGCAAGGCGCGGCGGACATGGTTCCAATACTCAGCTGCATCGCGGGTGGGGTTGCCGCCCGGTGCAAAGGTCGGTGCACCGCCCAGGCCCACCGGGAACAGGTACGGATGGAACCGCAGCTCATGCACCGGCGCATCAACGCCCGCGCACATCCGGGCTTCATAACCAGAAAACACGCACTTGATGACGCCGTCAAAGCCGAATTCCTTAAAGTGCGGGCCGTAAGGTTCAACGCCCACCCAGCTATCGTCATAAAATACATAGGCACGCTTGCCGTAACTGTGGACCAAATCCACCAGTTTTTTGCCGTACCCGGCCACAAACTGCTGGGTAAACTCCATGTAATCCCGCTTGTGAGCCGTCGGCGGCATGTGGGTCACCTGCAGGCTGCCCTTGTTGATAAAGTCCTCTGCCGTCAGGGTATACCCATACTGGGCCGCAAAATCATCCAGCGCCTTTTCCGATACGGTAAAGTCATAGCTGCCCCAGTCCGTAAACAGATTCTGGTTGCGCTTATCGCTGCCCCAGATCCAGACGAAGTTATAGAACATACTGGTAAACCGCACCACGTTGGTCTGGGGGTGGGTCTCGCACCAATTTTTCAGCCAGTCGTACAAAAAGTCCTGAGCTTCCTTGGTGCGCGGATCAACAGGCAGCAGGTGCTCACTGGTCCAGCTGTTGGTAACATGGTTGTACATGTTGATCTCTTCCCAGGTGCGCCATGCCAAAAAGCTGACCGTGTAAGCATGGAATGGCACTGGACTTGCCACAGTCACTGTACCTGCGGCAGCATCCCACTGCCATGTGTCCGCAGGCAGCAGCTTGTTGGCCGTGCGGTCCCAAACCTGCCAGTAACGCAGGGCTTCGGGGCGGTCATTGATCTTGAACTGCTCATCAAAGAACCCCGCCATCGGCTTAACGGTCAGCGGCTCTTCGGCAGCAATGACCGGCTCTGTGCTCAAAAAGGACTGCTGTAAACATTCCGGGTGTTCCTTTGCCCAGGTATTGTGGTCACGGATGATGCAGATGGTGGAGTAAATATCGTACCCGGCGTTGAGAATTTCATCGGAAAGCTGGGTGCCATCACTATCGCGGATCACATCCGCGCCCCATTTTTTTGCAAGTTCCAGCGTAAGTTTTTCCTGCCCAGATTCACCCGGCAGCGTAAATCCGCCGCTTGTATGTTCAAATTTCATCTCCAGTCACTCCTTTATTCAAATATGCAGGCGGCGGCAGATTTCTGCAGCGTTACTGCGGTTCAGCGGTTTTGTCAGGGCTTCGGGGGCAATCAGGCCTTCCGCCACAGCCTGGCCCACTGCCCGCCTTGCGTAAACGGGCACAGAGTCCGGCACAGGCACGGCATCCGCCAGCGGGCGGCGGCCTGCAGCACCGGGAATCAGCACAGCCAAAAAGTCAGCCGCTGTTACTGTCTGATTCGGGTAAAGGCTGCCATCCGCAACCCATTCCGGTGGGATCAAGTCATTCTGCGCGGCGCACTGTATGGTTCCGGCATACGTTTCATGCCCGACAATATCGCTGTACAGGTCATTGTACACATTGATGGGAAACAGTTTAAGCGCCTTGATTGCCAGTTCCAGCGCTTCGGCACGAGTCAGCGTATCGTTGGGGCGGGTGGCATCGTAATCGGCAAAGGGATCGCCTTCCGGCGCAGGAATCGCGCAATCTGCAGGAGCTTCCAGCGGTACAAACGGCGGTGTCGGCGTCCACTCCGGGGCATCCGTCACCATCAGCCCCAGCGCATCGCCCAGGGCATGGGCCACAAAACCCGCCATTTTATAAGCACCAAAATCATTGGTGTGGGTATAGTCGCCTGGGTAAAACCACCGCTTAGCCGTTTCCAGCCCATCCTGCTGCATCAGCGCCATGGCCCAGGTGTGCAGGTCAAGAACCATCACATTTTCAGCTTTGCCCAAAGTCAGCACTGCATCAGCAAAATCTGCCAAAAAGTCGTTATAGTGTGCGGCATCTTTCCAGCTGTTGCGCGCCAGCGGTGTGACCAGCACCGGCACAGCTCCGGCTGTGCGGGCTTCCTTTATATAGGTACGCAGGCGGTCGGTATAGCCGCCGTATGCCTGCAAATGTGCCAATTTCTGGTCATTGTGGCCAAACTGGTAGAGGCAGATATCCCCTGCCCGCAGCCGCGGTTTGACAATATCCCAGTGTCCTTCGCTCGTAAAGCTCTCGGTGGTCAGGCCGCTGTGGGCGTGGTTGGTGATGCAGGCATCCGGCAGATAAGCGGGCAGCATCTGCCCCCAGCCGCAATAGCTTGTGCCCGGTGCATAGGGCAGATTTGCCGTCTGATCGGTCACAGTTGAATCACCGCACACCCAGATGCGGCGGACATCTGGGGCTTCGGTCACCGCTGCCGCCGCCAGTGCGCCCCCCACAACCGTCACGTTCACAGCGGTACTTGGCACGGCATCTACCTGCCCGCGCGGCACGATGGGAAACACATCGCAATACGCTGTTATGGTTTTGTTCTCCCCTGCTGCCAGTGTACCGCGCCAGACAAGACGGCGGCGGCCGATGAATACCAGCACTTCCCCTCCATCTGTACCGGTCACGGTAATTTTGGTACGGTAAACACCCTCTGCAGGAACATCTACCCGGAACCACACCGGCAGGCTGCGGCATTCCAGGTCCTCTGTCCGTACTGCATCGGTGGCAGTTGCCTGCACGCCGTATTCCGTGCAGGTCACATCACAAATTGCGGTACCCGCGTACCACCACTGCGGCAAAAAGCTGCTGTTCGTTTCCGGAATGCGCAGCGCCGCATTGGCGTTGTACACCGCACCGATTACAAAACCGAAACCCGTTTGTTTGTTGTAGGAAGATACGCCTTGCACGATGTTCCATGTAAACTGCATCTTATGTACACTCCTTTGTACATTCAACAAATGGTATATACTTTCCGTGGGCGTTGACGGGTCGGTGCAGGCACCGTCCCTTGCAACGGTTGTTTTGCATAAAAATTGGGGCCGCTGCCCGGCAGCGGCCCCAACAGCGCATGATGTATACGCGATTTTAAATTTTCTTACTTGACAACCAGGACATTGCCATCAGCAATCAGGCTTGCCTTTTCATCGAGGATTTCCTGATAACCGGCATCCAGATACTCCTGGCAGTACTCCTCATACTTGGACTCAAACTCGTCGGGGCTGCAGGTAACGCAGTCAACATAGGCTTCCTGCCACAGGCTGTTCAGGTCAGCGCTGTATTCGGTGGTAGCTTGAACTGCCTTGGAGAAGATCGGGGTGATGATACCGCTGCTCTCGCCCTTCTTTTGCAGGTCGTAAGCATCTTGGACAACCCAATCATAACCGGCGGGAGCCAGGGTTGTCTTGTTGGCCTGCAGGTCAGCGGCCTCGTCGCCGTAGTGCTGGACCTCCTGAACGAGGCACCAGTAGTCCTTGTTATTATTGTTGCTCAGCTTGTCGTCACCGGTGTAGTCGGTGTTGTAAACATTGATGCCGTCCACGACGTTATAGGTCTTGCCCTCTTCGCCGTACTGGAGGTACTTCAGGTTATCGGGCTGGCTCATCCAGTCAAGGAACATATATGTGGCGGCGCGCTCCTCAGCGGTGGCGTTGGCGTTGATGCCCATAATCATGCCGTAGCTGGGATACTCATAGTAGTGTGCGGTGAAGCCATCGGCAACCGTGCCGGAAGCGGTAGAACCCATAACGGCTACTTCGGCGTTGGGGTCGTTGGCCAGCAGGCTGCTGAACACGTCGGTGCCGCTGGACATATAGAAGCTGTACGTAGCGCACTGACCGGAGACAAACTTGCCCTTGGCCAGCGTGTCATCGGTGGTCAGGTAAAACTCCGGATCAACGATGCCTGCGTTGTACTTCTCGTTCATATCCTGCAGGTAATTCTTGGTGGCGGTCCAAGTAAACGGTGCAACGTTCAAATCCAGGTACTGGGCCAGCTCGTCATCGCTGGTGCCCTCGGGGATCCAGTTGTAGAAGTAGGTGAAGCTCTTGGTGATCAGCGGAGCGTTCTCAACACCAAGACCCGCGTCCTTGAAGGCCTGCATGGCGGTCTTGAGTTCCTCGTTGGAGGTGGGCACATCCAGCCCGACCTGATCCAGCCAGTCCTTACGAATCAGCGTGACCCAGTTGTAGTAGATGGGGTCGCGCTCTGCGAAGATGAAAGCATTTTCACCGTCCAGCTTGCCGTAGGTCTCGATGGTGTCCTTCATGTTATCCCAATAGGTAGGGGCATAGTAGGCAACTTCATCCAGGTCGATGGGCTGCTCAGCACCTTCGGACCAGTAGTTGACAGCAGCAGGCATATCATAATGGAAGATAATGGTGGGGGCGTTGCCGGCGGCAATCATCTGGTTAAAGTCCTGCACCTCATTGGAGCGGGCGATGGCAACGTATTTGACGGTAACGTTATACTTATCGCCGAACTCGGACTGGATCCAGCGGGTGTAGTAGTTGTCTGTGGGGTTCCAGTTTTCAAAGCCGCGGTCATAAACCGGGATCTGGATGGTGACATTCTCCGGGAAGCCCGCAGAATAATCATTGTAGCTGCCCGTGCTCTCCGCAGTGGAAGCAGCCGCAGTAGAGGAAGCGGTGCTTTCGGCTGTAGAAGCAGCGGCAGAGGAAGCAGCAGAGCTAGAGGACCCGCCGCATCCGGCGAGCAGGGTTGCGGTCATGGCAGCAGCCATACCAAGTGCAAGTGTCTTTTTCATTGTTTTCCTCCTTTTTGAAAAACAAATTGTTTAACGTTTTTGGAGCCGTTCTTGGCGGCAGTGTTTCATAAAGTTGTGCGTGAGTTGTCCTCTTTGCGGTATCCTCTTGCGGCGATCCGCATCGCGCTTCAGGGTTTGTGTGCCCTCGCGTCCTGTTTCTACCTCAGGCAGCGGCCAGATTTTTAAGGCAATACCGCATAATTCTAAGTGCCGATACGGCGAGCGAGGTGCGG
>OLYN01001742.1_pt1 | contig 10711 bp, 8 predicted proteins | sample 1674231 | NCBI WGS metagenome assembly OLYN01 (sample SAMEA103958153, study PRJEB25191) | human gut metagenome
GGCGACATCCAGCAGGGTACAGACGCTTGGGATACATATAACTGGCCCAGCAAGGAGTACTGGGGAGTTACAGATGAGGCTCTTGAGCTCGCTACAGACCCCAACAAGGATGACGATGCTTCAAACGATAAGGATCTGAGCTACGAGAAGATCGACGATTATACATACCAGCTGACAGCTAACGGCTTTGACAACCCCATCGCTAACGGCACAGCTAAGACGATCGGTTGCATGCAGGTCGCACTCCAGGAATGGGGCTCATCTATCGCTACAATCGAAGTTGTAAAGTGTGAAGTTCTCGACGCTGAAGGCAATGTACTTATTGCATTCGACGGTCTTGGCAATGTAGTTGACGGTGGCAACTCTGCACCTGCTACAGATGCTCCCGCTACAGATGCACCTGCTACAGATGCTCCTACAACAGGCGACTCTACAAAGCCCAGCACAAACACAGGTGTTGAGAGCGTTGCAGTAGTAGCAGGCGTTGCAGTTCTCGCTACAGGCGCTGTTATCGTTGCTAAGAAGAGAAAGTAATTTCGGCTTTAAGCAATAAGCGTAAATAAGCAATTTATCCCCCGCAGGTTTCTGCGGGGGATTTTTGTGTATAATAGCAGCCGCGGCAAATGACCGCGGCTGTTCCATATTATTCTGATTAACGCCGACACTTATATCACATAGTCATCGGCGGCGTTTTCCTTATCATTATCTATAAGATCCTGTAAAGTAACACTGTCGAGATATTCGTTTATGACCTTGTACAGACCCTGCCAGAGTGATAATGTAGCACAATGCTCGCTCCTGTCGCATTCGACGACTCCGCTGTCAAGGCACGCAACCGGCGCAAGCGAACCCTCGGTAAGCCTTAAAATATCTCCCACAGTGTACTTTTCGGGTGACTTTGCAAGTCTGTAGCCGCCCTGAAATCCGCGGTTGGTGCGCAGGATATCCGATTTATTAAGCATCGGTACTATCTGCTCAAGATATTTTTTTGATATATTCTGGCGTTGCGCTATTTCTTTCAGCGGGATATAACCGTCACCCTGATGCTCCGCAAGATCAATGAGCATTCTCAATACATAACGTCCTTTTGTAGATATTTTCATGTTATAGTCCTTTCTTGACCTTTATTTTATCTGAGCCGTTCGTGAGCCGTGATCTTCTAAATACTATAATACCATATTTTTAGTAGGTTTTCAAGTGGTATTTTCTGATTTTTTCGACAAAAGACCTTTTTATCGCATCAATTCATCATTTGCGGCTTGTTTTGTGACAAAACAGCCGATATTAGTTTATAAGCTAAAACGCAAATTTTACTTAAAATATGCACAAATACAATATAAAACAGCGCTGTAAACGATTATAAACGGACGGCTGTTTGTGATAATGCACAGCTTTTGCGAAGCGGATTTGTCTACTCTGCTCTTATTTTGAAATTGTGAACTTTTTTTGACCTTTTGTCCGCTTTTTTGCTTGCTAACGACTCGGAAATGTGATAAAATATATAAAGATATCGAGAAAACAGAAGAAGGAGTCAGGAATATGATCGACGTTGTCAGAAAGCACCTGTCTGAAACTATTGATGCCGTAGCTACAAAACGGTACAGCGACCTGCGACAGATAGATGAGTTTGTACCTGCGGCAAAAGCATTACGCATATCCAGAATCCTGCGCACACTTGATTACGGTGGGCAGATCAGCGAAACTCTGGTGTATAAAGACGCAGAGATCTTTCCTCTCTATAACAAAAAATACGAATGTGAGAACGATAGTTGCAGATACGCATATGAATTTTATACCGATATTGATTTTGCAACGCTCAGCCCGGAGCAGGAAAAGCTTTTTGAGCACGTTACCCATGTTCTTGCTATAATTTGCACCTGCACTCTCAGCATTCATGTCGGAAAGCTGATCGACAACATTGATCGCGACAGCGGCATACCGAACTCAAAAGGATTTCGTGCGTTCATTGAAGATGTCAAGGAAAACGGTGTTCTTTCGGACTATGCGGTAATAAGAGCCAATATAAAAGGCTGTAACACATTAAATACGATTTTCGGTTATCAGGCTACAACAGAGATAATAGCAAAGTATGCGAAAATGCTTAATAAGATGATGTATAACGATGAAATATGCAGTCGCTCAGGCAGTGACAACTTCTGTCTTATGGTAAAGAAATCGCACCTTAAAAATCATCTCAAAAGCTTTGCGAAGATACCGATAAACTTCTTTTACGGAAAAGAGCAAACCGTTTACGAGATTGCAATGCGTGCCGGCATCGTAGTATTGGACGGCAGTACAGATGACATTGACGCGATACTTGCCCGCGCAGAATCCTGCATAGACGTTGCTAAACGCCGCACAGATACCGACTATGTATATTACGACCTTGACACGATCACCCGTGAGCAGGAGCTGACTCTTCTTGAAAGTGATATGCCTCAGGCGCTTGCCGACGGCGAATTTATCGTGTATTATCAGCCAAAGGTACGGATAGACACACGCACTCTTGTAGGAGCGGAAGCGCTTATCAGATGGCAACGTGACGGCAAGGTCATTTCTCCCGCCGACTTTATCCCGATAGCAGAGCGAACAGGTCTTATAATGAAGCTTGATATGTTCGTGCTGGAGCACACCTGCGCTATGATCAAGAAATGGCAGGAAAGTGGAAAGCGCATAGTTCCTGTATCGGTGAACTTCTCAAAGATCCATCTGCGTTTCCCTCATCTCGCCGAGAAGATAATGAATGTTATCAACCGTTACGGAATTGAACCGCACTTCCTTGAGGTCGAGTTTACCGAAACGGCTTATACCGATGATTTCAATGCTATCAAGCAGGCGATAATCGACCTTAAAAGCTATGGACTTATGGTTTCTATGGACGACTTCGGAACAGGTTATTCTTCGCTTGCACTGCTGAAAGACCTTGATTTTGATATTCTGAAGCTTGATAAGTCGCTTGCAGGTTCAAATGACGATACAAGAGGTCAGGTCGTACTTGAAAACGTGCTTCATATGGCGCAAGAGCTCAGTATGACTACTGTTTGCGAGGGAGTAGAAGATAAAACGATTGTCGAAAACCTTAAAAATATGGGTTGTAACATAATTCAGGGCTATTATTTTGATAAACCGCTTCCCGAAACCGAGTTTGCGACAAGGCTTGAAAGCCCGGTTTATGAGAAGTAGGTAATTGTGATATTTTTAAACCGCTGTGGATTTTCACGGCGGTTTTTTGAAGGGCTGATGTTAGCGCAGTTGTACGGATTTACTCACGAAATTATTAACACCGCCTTGAAGTTTTAATAAATCGAAAGGCTGTGATGAAATTTTTACATTTCGTCACAGCCATTTTTTGTATAATACATTTTTAGGATAGCTTTAAAGGCTTATTTGCCGTTCATCGCTTCAAGGTTCATTTCCCAGCGGTTGATCTTATATGTGCCGCTGTCAAGTACAAATTCCAGCTTTGCGCTGCGGTGCGCTTCGTACAGATCAAGATATGGTACGGTAGCGGTAAATCCTGTATCGCTTATATCCGTTATTACACAGGAGGTAGTATCCCATATATTCTTACCGTCTGATACAGCGTCGGTGTTTTCGTAAAGCTTGCCGTCTATATCCTTGTAGAATGCGGTGTCATCAGAGAGGTTGAGGTAGCTTTACTTATTGGCGTTTTCATTTATTTTTCTCCGGTTTCTGATATTGTCCGACATACTTTGACGGGATATTACATATTATATTTTAGCACAGCGTGTACGGATAGTCAACGGTATGTGTTACAAAAATCAACAGCCCGAAAACGGATATATGCTACACTTTTAATAAAGCTATCGTGTATTTTGGGTATTCGGAATGTGTATTTGTGTAACGGAGGGGTACAATGGTGAAGTTCGGTGAAAGAGTGAAGCAGCTAAGGCTTGACGCGGGAATGACGCAGGAACAGCTAGCGGGCAGAATATGGGTATCAAAGGCGGCTGTCAGCAACTATGAGCTGTCCGAACGTAACCCCTCACCCGAAACTATTATAAAGATCGCCAAGGTTTTCGGGGTAACGACCGACTATCTTTTCGGGCTGGAGGAAAAAAGGCAGGCACTGGACATAACGGGACTGCCGGAAGAGGACATATTATTTTTGCAGTCGGCGGCAGATCTGTTGAAAAAGAAAAATGCATCGCGTAAAATAACTAAAAAACAGCAGAGGTGACATTGACAGCGCGCTGATTACGATGTATAATAGCAGTATTGTACACAAAACAGATAGAAACGGTAGATTTAAAGGAGCGACTTATGGCAATAAGCATAACGGAAGCATCTGAGCTTAAAAAGGCGATACTTGAGAGCTTCGGCGTAACGTTGCATTTTCACGACGGCTGCGGAGGACAGTATTTCACGCTGGACGAGAGAAACGATGAGATAAAGCGGTTTATTGAAAGCTACTTCGATAAAAAGGGAATGACCGTTACATTTATAGCAAGGGGAACGCAGTTCTCCGTGGGAGGTAATAATGCTTGACCAATTTTCAAGAACGCAGCTCATATTCGGCAAAGAGGCAATGGACAAGCTGAAAGGCGCGCGCGTTGCAGTATTCGGTATAGGCGGTGTGGGCGGATATACAGTTGAGGCGCTTGCGCGCTCGGGCGTGGGAGCGATCGATATAATCGATGATGATAAGGTGTGTCTTACAAACATAAACCGACAGATAATAGCCACAAGAAAAACGGTCGGAAAGTACAAGGTAGATGTAGCCAAGGAGCGCATTGAAGATATAAATCCCGACTGCAAGGTGACGGCTTTCAAAACCTTCTATATGCCCGAAACGGCGGATCAGTTTGACTTCACTCAGTATGACTATGTGGTTGACGCTATAGATACGGTCACAGGCAAGATCGCGCTTATTGAAAACGCAAAAAAGGCGGGAACGCCTATTATAAGCTCTATGGGAGCGGGAAACAAGGTCGACCCGACAGCGTTTGAGGTTACGGATATATATAAGACCTCTGTGTGTCCTCTGGCAAAGGTAATGCGCTATGAGCTTAAGCGCAGGGGCATAAGGAAGCTTAAGGTCGTGTATTCAAAGGAAAAGCCGATACCGCCAATTGCTGACGGAGATCCGAACGGTGAAAAAGGTTATCTTTCTAAGGCGGATAAGGTGGCAGGAAAAAGGCAGGTGCCGGGAAGCACGGCGTTTGTGCCGTCTGTGGCAGGGCTTATTATCGCAGGTGAGGTAATAAAGGATATTACGCAGTTTAAGGGTAGAGAATAAAAGAAATAGAGAGCCTCCCGCATGGTGTCGTGCGGGAGACTATGTTTATTGTTAGTGTTGTGAATATAACAGAAAAACCGTCCGATTACTATAATCGAACGGTTTTTAACTGGTCTGAGTGACAGGATTTGAACCTGCGGCCTCTACCACCCCAAGGTAGCGCGCTACCAATCTGCGCCACACCCAGATAACAGTAGATATTATACACGGTTTTCGGACGTTTGTCAATAGTTTTTTTAAAAAATTTGCGAAAAAAACAAAAATTTTTGCGAGTTATGGGGTTTTGCTTTATTATGAGGATCGGCTGGGTGTGGTCGATGTGACCGAACGGCATTATAAATGCGGGGCGTTGTGGTCGATGTGACCGTACAATTTACAATTATAAAACGGGGAGTGTTGCATATTTAAACGGGAGTTTTGAGAAAAAGTGATGTTTGCTATTGCGAACGGCAACAAACTGTGGTACAATATAAAATGTGTCGGTATGCGCGGTAATCAGTTTATATGACAGCCGATACAAGGAAAGTTAAAAATCCGATGAAAAGGACGGTTACTTATAATGACAAACTACGAAACCTACGAAAGCCCTTTCTGCACGAGATACGCGAGTGAGGAGATGCAGTTCACGTTCTCGGCTCAGAAGAAGTTTTCGACATTCCGCAGACTGTGGGTAGCTCTTGCAAGAGCCGAGATGAAGCTCGGGCTTGAGCAGGTGACACAGGAAAAGGTAGACGAGCTTGCGGCACATATCGATGATATCGATTTTGAATATGCCGCAGAGGAGGAGAAGAAGCTCCGCCACGATGTTATGGCACACGTTCACACATACGGAAAGTGTTGTCCAAAGGCAGAGGGTATTATTCATCTTGGCGCTACAAGCTGTTATGTAGGTGATAACACAGACGTTATCGTAATGCGTGATGCTATGAAGATAGTGCACAGAAAGCTTGTGAATGTGCTTGCAAACTTTGCTTCTTTTGCTGATAAGTATAAAGATATGCCCTGTCTTGCATATACACATTTACAGCCTGCACAGCTGACTACTGTCGGCAAGCGTGCTACATTGTGGATGAACGAACTGCTTATGGATCTTGAGGACCTTGAATATCAGATGGGTAACCTGAAGCTTCTCGGTCAGAAGGGTACTACAGGCACACAGGCAAGCTTTATGGAGCTTTTCCGCGGCGATGAAGAGAAGATAGACAAGCTTGAACAGATGATAGCCGAGGAGATGGGCTTCAAGGAGTGCGTTCCCGTAAGCGGTCAGACATATTCAAGAAAGGTCGACAGCAGAATAGTAAATGTACTGGGCGGTATCGCACAGAGCTGCTCGAAGTTCTCAAACGATCTGCGTATCCTTGCAAATTTCAAGGAGATGGAAGAGCCTTTCGAGAAGAACCAGATAGGTTCATCGGCTATGCCCTATAAGAGAAATCCGATGAGAGCGGAGAGAATAACATCGCTTTCAAGATATGTGATGATAGATACTCTTAATCCTGCATTTACGGCAGGAACACAATGGTTTGAGAGAACACTTGATGACAGTGCGAACAAGCGTATATCTGTAGCGGAGGCATTCCTTGCAACAGACGCTATACTGAATATCATGCTCAATATAACAAAGGGCATTGTGGTTTATCCCAAGGTCATCCGCGCAAGAGTTATGAAGGAGCTGCCTTTCATGGCTACCGAAAACATAATGATGGACGCTGTTATGAAGGGCGGGAACAGACAGGAGCTTCACGAGAAGATAAGACTGCACAGCATTGCCGCAGGCAAGGTGATAAAAGAGGACGGCGGAGAAAACGACCTTGTAGACAGAATTGCCGCAGATCCCGACTTTATGACGACAAAGGAAGAAATAATGGCAAAGCTTGTCCCCGAGAACTATACCGGCAGGAGCGCGAGCCAGGTAACGGCATTCCTTAACAAATGCGTAAAGCCCGTTCTTGAAAAGAACAAGGACGTACTCGGAGAAACCGCCGAGCTTTCGGTATAACAAACCGTTTGTGAAATTTACAAAAATTCTTGACTAATGGAAATCGTTATAGTATAATATTATAATGTATAAAATAACAGGATGTGCTGAGGCACAGAAACGGAGTGAAACATTTGAAAAGAGTAGCAAAGCCTGTATTCTTTATAGTGCTGGCAGTTATACTGGCATTTACGGGCATAGTATTTTTCGGTGTTCATACCCAGTACGGCGATTTCACGACAACTGTAATAAGAGGTGTCAGTGATATTCGTTGGGGTATTGATATCAGAGGCGGCGTTGATGTAACGTTCACATCACCGGCAGATTACGATGCGACCGATGAAGAGGTCGACGCGGCAAAGTCTATTGTAGAAACAAGACTTGTTGCAAACAACATAACGGACTATGAGGTCTATGTAGACTACGGTAACGATAAGATAATCGTTCGTTTCCCGTGGCAGGCAGAGGACGACAGCTTTGATCCCGAGGCGGCTGTAAAGGAGCTCGGTGCTACGGCGCTCCTTACGTTCAGAGAAGGCTCGGAAAAATCGCTTTCGGACGGTCAGACATATGAGGATCTTCCGCTTATAATTTCCGGCTCGGACGTTGAGAAGGCTTCTGCCGTATATCAGCTCAAGAGCGGAAACAGCAAGGAATATGAGTATATGGTGTCGCTGAAGCTGAAAGACAGCGGCAAGGAAAAGTTTGCGGAGGCTACAAAGAAGCTCTCATCGACTTCTCCGAAGGGCTATATTTCCACATATATGGACGATAAGTGCATATCGACCGCTACCGTAAACGAAGAGATCAGCGGCGGCGAGGCTACTATCAGCGGTAACTTTACGGCTGATGATGCAAAGGAGCTTGCAGACCAGATAAACGGCGGTGCGCTTCCTTTCAAGCTGGAAACATCAAGCTTCAGTACGATTTCTCCTACTCTCGGTACAGGCGCTCGTGACGCTATGGCAATTGCCGGCGTTATCGCGTTCGGTCTTATTATGATATTTATGATATCGCTGTACAGACTGCCCGGTGTGGTTGCCGTTATCGGTCTTATCGGACAGGTTGCAGGTACGTTCTGTGCAATAACAGGCTTCTTCCCGTTCTCAAACAGCTTTACGCTGACAATACCCGGTATCGCAGGTATTATCCTTGCGGTAGGTATGGGCGTTGACGCGAACGTTATTACCGGTGAGCGTATAAAGGAAGAGATAAACAGCGGAAAGACGATAGACACGGCGATCGCTACAGGCTATAAGAGAGCGTTCAGCGCGGTATTTGACGGTAACATAACAATGATCATCGTTGCTATCATACTTATGGGTGCGTTCGGTACTCCCGACAGTCTTGCGTCTACTATACTGAAGCCCGTATTCTTCATGTTCGGCGCTTCTACGGAGGGTACTATCTACTCGTTCGGCTATACTCTGATGGTCGGCGTTATACTGAACTTCCTGTTCGGAATATTTGCGACAAGACTTATGACAATGTCGCTTTCCAGATTCAAGATATTCAGAAATCCCGCTCTTTACGGCGGAAAGTCTGCCAAGAAGCGTGCCGCTGAAAAGGCAGCAGCAACGGAAGGCGGTGCTTCAAAATGAATAATAAAAAAGTATTAGATTTTATCGGCAAGAGAAAAATTCTCTTTGCTATACCGATAGTAATTGTTGCAATTACGATCATTTTCAACTGCATTTTCGGAGTACAGATGGCTATCGAGTTCAAGGGCGGTACGATGCTGACATACAGCCATATCGGCGAAATCGATACAAACGCTGTAAAGAAGGTAGTCGAGAGTGAGAACTACGGCGCTGTTACCGTTACTACGGGTTCTTCGATGAACAGCTCGCTTGAGACCGTTGAGATATCATTCTCTTCTTCAGAGGGTCTTACCGCAGACAAACAGACAGCTTTGTCGGGTAAGCTGCAGGAAGCCTTCAAGGACAATGATCTTACGCTGGTAAACAGCCAGGACGTTAACCCTACATCCGGTACTGAGTTCTTCTTAAAGTGCCTTGTTGCGGTACTGTTCTCGTTTATTCTGCTTGTTATTTATATTGCGTTCAGATTCAAGAAGATCGGCGGTCTTTCAGCCGGTGTGTTTGCTTTGGTCGCGCTTGTGCATGACTGCGTTATGGTTTATGCGGTGTTTGTGTTCTGCCGCTTCCCGATCGACGCAAACTTCATGGCGGTCGTTCTTACCGTACTCGGTAACTCGATCAACAATACGATCGTTGTATACGACCGTATCAGGGAAAACCGTAACCTATACGGCAACTCGCTTTCACTTAAAGAACTTGTTAATATGAGTATCACTCAGTCGATAACACGTTCTGTAAACACAACCGTTACAACTGCTTTCGCAGTACTTGCGATCTGTGTTGTATGCGCTATATGCGGTGTTACCTCGATAATGACATTTGCTATCCCTATGATGGCGGGTCTTATCTGCGGTACGTATTCTTCACTGTGCATCTCGGGTCCCTTATGGGTGCTCTGGCAGGAAAAGCACGGCAAGAACTATACAAATTCCGGAAAGAGCGATGATAAGAAAGATACAAAAAATCTTGCTTCAAACACAGCGATAGACGCAAAGAAGCTTATGGTGTAATCACCTTCGGCTTGTAACTCAATCGATATTAAAAGCCGCACAGTACATTTGTCCTTTGCGGCTTTTGAATTTAAACATGATATTCTGTTAAAAATACCAAATGGGAGAGAAATATATATTCCCGGAGGACGTTTTGAAAAGAGATATTACAAAAAAAATTACAACACATTTTAATACTGTCATACACAGTCCGAAGCTTTGGCTTACGCTTATAATACCCCCGATAGCTGTAATTATAATAGGGTTGGCGGTGTTTGCGGGAAACGGGCTGTATCCGTTCGGCGACAAAACACTTGCGTGGTGTGATATGCATCAGCAGGTGTTGCCGTTGTTGCTGGATTTTAAAGATATACTCGAGGGAAAGGGTGACTTTCTGTTCAACTGGCAGAATGCCGGCGGAATGAATTTTCTCGGTGTATTCCTGTTCTTTATATCAAGCCCGTTTTCGCTTCTTGTAGTATTTGTGGATAAAGCGGATATGATGCTGTTTATGAACATTATGACGCTTATGAAAATGGCTGTCTGCGCAATAACGGCAAACGCGTATTTCCGCACCTGCCATAAGAAGCTTGATGTTGTTTATTCGGCACTGTTCAGCGTTATGTATGCGTTCAGCGGATATTCTATGCTTTTTTATCAGAACACGGTGTGGCTTGATGTAATGTACTTTTTCCCGTTGCTGCTGATAGCGTTCAACTCGCTTATCAAGCGCAAACGCATAGGCGGATTTATATTCTGCCTTGTCGGGATGCTGGTGCTGAACTATTACCTTAGCTATATGGTAGTGCTGTTCACGATACTGTTTTTCGGCGTTTATCTGTTTTTCAACAGAAAAAAGGGCAGTACAAAGGGAATAGCTCCG
>OLYN01001746.1_pt1 | contig 10696 bp, 9 predicted proteins | sample 1674231 | NCBI WGS metagenome assembly OLYN01 (sample SAMEA103958153, study PRJEB25191) | human gut metagenome
TAAAGCGGCAATTGATGTTCCTGTGAATGACAACATATCTCCGGCGGTTAAATCAGTATAAATCAATTTTGGTGTTATATTGTAACACACTGTAATTAAAATTGGTGCTATTATAAGCAAAACACATCCGATCGCTATAACCGCAATCAAGATTTTCTTCAATCGAGCATATGAACATATCTTACGCTTTCTGTTTTCTTTTCCCATATTATTCTCTCCCTATCTGTTTATAGTTTATATAATATATACCATACATTCCACCCTTTGTCAAGTAAGACTAATCCACATTGCCGGGCGAACGCAATCCCCGTTATCTTCTACAGCTTTACCATATTTATCAACAGTACCACCACTATTGACTACCGAAGCGCTTTTATTTGAATAACCACCTTGTGACCTTAGCCACCAAAAACAATTAGTTGTGCCATCAATTTTGTATGTAAATGCTCCATTTGCCTTTGCGTATTCAGTTGGAACGCACTGTCTTTCGCTGTCATTGTTGAAATATCTATTTACCTCTTCTATACTAAGCAAAAACACCTTATCTTCTGTATCATTTCCCGCGTCTGTATAATAGTCCGGATTTACATCGCCAGTTACGTTAGTGGTCAATATTTTTTCTTGTTCTTCGGGGGTAAACGCTTCATTTACAAATGTATCATTGAGCCATCTGCGGAGCGAACATTTCTCCCAGGTTGTGCCAATATAACTTGAATGATACTGTTTACTATCAATAGCCTTATCACTAATCACAAGTATTTTATTGTCGTCTTTTGCAAGAACAGTCCATTCGATATCTTCTTTACCATTCGATGTATTATTATCTTGTTCATATTTGCCGTACTTAATAGTGATGCCAAGCGGAGCGGCTGACGGGCATTCCTTTATTATATCAAAGATTTTGTTTCTACTGTCACTATAATCCCCCAGTTCCTCAAAAATCGCAATCGCTTCATCATAGTTCTTGTTCTCAACCGCTGTAACAGCCATATTATACCTTATCGCCGGTATAATAACATAAACGCAAAGCAAAGCTAAAGCTGTACAAACAGCTACAGTAGAAGTAATAAATATTGCGATTTTCTTCTTTTTCTTCGCTTTTGCCTTTCTCTCTTTTTCAGCCTTTTCCCTCTCGGCTTTTATCCTTTCTTCCTCTGTCCTTATCTCCTCAGCCTTATCCCTGCACTGCTGTACTCTCTCGGCTGAATCCTTGTAAGTACCGAGTTCTTCAAACTGCTTAGCGGCTCTGAGTTGATTATCCTCGCTTTGTACAGTCTGAATTTTCAAAGCGGAATTATAAAGACTTTCAAGTCTGCATTCCTCCGCCTTTTCCTCGCACTCTTTCTTCTTCTCGTCAGCGTCCTTGTAGCCGGGTATTTCGGCTAAATCTTCTATAATGATTTTGTAAGATATCTCATCATGGGCATATCCCATATCATAGACAGCCTTTTTATATATACTCTCAATACGCTTTTTTTCATTCCTGTCCTTTATATACGCATTATATTCTTCCAGCGTATTTTTGAGTTCTTCATCAGCAAAGCGGACGGTCTTACGGTACATATCCTCGCTGTCAAACGGCTGTGCCTGATTTCTGAGGTCTTCCGTTTTGCGTACCTCCATCTTCGCCATAAGCTTATACAGATAAGCCTGTGCGTTCTCGGGGTCGCTGTCAAGCACACGCTCGCAGTATTCGTCCGCTTCCTGCCAGTTTCCGTCCTCCAAGAAAAGTGAAATACGCTTGAGTAACGGAGCAACGGCTGAATTTGCCGCCTGACCTGCCGCAGCGGTTTCCTTTACGGCAGACTTCGGCTCGTCCTTATTTATAACTTTCTTTATGCCACGCACTATATCGTTGATAAAGCCTATCTTGCCCATATCCTGCGCCTGTAAATGTGCGAATTCTTCCGGCAGTTCATAAGCGTCCATATCCTTGTAGCAGGGGATAAGCAGTTTTGAGCGGTCGGCTTTCATAAGCTTAAGATAACGTGACCACTCGTTCTTTACCCATACCGCCGTGAAATATTCCGGCTTTGAGCCGATGACAAGCATAACCTTTGCGCTGTTCAGTGCGGCAAATATGTAAGGCTCATATTCCTGTCCGAGCTTGTCCTCAAGAGTTATCGCCGCATAGAATACCTTAAAGCCCTCCTGCGTCAGCTGGTGATATATGTCGTTCGCAAGCACGCTGTCCTGTGTGCGCTTTCCGCTTTCATCGGTTTCCTTATAGCAGATAAATACATCGTAGGGCTTTTCATTCTGCGAGATAGTGAGAATGCCTTTCTGTATCTCGTCTATCGCCTTTGCCTCCGCCTCATAGATAATTTTCTGACTTATATCGGCATACTGAATAGCGAGCTTGTAGTCCTCATCTGCGGTGATAGCGTCATATGACGTTCTGTGACAGGTGGGCACACGCTTGTAGGTCGTGGGGTCTTCAACGTATTCAATGCCGTACTTACACAGAATTATGCCCCAGTAAGCCTCAGACTGTGTGTTGTCAAGTCCGACAATTTTATTATATATCTCCTCCGCCTTGTCAAACTCGGACTTTAAACGAAGCGTATTCGCACGGTTGAAAAGATTTCCGATTACATCATCGGTTATTTTCGGTATTGTCTGCTCCGTACCGCAGTATTCGCAGGTTGCGGTCGTTTCGTTTTCATTTATTTCCAGTGTGCCGCCGCACATTTTGCATTTCAATGTTGACATTTTAATTTTTCCCTTCATTTTTGCCGTAGCTGTACGGCTATTTTTACTTCAGCGCCTTTACCTTTGCGTTTCTCTCAGAAATCAGCCTGCAAAGCTCCTCCGCCAGCTGCCTAGAATTATCCGCTTTGTTTTTCACACTGTCGGAAAACGCACTGAATTTTACTGAAATATCGCTTTCAATACCGCTTAGTACAGGATTGCTCACAGGGTCGGAATAGCGTACAGCCTCATACACCTTGTCACAGGCTTGTCTTGCGTTATCGTCCGCCGCATAACCTTTCAGGCTCTCAGCGTCCGCTGTCAGCAGGCGGATAAACTGCGTCTGCGTCTTGATTTTTGCGTCTGTCTGCTCAACTGCTTCGATTGCAAGCTTCGCCTTTGCAACAGTGATTATATATGCTCCGAGAACGACCGCGCAGGCTATTATTCCGACAAAAGAGAACGTGTCGGGGATAAGCATTGTAAGCGAGCCGAGCACAAGCATAGCAACAAGTCCGCCGCAGCTCAGCGAAATCAGAGATACATTATAGAAGAATTTTTTAAGCGAATCAGCCCTGAACGCAAAATAAGCGCATAAAAGCTGACCTATGAAAGCCGCCGTTACTGCACCGTATCCTATAAAGAATGATGCGTTCAGCTCTTTTCCCGTATTCAGCGCAATTGTGAATGAAACCACATTGAATACAACGAGTGCGACCGCCCAGATTACCGCATATATACCGAATTTCTTTTTCATTTAAATATCCCCCTTAGATTTTTTCACCGCACTCAAGACAGAACTTCGCTCCCTCGGGAAGCTCGTTTCCGCATTTAGGGCATACCGTTACAAATTTGTGACCGCATTCGGGACAGAATCTGCCCTTTACCACTGTCTTGTTACACTCGGGACACACTACCATTCCGTCGGGAACGGCAGGCTTTACCTTTTCTCCGCATTCAAGGCAGAACTTAGCGTTTTGCGGTAAATCTGCGCCGCATTTTTCGCATTTGATTACCGTTTCTTTTTTCTCGGGTGCAGGTGATGACTGCTGAACCGTCTGACCGATATTGCCGGTCATATTGTCAAGCTGTCCCATCATTGCGCCCGCCATTTTCATTCCTGCCACCATGCTGACCATATCCGAGGCTACTCCGCCGCCTGCCGAGCCGCCGTTAGAGCCCATATTTCCTATGCCCTCGGCATAAGCCTTCTGAACATCAGCCTGCAATACGTCTTTCTGATTATAGCCCTTCGCCTGCATAATCTCGGCTTCCGCAAAGCCTGTGGCTTTCATTGCCGTTGCTTCTGCCTGCGCCGCTATAACGGCTCTTTCGGCTTCACGCTTTGCTATCTCGGTCTGTGTCGCCTGCTTTTCAAGCTCGGTCTGACGCTTTGCCGCTGTGATCTCCGCTTCGGCTTTAGCCTGTGCAGTACCGTATCTGGCTTCTGCCTCAGCTTTTGCGGTGCGGATATCAGCCTCCGCTTCAAACATTCTCTTTTGCAAAGCTATAGTATGTAATTCCCGTATTCTCTTGAAGTTCGGGTCGTTATCGGGCAGAACTACAGTAGTCAGATAAAACTGAGAAATTGTCAGACCGTACTCCTCAAATCCGGGCATTATTACCGATTTCAACACCTCTGACAGCTCCGCAAGATGCTCGTCTATTTCAAGAAGATAGATATTCTTCGACTTGATAGCAGTAGAAAGGTTTGATTTTACCGCTGTGGAAATAAGCGGGCGGAAACAATCCTGCAACGACTTTGAAAAGGCGATGTTGTTATCGTCCCACGCTATTCCGTTCATTGTGCCGACAAGCTTTATCAGCAGCTTTCTGCTGTCGCTTACCATAAGATTCATATTGCCGCACGCACCGAGTTCAACAGGTATCCCCGAATCGGGGTCGATGTAACGAACCTTTGTATCCGTTCCCCATTTGAGCGACATCTGAACCGTCTTGTTAATGAAATATACTTCACAGTGGAACGGTGTCTGATCGCCTGTTGCTCTGTTCAGCAGTTTGCCGAGTTTTGGTATGTTCTGCGTTTCAAGTGTATATCTGCCCGGTCCGAACAGATCGAGCGCCTGACCGTTCATAAAGAAAACGGCTTCCTGGCTTTCGTGGACTATAAGCTCGGTAAGGCTGTTGAAATCTTCGTTAGGGTGCTTCCACACAAATGTGGAATTATCCCCTTCATATTTGATTATCTGTGCTATCTGTCCCATAAATCACACCTCATCGTCTATAAATTTTTGTCTGTTAATCTTTTTAGACTTCTTTGCATTAAAAAGTGTCTAATATGACTAATTATACTTTAATTATAGTCATATCAGGCACTTTTGTCAACAATTTTCAATCTGATATGATAAAATCTGTACAGGAGGGATGAGTATGGCACATTATCAAAGATTACGCGATCTGCGCGAGGACGCGGACAAGACACAGCAGGAGATAGCCGACTATCTCGGCACATCTGCACAGCACTACGGAAAATACGAATCGGGTAAAGCGGAAATACCGCTTGAGCGTGCAGTCCTGCTTGCAAAATATTATAATGTCAGCCTTGATTATATCGCAGGAATTTCCTCAAGCCGTCACCCTCTGACATCTGACAGCTCCCTTTCGCCTATCGGGATACTTTCGGACAAAATAACACAGCTTTCCGATAATGAAAAGCAGGCTGTAAAAGATACACTCAGTTCTGTTATAGATATGATCAAATAAAGATACCGCCGCGGAGTTATTGCTCCGCGGCGGTGTATTTTATTCAATTTACGATATAAGTAAAAGCAAGGACGATTTTATATCTCCTACCTAATTTTTTGCAACTTTTGCCCTAAATTTTCAATACAACGCAAAAAACCGCCGCAGGTTTTAAAAATCTGCGGCGGTTATCCTGTTCGGACGGTTATTATCTTATCACGCTCAACCTGCCCTTATCCATTTCACATACGGTGTCGCACAGCACCTCAATATCTTCCGCACTGTGCGAGGCAATGATTATAGTCTTGCCCCTTGCCTTGAGATCAAGCAGATAGCGGCGCATATCCGCAACGCCGTCCTTGTCAAGCCCATTCATCGGCTCGTCAAGGATAAGCAGGTCTGGGTCTTCCATTATAGCCTGTGCAAGTCCTAGCCTCTGACGCATACCGAGCGAATATTTTTTCACATGGCGTTTAAGCTCGGGGGAAAGACCCACCGTGCGCATAGCATTGCATATATCCTCTTTGTCTGCTTTTGCGCCGAGGTCGGCAAGAATCTTCAGATTCTTATACCCTGAATAATACGGGATAAAGCCGGGCGTTTCTATTATAACTCCCGTACTTTCGGGAAAATCACAGTCCTTGCCTATCTCCTTGCCCGCTACCGTTACCTTGCCTGAGGTTGCACGAACAAATCCGCATATACATTTCATCAGCATAGTCTTGCCGCTTCCGTTGCGCCCTATAAGCCCGTGTATTTTCCCTTTATCAAAAGATATTGTTATATCACGGAGTATCTCCGTTTTGTTTATCATCAGTGAAAGATTTTCTGTATTGATCATCAGCTTTCCTCCGGAAGAAGTGATACGCTCAATCGTCTTGCTCTCAATGTGCTCATAAATATAAGCAACAGAGCCATAACGGCGAAATAAACGTAGGAATACCATATCGGCTTTATCGGTTCACGGATTATCTCCGTGTAGTGCATCCATATTATGGAATTGCCCATAGGAAACAGCCACATCAGATCACTGCGCAGTGCGCAGGTAGCCACTCCGAGGGCTATGACCGCGGTACATATGAACATACCTGTCATTTTACCTGATGATATCCTGCAAATAAGGAGCACAAGCGACAAAAGAAAAAGGTATAATATGATGAGTACCAACGTGTGTACAATAGTACATATGGGGTCAAGCTGATTATACAGATTTTCAGGCAACAGCAGAGTAGCGAAAGTATTCATTTCATCGGGAAACTTTGCCGCATAAAATCTTGCAGCTTCACTCCACGATGAACCGAGCACCGTGTTCCCGACAGACATTCCCACAACTGCAAAAAATACAACAGCTATATAGCTTATTACCGCCATAACGGCAAATAACATCTGACCGTACAGCCAGTTCAGCTTTCCGCTCCTGCAGATAACGAAAAGCGAGTTGCCGTCAAACTTCGGGAAATCGCTCATAAGCACAAGGAACACCGACGGCAGTAAAAGCACCGCTACCCACGAGTTGCCGACCGCTATAAACGGCTCAAGCACATTCATCGGACTGCCGTACCTGTCTGCGCGCTGTGCAAGCGTATCGATGAAAAGCGTCTTTATAAATATAAGCAGTACTATTACAACTATATTTCTGGGATTGGTTATCCACTTTATGTATTCGCACCTTGCGACCGACCACATCTTTGAAAGGCTGATCTGTTTATGCACCTTTATCCGCACCGCCCTTTCCGAAAAATACATATACCGCAAACGAAATCAGTATAAGCACTCCGTAATAGCAGACAAGTGTAACGCCGCTTGCGCCCGAAACTATACCGTTCGCCGCAAGCGGAGAAGCTGTATTGCCTATTGTCAGGAGCACTTCGTCTGTGTTACAGGGATCCTGCATGGCAAGTCCTGTAAGCCATGAGCCGAGCTGTGTCAGGCAATAAGCGACCATAAACGGGATACAGCATATAAGATACTTGTTTTCAGTATACGCCGTCACTATCAACGAGAATAGTGACATTACTATCCCGTAGATAAGCATATCGAGCATATTGACAAGATATACTCCTGCTATCCCCACGCTGTCAAAAAGGCTCATCTGAATACCGGTCAGTACGTAAGAAAGTCTTTCGGCATCATAAGCTTCTATATGCGGAAACCTTATCAGCACAACAAGCACATAAAGGCAATACCCGATAAGACAGCATATGCCGCTTGCGAGCACAGCCGAAACATACTTTGCACTTTTAAGTCTGCGATAGCCTGTGCGTATAACTTCATAGCGGGTAAAGCCTGAGCTTTTGTCATCGCACAGCGCATTTACAAAGCACAGAGGCAAAAGCAACGGCAGAAACATATTCAGCCAGCTGCCGCCCTTAAGCCCGGACACCACACAGGCGCTGAAGCTGATATTGCCGGTATATATCCGCTGTGTGTCGATAATCAGATCCCAGACCGACAAGGACTGATTTTTGTCGAAGTCATAGTCGGCAGAAGCCGTAAAGCATATTGCAAATATCAGCAACAGGCATATATAAAACGACTTATCTCCGAGTATGCGTTTAAGGTAAGAAAGTGTTGCCGTAAACATATCAGCCCTCTGCCTCTTCCGTTTCCGTATAGAACGCCGCCTTGCTATAACTGAAATTATCTCCCGTGTCGGCGTCTATATAACAGGTGTACACGAGATTGTTATTCTTGTTCTGAATAACGACCTTCCACGCGGGCGAGGTTTCCCGCTTTTGCTCCTCAAGCGGAATGTCATACGGACCGTAATATGTCATCTGTTCATACACAAGGTCGGCACTGAGTACCTCAAACGATACCTGTTCGGTCAGCGACTGTTCTATTTTGCTTATAGCCTTATCAAACGGCAGGAGCTTTTCCGTTACCTTTTCATCGGTGATCGAACCCGCTCTTACATAGCCTACAAAGCTGTCAATATCATCGGTCACAGCCATTGTACCGTAAAAACCCGTTGTCGTGCGCAGTTCGCTTTCGGAAGTAAGACGGAAACGTCCCCAGTCAAGCGGAACTCCCGCATAGGTAGGCGTTATCTGAAACATGAAGAAATATTTATCCTCGCCGAGCTTCTTCACATTAACACCTGTTACCTTGGTATCGTATACCGGATTTTTCGGACACGGCAGATCATTCATATAGTTTTCAAAGAATGTCACCGCTTCAGCAACACTTATCTCCTTACCGTCAAGCAATCTGTACTTATCTGTGCAATCGGGAGTGCATGATCTGACGGTTTCGTATTCTTCACAGATAACGGTTCCTGTGACCTCAAGCCAATAATCGTTCTTTTCACCTTTCTCCTTGCTGTAATATTCCGCAAGTACACCCTTGTTGACATTTGACAGGTAGTTGCCTATAGGCGGACCGAACTCAAGGAAAATATTGCGATCGTTAATATCCGAACTATCCTTTTCGACCCGATGAGCATAATCCGAGCCTTCCTTTTCAGCAAAATGAGAATAAGGAGAATAGAAATAATATGATATTTTCCTCTTGCCGTCAGCCGCTTCGTCAAAATACTTTTTGACGTTTTTTATAGGGTATTCGTCCTCTTTCGCATTTTCTGTTTCCTCATCTGTTCTGATGTAGTAATAGAAAAAGTAGTCATCGTTAAATTTTTCGTCTGGGAAAAGATATGCGAACATTTCCTTGAAGTCGGTATAAAAATCGGAGATATTCGGTCTGTTGACAGGAGCATAGTCAAAATAGCTGAGATATGAAACGCTCTTCGGAACAAAGCTCTCGAAATCCTCGGATATATCGAATTTCGTGTTTTCTTTAATTATCTTCTTTACCTCGTCACTCGTATAATAGCTTATTTCGTTTTTACGTTTCAATGCTTCCGGAATATCACCGTCAGTATTGTCGGTGCTGTTGCTTGCACTTTCGATATTGCTGTTGATACCGCCGCCACTGCAGCCTGTGCAGGCGCAAAGCATGAATGTTGCAAGTATTATTGTTAAAAAGCGTTTCATATACTGTATCTCCTTTTTATATTATAGTTTTGTTTTTGTGACCGCACTGCCGTTAGCTGTGACCGTATTGCCGTTCGTATATGAAAGTGCTTTGATCCTGAAGGTCACACATTCGAAAGAACCATGCATAGTAGGATCACAAAAATATCTGCCGTTACTTTTTGTGGATATCTCCGTCATTGTTCCGCTATCACACGAAATCAAAATTTCATATTTTGCGCCGTCTGATGAATTAACAATCCCGTTTACATATATATAATGACCATATGTTGAGTACTGTATTTTAGGCGTAGCGGGAGTATAGGTGTTGCTCGGCGAGCCGCCCGGGGCACAATAACCGGCAGCTTTCCATGCCAACCTTTTGGGATATACATACTCAGCGGCAGATGCCGGAACAGATAAGATACCTGCAACTGCTACTATTGATGTCAATGCAATGCTTAATGCTTTTTTGATTTTCTTCATAATAATGCTCCTTTTTAGTAATGATTTTGTTAAAGTTATTGCAATAGCTTTGATTATATATTATCAAATACTGATACGCTTTTCAATAGCATTTTTGATTATTTGTATGATTTCACAACTTTTCTTTGTGTTTTTGTCACATATTACAAAATATTGCACCGTCGCAGAATTTAATATTTTCTGCGACGATGTTTCTTTTTCTCAATTTTCTATTTGTCCCGCATTATCCTCGCCAACACTCATAGGCTGTTTGTTTATCGCCCTTGTCCTTACTCCGACAAGTGCTTCAAGGTCGCTGTCGACCTGCTGTAAATGATTTTTTGTCTTTGTCAGCACACTTTCAAAGTTCTCAAATTCTTTCTTGACACCGCTGAGTATCTTCCATACCTCACTGCTTCGTTTCTGCACGGCAAGGGTGCGGAAGCCCATATACAATGAGTTCAGCAATGCGGACATTGTAGACGGACCTGCAATGCTCACCCCGTAGTTACGCTGCAGCTCCTCCACCAGTCCGAGCTTTACGACCTCGGCATACAGTCCCTCAAACGGCAGGAACATTACCGCAAAGTTGGTCGTGTACGGCGGACAGATGTACTTATCGTGAATATCCTTCGCGCATTTCTTTATCGCAACAACAAGCGCCTTTGACGCTTCTTCAATCATTACCTTATCGCCGCTGTCGTAGGCACTGCAAAGAGCGGTGTAGGTATCGCCGGGGAATTTTGAGTCGATCGGCAGATACACTGTATCGTCATTCTTGCCCGGGAGCTTTACCGCAAACTCAACATGATTACGGCTGTCGGGGACGACCGCGACCTCGGTATCATACTGCTCGGGAGCCAGAA
>OLYN01001747.1_pt1 | contig 10695 bp, 6 predicted proteins | sample 1674231 | NCBI WGS metagenome assembly OLYN01 (sample SAMEA103958153, study PRJEB25191) | human gut metagenome
AATAAAGTCATACAGCAACGCCAACACCGGAAAACTCTATGCCGGTTCCACCGAGGTCTATGACGGCAGCAAGGCAGGCGAGGACTTCCTCAGCTGGCTCGACAGCATCAATGCTTTCGACATCTACGGAAACAGCTCAGCCGTATGGCCAGGCTCATACCAGGGCAACTGATAGCTGCCTTGACTCTAAACTGACAGATTGATCAGTAACTGAAAGTGGCTGATTCCAACAGCGGTTTCAGCCACTTTAGTAAACACAAAATGTATGAAATTCAGAAAAATTCTATTATTCGCGGCAATCTCTTTTATCGTAGCACCCGCCTGTGCACCGAAAACAACGGAATGGACGGGATGGACAAACCCTCTTTTCGAAGGGCAGTATGCCGACCCTGAGGGGATAATGATTGGAGATGAACTGTGGATATATCCCACAACATCGCATCCTTTTGAGCAGCAGCTCTATATGGACGCCTTCTCCTCCAAAGACCTCAAGACCTGGACCAAGCACAGCAATATCATCACCAACAAAGAGATAAGCTGGCTCCAGAAGGCTCTTTGGGCACCCGCAATCGTGCATAAAGACGGAAAATTTTACCTTTTCTTCGCTTGCAACGACGTTTATGAGGGAGACACGGGCGGCATAGGCGTAGCTGTGTCTGACAAACCCGAAGGCCCTTTCAGAGACCTTCTCGGCAAACCGCTCCTGAACGACATCGTCAACGGTGCCCAGCCTATCGACCAGTTTGTCTATCAGGACCCGGCATCAGGAGACTGGCTGATGTTCTACGGCGGTTGGGGACACTGCAATCTCGTCAGGCTCGCGGATGATTTCAAATCCATTGTCCCGTTCGAAGACGGAAGTCTGTTCCGGGAGGTTACGCCTGAGGGTTATGTAGAAGGACCGTTTATGATCCAGCGTGACGGAAAGTTCTATTTTATGTGGAGCGAGGGACAATGGCGCGCGGACAACTACCGTGTCGCCTACTCCATTTCCGACACTCCATACGGCCCGTTTGAAAGAATAGGAACCATTCTGGAAAGTGACCCGGAACACGGAACAGGTGCCGGACATCACAGCGTAGTGCGGCGTGGCGATGATTTCTACATCATCTACCACCGCCATCCGCTCGGCTCCACCGACGGAGACAACCGCGTAGTCTGCATCGACCGTCTCAAATTTGACGAAAACGGCCTCATCCTTCCGGTGAAGATGTCCTGATTTCGGCAAAATATCACAATGAAACTTCGCCAAATGACACTATTTTTAGCGGCATTTGGCGAAGTTTGATTTTATTCTGCATTAAACTGACATCAATTGCTCCGCTGTAATCACGTTCTGGACTATCCCTGAGTATTTGTTCTGTTTCAGAGCGTATGTTGTTATCAAAGTGAGATGTATGGCTTTTTTGGTCTTGGACTCTTCATAGAGCCTTTGTTTCCTGTTCCTGAGTTTTTCTTCCTCGTCTTTGTCTATGACATATTCCGTTTCGGAAAATTTTAGTTCACATAGATTCATTATTCTGTCATCCCTGTCAATCAGGAGGTCAATCTGTGCTCCGCGGTTGCCGTCATTTCCGGGAAATATGCAGCAGGATGTTTCCGTATAGACTCCAGAAATTCCCAAAGCGTTCTTAATCTGTGAAATATGGTTGAAACACAGGTTTTCGAATGCAAGTCCTCGCCAGGATTTCAGTTCTGAAGTATTCTCGAATCTGGACCAATATCCGTCCCCTTTGACCTTCTTCCCGTCTGAAAACTTCAAGTAAAACAATATGAAGTTGTCCGTCAGTCTGTATCTCATTTCCCGCGTATTCGAAACCAACGGACGGTAGGATGTTATGAAATCGCTTTCTTCCAATGCCTTCAGAATGGTTGTCAGCCCACCTCCGGATTTGATGCCGGTCTCCGAAGCTATTTCCCCTCTTGTGTACCCGATGCGTCTTCCGCTCAAAAGACGTACTGCCTTGATGTAATTTTCCGGATGCTTGAATAGGGAACCCATCAGGCGGTCGAACTCGTTTGCAAGCCGGCTGTCCTTATTGAAAAACAGCAAGTCTATGTTGGCGGCAAGGCTGAGGTCTTTTCTCAGCATATTCATATAATAAGGTATTCCGCCCAGTATCATATAACATTGAATTATATCGTAAAGGCTGAACTCAATGTTCCTATATGTCAGAAATTCCGAACATTCGGCGACAGTCATCGGGTGAAGGTGTATCTCGCTCGTCACGCGTCCGTACAACCCGCCTTTATTGTTCATAAGATTGTCCATTATCCACGATGTCGCCGAGCCGCATACTATAAGCATAAAATCGTCTCTGGACGACCCCCAGCTGTTCCAAAAATGCTCGAAGGCTGGGATGAAACCGGACTTCTGCACATCAAGCCACGGTAACTCATCCAAAAATACAACCATTCTTGTGCCGTCCGCCTTTTTCTCTAACAAGGCCTCCAGACGGGAGAATGCTTCTATCCAGCTTGCCGGAGGCAATGTGTTGTCGTCCCCGTATTTGACCAAAGAGACTTGAAAATTGATAAGCTGCTGTTTGTTGAGCTGTTCCGGAGAAATGTCCTCATACGGAGATAGTGCCGTGTGAAAAAACGCGAAGTTGTCCCGAAAGAATTGTCTTATCAGAAATGTCTTTCCAACCCGTCGCCTTCCATATACTACGGTAAATTCCGGATGTTTGTCTTCATACAGTCTCTTCAGGTCATCCTGTTCCTTTCTTCGTGCAATAATTTCGCTCATAATGGTCAAACTTTGCCACAAAGGTATAAAAAATACTCTGTTTGGCAAAGTATCACAATGAAACTTCGCCAAATACCGCTAAAAATAGTGTTATTTGGCGAAGTTTGTTATTGTTGAGAATCGTTACTAGGTTCTGCTTGAGTTTGAGAACCGCTATGTCGTCCTCGAATATGTCAGAATGAGGGAGCTATTTGTTGTACCCTTTCGCAGTGAGGAACTCCCAGATGCGGTCGAGGTGGGTGTAGCTTCCCGTGCCTGGAGAGCAGCTGCGCTGAAAACAGTGTCCGCGCAGAGCGAGGGTGTGGAGTTCTGACTGAATGCCCATCGCCCTCATCTTCTCCCAGCATTTCACTGAGTTCATCGAGGCCCAACCGTCTGCGTCGCCGTGAATGAACAGCATCGGAGCCGTCTTGAGGTCGAAACTGAATTCCGGGACAAGAACTGCATCGTCTTCATTTCCGCCGCCGGTGTTGTTTCGGTCGATTCCGTCGGTGAGCGCGTATGCCGGGTAGATACCGATTCCCCACTGGACACTGCAGGAGAGTTTGTCGATGTCATCCTTTGGAAGATAGGATTTATGGAGGGACGATGTCACGCCCATAAGCGTGAGGTGTCCGCCGGCCGAGCTGCCCATGATTCCGATTCTGTCCGGGTCAAGCCCCCTCGAAGCAGCCTCGCTGCGGACAATCTTTATCGTGCGCTGGAGGTCTTCCCACGCTGTGGTGTGCTTGGACAGGCCTTCCGGACGCGGTGTGCGGTATTTGAGAGTGACTACCGTCATTCCCTTGCTGTTGAGGTAGCGGCGAGCCGGCGCAACTTCGAATCCGTTAGGGTCGTTGCCCTGATACGAGCCTCCGGAGTAGATGATTTGAATGGCTGTGGTCGTGAGTTTCGCCGGGATGTGCCACTCAATATAAGGCGTGCACTGTTTCTCCTGCTCATTTGGCATCATTCCCTCCGGCCATACATTCTCTCTTATAACCTCGGCCCTGTCCTCGTCGGAAGAATACACGTCCATAATAGGCACTTCAGCGGGCACCGGCCCCATATACCCCATCTGCCTCATAAATTCCACAGCACGGTCGAAGCCAAATGCGCCGTGTCCCTTGTCCGGATAGAGATGAAGTTCCGCCGGAATATTCATACGACGCAACTGCCTGTAAACCAGAGTGGAAGCCGTTGGGGTGTAGGGGTCCAATCCTCCGTGGTGCAGACTCATCGGGCAGGTTTTTTCGTCGAACTTAAAGACAGAACTGAGCCTTACGTCAGTCCCGTAGCCTTCCCTTGTGGCAGGAGTGCCGGTTTCCCCGTCCGTTGTGGCGTATGCCGGAGCGTTGACAATCGCCCAGTTTATGTGGCAAGGAATGCTGTCCAGCGCATCCACCGGCTCATAAGCCTTTGTCTGTGAGGATGTTCCAAGAAGCAGCGCGAGATGTGAACCTGCCGACATTGAGATTGTTCCGATTTTCTCCGGGTCAAAGCCACGCTTTTCCGCGTCTTTACGAACCATACGGACAGCCCTCTGCCCGTCTTCCCAGGCCGTCTGCCAGATAGGGAGACCTGTCGGACGTGGGGTCCGGTAGACAAAATTCACGCACTGGAAGCCGAGCGCGGTCAGTTTTTCCGCCCAACCGGCCACGAGTTTCACGTCGCAGCAGCTGTTATAACCTCCTCCGGAAATGAGAATCATACAGGCTCCGTTGCGCACATCCGCCTTCGGAGCGTCGTACCATTCAATGTAGGCCGTACGATGCTTGTCTGCCTTGAATCCCTTTTGGGCGGCCTCGTCCGTCATCGCGGCAATCTGATTTTCCTGCCTGTGAGGCATCTTACCCTTCGGCCAAACCGCTACTCTTTCGCCCGCAAAGGCAAGTGAAGAAAAGAGCAAGAAGGCGGCAAGAGCCGATGCAATGCAATTGTGTTTCATAAAAAAGTTGTTTTTAGTGTATTTATCTTTTATTTCTTCTGTACTGTCAGAACATATTGATGCTGAGGACTGGGCCGATGTAGAACTTCGGGACGTTCGGGATGCCGAGGGCCTTGCCGACAGTTGTGAGGCCGTTCCAGTCGGGAGCACCGTTGAAATTGACGCTGACTCCGAGTGTGCATGGGATGGTGAGCCAGAGTATGCACTGGATATCGAGTGCCAAGTCGAAGCCGTAGGTCATCAGGGCGCCGGGGCCGCTGCCGAGTCCGAGCGCGGAGTTGCTGAAGAGGGTGCAGTCGAAATGCGGGGTCAGCAACAGACGGCGGACGTAGAGACAGCTCCAGAGGAGGGAGCGGTCGCCGACGTAGATGGGAATGGCATAGTCGGCGGTGAACTTCGCGAGGCTTTCGGTGTGCTGGACGAGGGCGGAGCGAAGCGACGCCTCCTGGATGCCGCGCGGGAGGATGTTCAAGGCCGAGGTGCTGAAAGGGGCACCGGTGTAGAGCCTGCCCTTTTCGCGTGTAGGCATCTGTCCCTGCCACATCCCGGTGAGCTTGAGTCCCTGCTCGGGAACGGCTCCTGGAAAGTAGCCGTAGGCATAGCCGAATGCTGCGGGAGAATACCAGTGGGTCATTCCGAGAGGGTAGCTCAGTCCCGCCTGGACGCCACCGCCCCAGCGCGGGAAAACACCCGAATTGTTCACAGGAAGAACTCCGTAGAGACTTGCCGAGGCAGTGAGGTTCTGTGCCGGCAAGTTCTTGAACGACTTCATCTTGCGCTCCGGCACCCAAAGCATTGAAACACCCTCGGGCGTGACGGTCTTACCGTCAGAGACAATGCCTGCCTTTTTGAAAATGTATGCGTTGGCGTCTCGGCGGTCGTTGCTTATGTAGTAGCTTACGCGCGGGGTGAAACCCCTGCTCCAGCCTCCCGATGAGAACTTGAACGGGATGTATGCGCTGATGCTTCCTGAGATGTTCGGGACCGAAGGATGTGCCTCGGAGCGCATGATGATGGAATAGGCGTTGTCTGACACCTGGTGGAGTGCGATGCCGCTTTGCCGCGCCGCCCTGTCGTTGAAATCGATATTGAGTTCAAAGACTGGATATAGCCCCGTGTACTTGAGGTTGAGATGCGCGGAATGTCTCCAGCGTGCCTTGTCATAGGGGTCCTTATGCGCCGAATATCCGACAATGCCGGAAAATGTACCGAGCTGGTTCTGGAGAACCGCCGTCGCTCCGAGGTTTACATAGTCGAAGATGTTGTCTCCCAAATCGTTGGCATTCATCAGTACGGGGATATTGGCATAGAACGGTGCCCACGAGTGTACGCGGAACATCTGCGGAACCTTGTGGTATCTGCGGGGCTTGGACAGTGTCATGGTGTCGGCCCGTGCAGCCTCTGTCTCAAGCAGTTCTGCGTTTCCGTAGAGTTTCTCGGCCCGTTTTCGCGCCTGCTCCGAGAGCTTTTCCGCTATTGGCCAACTGTAGCGTTCATTCCAATCCGCCTCTTTGTTGAAGAGTTCGTCGGCGGCCGTTCGGAAAATCATCTTTCCCTTTGTCGTCTGCGAAGAGTAGTAGAGCCATTTGCCATCCTCGTCAAACTGATAGTCAGAGGCTCCGTAGCGCGTCGAGGTCAGCTGCCGCAGCGTTCCGTCCGCCGGATTGAGGCTATAGAGTTCATTGACTCCTGTCCTGTCGGAGGTGAAAAGAAGCACAAACTCTTCTTCTCCGGCCTTCCTCGCGCTTTCACCGGACTGCCTTTTCCCGCTCTGCAGGTTCTTTATCTGCACAGGCTGCGGTTCCAGCACCTTCTCCCAAAAGAACTCGCCGACAGGGACTTCGTAACAAAACTCATTCGGACTGCGGAATGCTCCCGCGAGATTGTAGCGGTGGTCGGGAGCGACGTCGAGTCGATATATCCCGAACCCGTTCCCCGATATTCCCGAAACATAAACTTCGTCTCCGCTCCACGCCGTCTCGACGAATTGCAGCGAATCCGGCGCATCGAACGCCATTTCACGTTTTCCGCTCTTCAGATTTATGAACGTCAGGCGTGAGCCTCCTTCCGGACGGTTTTCGACTGCAACCGCATGAGCATATTTTTCCGAAGGCACGGGATTATACATCCACCCCTTATTCGTCAGACTCTTCGTCGTTTTCCCATCAACCCGTATATTCCTGATTCGTGAAGTGTATTTCAGCGTCCAGCGTGCGTCGGACACCGATTCGCTCCAATAGAGTCTGTCCGTTACGGGCGAATGCTTCAGTGCTCCGGCATAACTCCCGAAATGTGTGACGAACCTTTCCGAAAACATATTCCTCGACGTCGGCTCATTTTTTGGGGATATGTCGTCGTCCGCATCATTTTCTGATATATCCGTATCCGTTGGGAGTTGAATCTTTATGAGTTGGTAATTATCTGTATATCCGTGTTTTACGGCAAAAAGTTCATCCCCGACAACCAGCAGGCTCTCATAGTCCGCAGGCTTCTTCGGCGTTCCCGTAACCTGCTCCATACCCATATAGGGCCGCCTCTTTTCGGCATCGGCACGCCACACCGCCGTCACACTGTCGCGCACCGCCGGGAAGGAGTTCACAAGGTCTTTCCCTGTCGTCCGTTTCGCAACCACCTCGCGCACGTCGAACCTCAGAGGATGCCGGGAGGCGTAGTCCAGATACTCGGCCATGTAGTCGTCCCTGTCGTACATCCATCGCAGCCCGCCATAAGTCAGATAGCCGAGCGCGTACCAGTCAGGGGTGTAGTTCCGCTGAGAGCCGAACCTCCACTGATCCCAGTCGCGCAGGTCGCCCTGGTCGAAGCAAACCATGTAGTAGTTCAGAAAATCGGCCTTACGTCCGCGTCCGGAGCGTGTCAGTTCCGTCTCTGCAATGACCGCATCTCCCTCCAGCAGCGAGTTCTCCGTGTAGAGTCCGGCCGTAAGTCCGTTCCACATCTCGCCGAAGAACCAGCCGAAAGGCCTCTGCGCATGGCTTAGCCCGAACTGCATCTGGCTGATGTGCCGCGACTCGTGCACCGCCAACTGTGCCGGCCATGGAGTTGCCTCCGCGCCATATACCTGAGGCATCGTGTAGGCATCCATCCTTTTCGGCGCCCACGCCACGGAACCATTTGACACAGAATTGTATGCGTGCAGCACCACCGGCATTTTCCCGCGTATGCATTCCCCCGGCAGGTAGCCGCTCGTGAGCCCCACAGGCTTTCTGAAACGCTCCATCTCCCGTGCATACACCCGTGCCAGAGAGTCCATCCCGCGTGGGTAGATGATGCGGTAGTTCTCGCTCTCTATGCTGTACCATCTCCTGCATCCAGGGTCGTCACCTGCCGTGAAGAACTGTGCCTGCGCCACGAGCGGCAGAAGTAGCAGAAGCAGTGCTACGGCTGTTTTTTTGTATGCTTTTTTCATTTATGTCATTCAAAAACCAACTCGACAAAGTTATTGTTTTCTTGCGGCAATTCCCAAAACCGGCGTGATTTTCGGAATATAATTCCCAAAAATGGCGTGATTTTCGGAATATATCTTCGCGTGAGACAAATCATTTGACACGAGAATTGAGCAAAAATCATCGTAACACGAACATTTCTTTGTTTATTCGGAGAATCGTCCGTAACTTTGCAACCCGTTGGCACTGTGGTGTGTGTCAACGGATTTTTGTATATGAGAGTGTCCGTCTCCTTTGTGAACGGGGCGGCATTACGGTCCGGGGAAGTGTCGGACAACGAAATAAAAAACAAACAACCTTTATAATTTCAGTACTATGTTCACAAAACACTCTATGTCTCATGGCTATGAGACACCTTTGGTGTGCATGCACCAAATTTCAGCCGAATCCGGCTTCGCGACGAGCCTTGAGTCGCAGTCAATCAAGCAATGGGTCGAGGAAGACGACCAGAATAATTCCCTCAGTTTCTAACAATCAAATCCTTAAAGCTATGAGAAAGTCATTTGTTTACGCTGCGGGTTTGATGTGTCTCGCGCTCTCTATCACCGATTGCCAGAAAGAACTTGTGGATCAGACAACTCCGGCATCAGAACCTAATTTTGAACTTTTTGCGCAGCCTGTCACCACCAAGACTGCCAACAACGGCCTTGACACCAGGTGGGTTGCGGAGGACGCCATCAATGTATTCCATGCCGAAGCCGGCTCAACCGCATACGACAGCGACGGTCGGTTCACCGTCAAGGACATCGAAACCGGCCGCTTTGACGGAACGGTTTCCACATCCCTTTCCGCCGACAAATCGTATGACTGGTATGCGTTCTATCCGTATAGTTCTTACAATAAAACCCCTGCGGGTATTTCAAAAGACACATTCGGATATACGACAATTGGCGGAACATCACAGACTCAGACAGGCAATGGCAGCCGTGCGCATCTCGCCGGGGAGTCTTGTCCTCTCTACGGCATCGCCTCAAATGTCGCTTCTGACAAGGTCCTGTCCATTGAGATGAACCACCTGACATCTGTAATCAAAGTCTCTGTCACAAACAACAGTGGCGAGGACTTGACCGTCAGCAGTGTTTCATTCACTGGGACAGAAGACATCGTCGGAACATATTTCATCAATTTTGCAGCCTCTCCGGTCTCCTATAAGTCAAGCGGAAACGCTTATGTCTCTTCAACCGCGTCTCTCACGGTTTCCAACGGCGAAGCTCTCGCAAATGGTTCGTCAGCAGATTTTTACATCGCACTCAAACCATTCACAGCCAAGACCGGTTCCACCCTCAAACTCGCCGTCAACGGCTACGAGAAGACCCTCACCATCAAAAATGACATCACCTTCACCGCCGGCCACATCAAACCGCTGAACTTTAATTATGACAAAAAGGCGGAAAACTATAGTGGGACGTATTTGATTTTGAATAGTGATAAAACAAAAGTCTGCTCGTCATTTATAGTTGGCAATAATAATATCAAAGCAGATGACTATGCGGCGGATAATGTTAAGGATTCGTGGGTAATGACAATTGATAAAGTCAGCGGAGAGGAAATGTACACGATTAAGGATGCAAATGGTATGTATCTTTCTACTGGAGCTAAAAAAATGGAAACTATTTGGTCGGTCTGAAATCTGCCGATACTTTCCGGAGTTATTGGGCTATATCTTCTGTTGATGATGGAACTTTCACAATTATTGCGACTAAATCCTCCTATCGTAACATTTTAAGGTATAATAGTCAGAATTCGCTATTTGCATGCTATTCTTCTGGGCAGGATGCCATTACCTTGGTGAAGTATGTTGTTTTACCATCTCTTGCAAAACCAGTGATTAAAGCCGATGTAAATACAACAAAAGATGGAATTGATGTGATTTGGAGTGATGTCGAGAACGCGACGAAATATGTTGTTTCGTGTACAGGACAAGAAAATGTTGAGGTCGCTACCGGTGTTGAAATCGCATCTTTTACAGGTCTCACTATCGGTCAGGAATACGCGGTTACCGTAACGGCGATGGCTGACGGCTACAAATCAGCAACATCAGATGAGGCAAAGATAACAATCCCAGACCCTCGCACACCGCTTGCAACGCCGAAGGTTCTGACTGAAGTGCAGAATGTAAATTCGGTTTATGCCTCCTGGGGTGAAATCGCTGGCGCCAAGGACTACACTATAACTTGTGGTGAACAGACGTTTACAACGGCGGATACGAAATACACCTTTACTAATCTCGCCTACTCAACTGAATATACAGTTTCTGTAGTGGCCAACCCTTCCGACGAGACCGTCAACACTCCATCAGCAGCCGGTAAATCCGAAGTCGTCAAAACCGGAGCTAATCCCGAGGGAGGAACGGTTGTTACTTATCAACATATCTTTACGTCTAAACCAAAAATAGGAAGTAATGTGGAGTTATCGAATGTTTCTTGGACTATTAATGCTACGAATCTCAATGGCTATAATTCAACTAGTTATGCCGGAGTTCAATTCGGAACGAGCAGTAAAGATGGGGAGATTAAGCTTACTTCATCATCTGCATGGACATACAAATCTGCGAC
>OLYN01001757.1_pt1 | contig 10635 bp, 10 predicted proteins | sample 1674231 | NCBI WGS metagenome assembly OLYN01 (sample SAMEA103958153, study PRJEB25191) | human gut metagenome
CCCCTGAGAGGGGAGGCTTTGAATCTGCGCAGTCCAAGGCGTCCCTGCATAGGGGAAGGTATGAGGGCGCAAAAATCCCGTCTCCGGGAGGGAGACGGGGTGGAGGGTTGGGATTATGCGCGCTCGAAGCTGAGGTAGCGGGTGCCCTGGAAGGTGAGTTTGCCGTGGTCGCCTTCGACGAGGTAGCCGTAGTCCTGGGTGGGGATCGAGAGCTCCATGCGGTCGCCGCTGGCGACCTGGAACGTGGCGTAGTACCAGGTGGAGGAGGAATTCGTGTGTGTGGTGTTGTTATGGTGGTGGGTGACGTCCATGCGCTTGGAGACGATGGTCGCGTCGACGGTCAGGCGCGGGGAGTTGTTATTCTTGTGCCAACGGCCGATGCCGCGCACGGCGGTGACGATGAACATGATGAAGATGCCGACGAACACGACCGTGAAGATCACGGGGAAGACCGAATTCATAAAGTCAAAGCCGAACATAGCGGGCCCTCTCTTTCTGTTTGTATCTACTATATCAGACGCAGAAGCGGCGCGCAAGTTCCCGGCGGAAAAAGAGAAAAACTTGTGGAAAATCCCCTTTGCAATTTTTCCCGGCGTGTGGTAAAGTACAGCTGTTGTGTAGCAGCTTTGCGTAAGTCCGAACGGACTTGCGCAATTTTTTTTTATTTTGGGAGGTTTTTATGGAAGAAAAACAAAACGCCGCGCTGGGCACTGCCCCGCTCGGGAAGCTCATGGTGAAATTCGCCCTGCCGTGTACGATCTCGCTGCTGGTGGGGGCGCTGTACAACATCGTCGACCAGATCTTCATCGGCTGGGGCGTGGGGTATCTTGGCAACGGCGCGACGAACGTCGTGTTCCCGCTGACGGTGCTGGCGCTGGGTCTGGCTGTGATGATCGGCGACGGCGCGTGCAGCTACGTGTCGATCTGCTTCGGCAAAAACCGGCAGGAAGATGCGGACTGCGCCGTTGGCAGCGCTGTGACGCTGAGCGTGTTGGTTGGCGTGCTCGTGGCGGGATTCTACGCGGTATTCCAGACGCCGATTTTGCTGCTGTTCGGCGCGACGGAGGCGAATCTCGCCTATGCGAAGGAGTATTTCACCTACATCACCGTCGGCATTCCGATCTACGTCTTCGGGCAGGCGATCAACCCGATCATCCGCTCGAACGGCAGCCCGCGGTTTGCCATGGCCTCCATGCTGGCGGGCGCGATCGCCAACTGCATCCTCGACCCCATCGCCATCTTCGTGCTGCGCTGGGGCGTGATGGGCGCGGCTGTGGCGACGGTGGCCGGGCAGGTGATCACGGCCGCGATGGGCGTATGGTACCTCTGCCATACGAAGGCGCTGCGGCTGGGAAAGGATGATTTCAAGCTCCGCGGGAAGATCCTCGCGGCCTATCTGCCGCTGGGGCTGTGCGGCTTTCTTGCGCAGATCTCGCTCGTCATCGCCATGGCGGCGACCAACAACATGCTCGTGCAGTACGGTGCGGGCAGCAAGTACGGCGCGGACATCCCGCTGACGGTCCTCGGCATCGTCATGAAGGTGTTTCAGATCATCATTTCCATCACCATCGGCATGTCCGCGGGCTGCATCCCCATTGTGGGCTACAACTACGGCGCGGAGCAATACGGCCGCTGCCGCGGGATCCTGTGGCGGCTGATGGGGGCGGAATTCGCGCTCGGCGTGCTCGCGCTGCTGGTCACGCAGCTGTTCCCGCGGCAGCTCATCGGGCTGTTCGGCGCGGAATCGGCGCTTTATAATGAGTTTGCCGTGCTGACCTTCCGCGTGTACCTGTGCATGCTGCCGCTGGCGACGGTCAACAAGGCGGCGTTCATCTTCATGCAGGCGCTGGGGCGGCCGGTGGAGTCGGCGGGGCTGTCGTTTTTCCGGGAGGTCCTGCTGGCGGTGCCGCTCGTGCTGCTGCTGCCGCGGGCGTTCGGGCTGATGGGTGTGCTGTATTCCATGCCGGCGGCCGATATCGTCACGTTCCTTGCCTCGGCCTTCGTCCTCGTGCGGACGGATCGGCAGCTGCGAAAATAGGGCTTGCATTTTCCAGCATGTGTGTTATACTTGGTATAACTTTTCATACCAAGTATAACTTATGGCAGGAGGGATCTTTATGCCGATGCAGTTCCCGAAGGGGAAATTCGTCAGTCTGGTCAAGGTCGGAGAGAAGGGACAGATCGTCATCCCGAAGGGGGCGCGCGAGCTGTTCAGCATCCAGCCGGGCGACCAGCTGCTGCTGATGGCGGACAAAAAGCGCGGGATCGCGCTGGTCAGCATGGACGATCTGAACGTGCCGGATGCGCTGTTCCGGATGGCAAAGGAGGCGGAAGACGATGCAGATCCTGAAGCTTGACGGGCTTTGCAAGCAGTATCCGGCCTTCCGGCTGGAAAACGTCTCGTTCTCCATGGAGGCCGGGACGATCATGGGCCTGATCGGCCGCAACGGCGCGGGCAAGACGACCACGCTCAAATCCATGCTCCATCTGGTGCATCCGGATGCGGGGACGGTCACGATCTGCGGGCTGGATATGGACAAGGACGAGCGGGAGATCCGCTCGCGCATCGGCTTCGTCTCCGGCGGTGCGTCGTATTACCAGCGCAAGCGCCTGCGCGAGCTGACGGACGTCACGAAGCGCTTTTATCCCGGGTGGGACGACGGGCGCTACGCGCGCCTCGTCCGGCAGTTTTCACTCGACGAGAGCAAGCGCGTCTGCGAGCTGTCGGAGGGCATGAAGGTCAAGTATCAGCTGGCGGCCGCCATGTCGCACCGGGCGGAGCTGCTGATCCTCGACGAGCCGACGTCCGGGCTCGACCCTGTCTCGCGTGACGAGCTGCTGGACACGTTCCGGACGCTCTGTGAGCAGGAGGGCGTGTCGATCCTCTTCTCCACGCACATCACCTCGGACCTCGACGCCTGCGCGGATACGATCACGTACATCCAGCATGGCCGCGTCGCGGCCAGCACGGACAAGAAGGCGTGGACCGGGGGGTATCTCCTGCTGCAGGGCAGCGACGCGGCGTGCACGCCTGCGCTGCGGGCCGCGTGCATCGGCGCGCGCAGCCACAAGGGCGAGCTCGAAGCGCTTCTCCGCAAAGAGGACGCCGCGCTGGCCGCCGGCTTCGCGCTCACGCCGGCGAATCTGGAACAGATCATGGTCCATCTGGAACGGGAGGCGGAAGCATGAAGCTGCTGATGAAAAAGGAATGGAAGCTGGTCGTCACGCCGGTGCCGCTGCTGTTTTTGCTGCTGAGCGCGCTGGTGCTCGTGCCGAGCTATCCGTATTACGTGACGTTTTTCTATAATGCCCTCGGCATTTTCCTCATGCTGCAGGCCGCGCGGGAGAACCGGGACGTGTATTACATGGCCCTGCTGCCGGTCACGAAGCGGGATGTGGTCCGGGCGCGGTTTTCCACCGTCGTGACGCTGCAGCTGCTGCAGATCGCGGCCTGTATCCCGTTCATGCTCCTCCGCAGGAGCTATGCACAGATCAACAATCCCGTCGGCATCGAGGCGAATCTGGCCTTTCTCGGCTTCGGGTTTGTGCTGATGGGGCTGTTCAACCTGACGTTTCTGCCGATGCACTACAAAAACGGCTATGATCTCGGCAAGCCCTTCGTCGTCTCGAGCGTCGTGCTGTTTCTGGCCATCGTCCTGCTCGAGACGCTCGACCATGTCGTGCCGTACATGAAGACCGTGTGCGAAAGTTACGCGCCGGCGGACCTTGTCCGGCAGCTGCCGGTTTTGCTCGGCGGCGTGGCGGTGTACGCGCTCGTGACCTATCTGGCCTTCCGCACCTCGGCCGCAAGATTTGAACAGGTCGACCTGTGAGCGGACTGGAGCCCATCGACATCCAAAAATCGCGCCCGCCCGGGGAGGCTCCCCGGGCGGGCGCGATTTTTGGATTCAGTCTTTCATGGTGTGCGGGGCGGCGTGCTTTCCGGGCTTTACAAACGCGACAAATATGGTATAATGGATGACATAGAATATCGTCACTTTGCACAACTGCAAAGGCGGGAGGGGTCTTTATGCGGCTTGCGGTACCTTTTGATCACGGGCAGATCTACGGCCATTTCGGGCGGACGGCGCAGTTCAAGCTCTATGATGTGACCGACGGGCGGATCGTCTCGTCGGCGATCGTCGACACGATGGGCAGCGGACACGGGGCGCTGGCCGGATTTCTGAAGGCCTACGCGGTCGACGCGCTCATCTGCGGTGGCATCGGCGCTGGCGCACGGCTGGCGCTGGCGGAGGCCGGGATCCGGCTGTATCCGGGCGCGGAGGGCGGCGCGGACGACGCGGTCCGGGCGCTTTTGGCCGGGGCGCTCCATTACCAGCCGGACTATGTCTGCGGCCACCACAAGGACGAGCCGCCGCGCGTGTGCGGCAGCCATACCTGCTCTGCGGCCTGCTATCATGAAACATCGGAGGAACGGTCAGAATGAAACGAACGGATGCGCTCTATCAGAGCTTTGTAGAGATCCTGCGCGAGGAGCTCGTGCCCGCCATGGGCTGCACGGAGCCCATCGCCATCGCCTACGCCGCGGCGCAGGCCCGCGCCGTGCTCGGCAAGCGGCCGGAGCGGGTGCGGATCGAGGTCAGCGGAAATATCATCAAGAACGTCAAGAGCGTCGTCGTGCCGCATACGGGCTCGATGCACGGCATCGCCGCGGCGGCTGCCGCGGGCATCATCGCGGGCCGGGAGGAGAAGGAGCTGGAGGTCCTCAGCGAGGTCACCGACGAGCAGATCGCGGACATGCGGGCGTACCTGCAGGAGGCGGCCTTTGACATCCGGCCGATCGACTCGCCGTTCATCTTCGACATCCGCATCACGGTCTACGCGGCTGGCGATCAGGCCTCGGCGCGGATCGTCGGCAGCCATACGAACCTCGTGCAGCTGCTGCACGGCACGAAGCGCCTCATCGACCGTCCGTGCAGCGAGACCGTCTCCGAACGCCGCACGGACCGCAGCGTCCTGACGGTCGAGCGGATCGTGGATTTCGCGCAGTCGCTGTGTCCGGAGGATGTGCAGGAGATCTTTGAGCGGCAGATCTCGTACAATATGGCCATCGCCGAGGCGGGCCTCGCCGAGTCCTACGGCGCGAACGTCGGCAAGACGCTGCGCGAGGCCTACGGCGAGACGGTGCAGAACCGCGCCCGCTATATGGCCGCCGCGGCCAGCGACGCGCGCATGTCCGGCTGCGAGCTGCCGGTCATCATCAACTCCGGCTCCGGCAACCAGGGCATCACGGCCTCCGTGCCGGTCGTGGTCTACGCCGAGGAGCTGGGCGTGAGCCGCGAGACGCTCTACCGGGCGCTGGCGGTCTCCAATCTCAGCACGATCCATATCAAGGCGCACATCGGGACGCTTTCGGCCTACTGCGGCGCGGTCTCGGCCGGGTGCGGCGCGGGGGCGGGCATCACCTACCTCTATGGCGGCGGGTATGAGCAGATCAAGCATACGCTGGTCAACGCTATGGCCATCACCTCCGGCATCATCTGCGACGGCGCCAAGCCCTCCTGCGCGGCAAAGATCGCCACGAGCGTCGACGCGGGCCTGCTCGGCTACCACATGTACCGCTGCGGCAACCAGTTCTATGCCGGCGACGGCATCGTCAAATCCGGCATCGAGCACACGATCGAGACCGTCGGCGCGCTGGCCCACACCGGCATGGCCGACACCGACCGGCAGATCATCCGCCTGATGATGGAGCCCTGACCAACTTACATAGGAAAATGCCCCGGCGCAGAACGGTCTGCGCCGGGGCGATTTATGTTTTTATGCGGTTTAATTCAACTGGTCGGCTAAGTCGCGGTAGCGGCTGTCGTCGGCGGCGCTGCCGGTGGCCTGGGCCATGTGCTGCGAGAGCTTTTTTGCCGCTGTATCCGCCGAGACGACCGTGCCCGCGCCTGCCACGCAGCCGCCGGGGCAGGCCATGCCCTCGAGCAGATACCCGTCGAGCTTCCCGGCCTTCGCCAGCATCAGAAGCTTGCGGCACTCGCGCAGGCCGTCGGCCCGCTGGGTCTTGATCTGGCATTCGGGATGCTCCTTGTGGATGAGCTCCTCCACCGCGGCGGCCACGCCGCCCGCGACGGCAAAGCCGCGCCCGGCGCGGGTGCCCTCGTCAAGGTCCGGGCTGTCGGGCAGCTGGGAAAAATCGATGTCCCTGGCCTCAAAAATGCCCATCAGCTCCTCGTAGGTCAGGACGAAGTCGACGTCGGTCCGGATATCATCCTGCATGGCCTCGAGCTTTTTGGCCGCGCACGGGCCGACAAAGACGACCTTGCAGTCGGGCCGTTCGCGCTTGACGAGCCGCGCGGTATAGACCATCGGCGTGTAGGTCATGGAAATGTTGCCGGATTCGGCGGGGAACAGCCGTCTGGCCATCATCCGCCACGACGGGCAGCAGGAGGTCGCCATAAACCGCTGCTCCTCCGGGACCTTTTCCATAAAGTCCCGCGCCTCCTCGATCGTGCAGATATCCGCGCCGACCGCGACCTCGACCACATCGGCAAAGCCGAGCTGCTTCATGGCGGTCAGGAACTTCGGCACGGTCACGTCCTTGCCGAACTGGCCGACGAACGACGGCGCGACGATGGCCACGACCTCGTTGCCCTCGAGCATGGAGCGGATGACCTGATAGATCTGGCTCTTGTCGACGATCGCGCCGAACGGGCAGCTCACGAGGCACTGGCCGCAGGAGACGCAGCGGTCATAGTCGATGCAGGCCTTGCCGTATTCGTCGACGCCGATGGCGTCCATGCCGCAGGCGGCCTGACACGGGCGCTCGAGGTAGGTGATGGCGTTGTACGGACAGGATCTGGCGCATTTGCCGCACTTGATGCAGAGCTTCTGGTCGATGCGGCTCTTGCCGTTGACGAATTTGATCGCGCCCTTCGGGCACACGCGCTGGCACGAGGAGGCGAGACAGCCCTGACACAGCTCGTTGACACGGTACTGCCGCGTCGGGCAGGCGTGGCAGGCGTAGGGGATGATGTTGACGAGCGGGGGCTCGTAATACTGCTCGGCGATGGCGGCCTGATCCATGCCCTCGGTCAGAAGCGTGCGCGTCTGCACGGGCTGGAGGGACAAACCCATGGCCAGCCGCACACGCTCGCCGGCGATGGCGCGCTCGAGAAACACGGACTCGCGGTGCAGCGGGCTCTGGCCGGGGACGATCTTGAAGGGGATATCCTCCATATCGGTGTAGTCGCCGGAGTATGCCATCCGGGCGACCTCGGTGAAGACTTTCTTTCGGATCTCTGTGATCAAAGACGGGATTCCGCGCATGATAACCTGCTCCTTCTGCATATTCTGGCGACAGTATAGCACACTTTCCTGCAAACGTCACTGTTTTCTTTTGCCTTGACAGCGGGGCGGCAATGTCGTAAGCTGAAAGCAAAGAAATGTGTATGCGGAGGGCGGCTATGTCCAAATTTCAGATCTTCCTGATCGTTCTGTATCTGTTTTTCTTCGGCGCTGTCGGCGGGTGGGTGCTGGAGCTTCTGTTCCGCCGGTTCTTCTCCGGGGCGAACCCGGAGCGCAAGTGGCTGAACCCGGGCTTCCTCTTCGGCCCCTGCCTGCCGCTGTACGGATTCGGCACGGTGCTGCTGTTCATCCTCTCGGAGCTGGACCATCAGCTGTTCGGCTCGTTTTCGGGCACGTTCTGGTATTACCCGGTCATGTTTGTCGTCATGGCGCTGGCTATGACGCTGCTGGAGTATATCGTCGGCGTCGTGAGCTTCAAGGGCTTTCACCTGCGCCTGTGGGACTACAGCAAGCTCTGGGGCAATGTCCAGGGCATCATCTGCCCGCTGTTCACGTTCTTCTGGGGCGTGTTGTCGCTGGCGTACTACTTTTTATTGTATCCGCGGCTGCGGAAGCTGGTGGAGTGGTTCGTGGCGCACCCGCTGGCGTCGTTTATGGTGGGCGTGTGCTTCGGCATTTTCCTCATTGACCTGTGCTTCTCCATCCATCTCGGCGCGGTCGTGCAGAAAAAGGCCGCCGAGATCGATAAGAATGTATATGACGCCATCGACGTGCAGAAGCTGTGGCATAAAATGCAGTCCCGCGGCGGCTTCTTCCGGCTTGTGTCCATTAGGCCCCTGACGGAGCGCATCGATGCGTTTGATGAGTTTTTACACCGCAGACCGGGAAGTATGGGAAAGGAGAAATAAGAATGCTCTTCTGGATATTCATGCTGCTGTCCGTATTGATGATCCCGCTCACGATGATCTATTTTGGCCGGAGGTTTTTCAAAAGCCCGCCGAAGTCCATCAACGCGACGTTCGGATACCGGTCGACCATGTCCATGAAAAATCAGGAAACATGGAAGCTGGCGCATACGGTCTGCGGGCGGTACTGGTACTGCTGCGGATGGCTCCTGCTGCCGCTGTCGGTCGTCCCCATCCTGTTCGTGATCGGGCGCAGTGCGGAGACGATCGGGTATGTCGGGTTGATCACCGTATTCCTCCAGCTCGTCCCGATGCTCTGCGCGCTCCCGGTCACGGAACACGCGCTGCGGAAAAAGTTTGATAAGAATGGGATGAGGAAGAGCTGAGAAAGGGAAACTGCAAAGCTATATGCCATTGCTCCCCGGCCCTCATCAGTCCCGGCTCCGTCGCTCCAGCTTTCCCCAGGGGAGGCCGTTTGGTGCGTACAAACCAAGAACCCCCCCGCAAGAAGGTACAAATTATCTGAATTTTCACCGCACCTTCTATTGACGGCAATCGTTCTACGGCAACTGGTATCAAATCTGATGCCCCCGTATCAGGCGGCGCGTACCAAGACATACGTAAGATGAGTATCGTGTGGAACGATGCCCGAAACATTGGAGTTCGCCTGAATTCAGACGCAGAATGCACCCCGCGTCTCCAAGCACTCTTTTCTCCCCTATCTTTTCTCTTGCGAGAGAAAAGATAGGGCCGCCGGAGGCATCCGGCAGCTGCAAATTTGTGACAGCAATCCCTCAGGCGCTTCGCGCCAGCTCCCTTTACACAAGGGAGCCTTTGGATTGCGCCGCCAGAAGTGTGGCAAAAATGGGTGACAACCTCTCAGGCGCTGCGCGCCAGCTCCCCTGGAAGGGGAGCCTTTCGTCCGCTGCGGCGGGGCGAAAAAACGGAAATTGTGCTGGCTTTTCTGCGCGGCACGTGCTATAATAATAACGAAAATCATTATTGAATTATGAAAGGAATCCGAGCGTATGTATTGTGTCAGAAAAATGACCGAAGATCTCTATTGGGTCGGCGCGAGTGAGCGGCGGCTGAGCCTGTTTGAGAATGCCTATCCGCTGACCAACGGCGTCAGCTATAACTCCTACCTGCTGCTGGACGAAAAAACCGTGCTGATCGACACCGTCGATAAGTCCGTCAGCGGCCTGTTCTTTGAGAACGTCGACCATGTGCTGGGCGGGCGGAAGCTCGATTACCTCATCGTGCAGCATATGGAGCCGGACCACGCCGCGACCATCAGCGAGCTCGTCCTGCGCCACCCGGAGCTGACCATCGTCTGCAACGCCAAGACGCGCACGATGATGCAGAACTTCTTCACGTTTGACATCGACAGCCGTCTGCAGCTCGTCAAGGAAATGGACACGCTCACGACCGGCAGGCATACCTTCGCCTTCGTCATGGCCCCGATGGTCCACTGGCCGGAGGTCATGGTCTCCTACGACACAACGACCAAAACGCTCTATTCGGCCGACGCCTTCGGCACCTTCGGCGCGCTGAACGGCAATCTGTACGCCGACGAGGTCAACTTCCGGACCGAATGGCTCGCCGATGCCCGCCGGTATTATACCAACATCGTCGGCAAATACGGCACGCAGGTGCAGACGCTGCTCAAAAAGGCCGCGGGGCTTGAAATTGAGATGATCTGCCCGCTGCACGGCCCGGTCTGGCGCAAGGATATCGCGTGGTTCCTCGACAAATATATCCACTGGGCGACCTATACGCCGGAGGACGACGCAGTCGTCATCGCCTATGCCTCCGTCTACGGCGGCACGGAGAACGCGGCGAACGTGCTGGCCGCGAAGCTGTCGGAGCTCGGCGTGCGGAACGTGCAGATGTACGACGTGTCCGTCACGCATCCGAGCTATATCCTCTCCGAGTGCTTCCGCGCGAGTCATCTGGTCTTTATCTCCACGACGTACAACGCGGGCATGTTCGTGACGATGGAAAATCTCGTGCACGATATCGTCCATCATAACCTGCAGAACCGCACCATCGCCCTCATGGAAAACGGCTCCTGGGCGCCGACGGCGGCCGGGCTCATGCGGGCGGAGTTCCAGAAGCTCAAAAACTGCACCATTCTCGACGAGACCGTCACGATCAAGTCTACGCTCAAGGAATCCCAGCTCGCGGACGTCGACGCCATGGCGCAGGCGATCTATGACTCCATGCCGAAGCCGGCCCCCGCGGTGCACACCGCCGACGCGCCGGTCGAGAAGAACGCGTTCTTCTCGTTCTCCTACGGTCTGTTCGTCCTGACGGCCCGGGAAGGGGAGAAGGACAACGGCTGCATCATCAACACCGCTGCCCAGCTGACCGACACGCCGAAGCGCATCTCCATCGCCGTCAACAAGGCCAACTACACCCACGACATGATCCGCAGAACGGGCGTGTTCAACCTCTC
>OLYN01001769.1_pt1 | contig 10597 bp, 8 predicted proteins | sample 1674231 | NCBI WGS metagenome assembly OLYN01 (sample SAMEA103958153, study PRJEB25191) | human gut metagenome
TTCTCGGGCTCGGTCTTGGGGGTGTCCTCGGTGGGGGTGATAATGACGATGGGATGCTCCACTACGGTACCATTGATGGTAGTGGTGGAATCAATCGCACCGGTTTCTTTCGTCATTGCCTTACCAGGGTTAGCAATATCGAGGGTGTTGCCCTGAGACTGAATATTATTTTCGGGAAGGGCAGTATTGTTATAAATAAGATAAGGGGCTTTAATTTTATTATTGTTGATAGTATAAGACGCATTCATGTTTGTAGCGGCCTCGTGGAAGAAGATAGCGTTACCGCCATTTACATCAATGGTATTATTGGTTACCGCACAAGTCTTGGCATCTGTCAACTGAACCGCGCCACGGTTAGATTCGCTATTCGTGCTGGTAATGGTGTTATTATCTACAACGAAATCTGTCTTGTTGGACTGAAGATTGATGCCACGGGTATAACCGGTAACAGTGTTATTTTCGAAATTCACTGTATTGGCCGTCCCACGGAAATCACTGCCCTGGTGCACATAGGCATAACCAGTCGTACCATCATTGATAAAAGTGTTATTCGTGATATTTTCGATGCGGGTGGTTGCGGGATCGTTATGGTAAGTATACAACTGTGCACGGAAAGTACAACCAGTAATGTTCATCGTGTCTGTCGTTGCAGTAGGGTCATCATTATACATGCCACCACTCATGCTTATGCTAACCCCATCGGTGAACTCAATGTTCTTCACATTAAATGCACCTTCAACAATGGTCCATGTTGGATAACCACCTGCAACATCTGCCCCAATGGAAACTTTGCCGTTGATTTTTGCGTTATCATAGCCCAACAAATCAACGCTCACCTTGTTACGGGGGCCAGCAGACAAAGTAATCTTATCAGTACCCGCTTCAACAGCACCATAAACAGAATAAGTAACTTTATCTACGGTTTTTGTCGGGTCATCATACCTGGTAAATAGCGCAGCATTCTCTACAAAGAGTTTAGCAAATGCATCCTGAGCAGCCTTTAGCGTAGAATACTGCTGACCATTGATAGCAGCTTCCGCAGCAGTTACTGCATCCGCCTGCGCGATGGAAAACTCTCCATTGTAGGTAATGGTTACTGTAACATAGCCATCCGCGGCCATCGCCGTCACCGGCAGCATGACGGCCAGCATGAGGAATGCCAACGCGACGCTTAAAAACTTTTTCATTAGAATAAACCTCTCTTCTTTTTTATTTTTCCCGCAGGTGGGGTTGTGTTTGCTCCGCAAACACAAAAATATCCCCATGGGGATATGAATAGCAAGAATAAACTACCACTTTTGGGCAGGGGTGTCAACCTTTTTGAGAATTTTTGGTGACTCGCACAAAATGCGGGGGTGGTATTTGGCAAAAAATTCCCCCGGCAGCAAGCTACCGGGGGATTCCGCGCTTATTTTACATTTTAGCCAGGGAAACAGCGATACGGGCCGCGCAGCGGGCATTATTGAGCGCCAGCTGGACATTGGAGGCGAAGGACTCGCCGCCGGTCAACTCCTTGATGTGGGCCAGCAGGAAGGGGGTGATCTCCTTGCCGTGGATGTGCTGGGCATCGGCCAGCTCCAGGGCCTTGGTGATGATGCCCTCCATGTAATCGAAATCCATGGCGTATTCATCCGGGATGGGATTGCCGATGAGGACGCCGCCGGGCATTTCCAGCTCCAGCTTGGTCTTGATGATGCGAGCGATCTCCTCCTCGCTCTGGGCGGCGTAATCCACACCGAAGCCGCTCTTTTTGCAGAAGAAGGCGGGGAAATCGCTGGTGCCATTGCCGATGACGGGGACGCCCATGGTCTCGAGGTACTCCAGCGTGCGGCCGATATCGAGGATCTGCTTGGCGCCGGCGCAGATGACGGCGACGGGGGTGCGGGCCAGCTCCTGCAGGTCGGCAGAGACATCCATGGTGACCTCACCATGGCGATGAACGCCGCCGATGCCGCCGGTGGCGAATACATGGATGCCAGCCAGAGCCGCGCACATCATGGTGGAAGCAACGGTGGTAGCACCGGTCTTACCGGTGGCGAGGTAGGTGGCAAAGTCGCGGCGGGAGACCTTGCCGACATTTTCGCCGCGGCACATCAGCTCCAGTTCTTCCGGGGAGAGACCGACTTTGATCTTGCCGCCGATGAGCGCCATAGTGGCGGGGTGAGCGCCGCAAGCCCGGATCTCTTTTTCCACCTCTGCGGCAAAGGAGAGGTTTTCCGGATAGGGCATACCGTGGCTGAGGATGGTGCTTTCCAGGGCGACAACGGGCTCGCCGTTTTTGATGGCTTCCTGCAGCTCGGGGGTAATATCAAGGTATTTTTCGAGATTCATGTCAGATGTTCCTCCTGTAATTAAAGTATTCCGTAATACGGGTTTCAAAAGGTTCATCGACTGGGGCGGACGCTCCATCGTTGAAAGCCTATTATACCCATTCCCACGGCGGAATGCAAGGGGTTTTGATGTGAAATTTGTGTGATTTTTGCGGGAAAGAACGGGAGATGGCGAGCGGGCCAGCGGCTGGCAGAAACCTGCGGAAATGCGATATTGACACCCGGCCCAGGGAATCCTATTATAATAAGGTATACCAAGTGACGGGAGAGTGGAGATCCTATGTTATCCTCTGCGGCCGGGCTGCTGACCGATCAATCCTTTTTGAGCGTATTTTGCGCCGCCATGCTGACCATCGGAATCGGCTGGGGGCTGCGGAAGAAAAATATCCTGAAGGCGGAAAGCCGTCCGGTACTGAATGCCCTGCTGCTGAAGCTGACGGTGCCGTGTCTGGCCTTTGATGCCTTTATGACCGATTTTGCCCGCGGGGAGCTGCGGCGCAATGTGCAGATCCTGCTGATCTCCTTTGCGCTGTATCTTTCGATGATCGCGCTGTCGCAGCTTATTTTTATTAAATACGGCCGGCGGAAGGCCAATCTATATGGCATCTGCTTTGCCATAGGGCAGCAGACACTATACGCCATGCCTATTCTACGGGCTATTTACCGGGAAAATCCGTCGGAATCGATGCTTTCCGCCAGCATGGTAGCTATCGCCTTCCGGGTGATGCTGTACCTCTACGCCTTTTATTCCATCAGCGGGGCAGCGGTGACCGGTGGCAGCCTGAAGCAAAACCTGAAAAAAGCGTTCCTGACGCCGGTGATGCTGGCTATGTTCGCGGGGTTCTTCATCTGGCTGACACAGGGACTGCTTCCCTGCCCCGGCGGCATACCGCTGCTGCGGCTGGACCTGCGATTCCCTGCACTGTACGCGGTGGTACCGCAGATGGCCACCCTGGTGAACCCCCTGGCGATGCTGCTGATCGGCTCGACACTGGGGGAATCCCAGCTAGGCGACGCGCTGCGGGACGGCAAGGCGTGGTTCATCGCCTTTCTGCGGATGTTTATTGCGCCGCTGTATACACTGGCGCTGCTGTGCCTGTGCCAGCGGCTGGGGTGGATCCATTTTACCGAGGTGACGCTGATGACGGTGGTGATGTGCTTTGCGGCGCCGCTCTCTGCGGTGCTGTGCACCTTCTTCATCACCTACCGGGAGGAGGCCGATATGGCCGCCCGGGTGTGCCTGCTTTCCACGCTGTTCTGTGTCCTATCCACGCCGCTCTTCTACTGCCTGGTGAAGGCTGCAGTAGCCAGCGGAGCGTTTCCTATATAATATAGGTAAGAAAACGCGCGAAAGCCCTCCAAACAGAGGGGGCAACGGAAGGTTGCTAAAAATCCATGAGGGGTTGGTCGACAGCACCCCCATTCCATGATACTCTTGCGGTACAAAACATGAAAGGCGGATGCTGAAATGACACTGGGTGAACGGATCGCATATTACAGGGGCGTGCTGGGGCTTTCCCAGGGGGAGCTGGCGGAGCAGCTGGGCGTGAGCCGTCAAGCCGTAAGCAAATGGGAGACCGATGCCGGACTGCCGGATCTGGAGCGGCTGATCGCGCTTTCCCGGCTGTACCATATCACACTGGATGAACTGGTAAAGGGAGAGTCCCCGGAGGAAACGGCCGAAGCCCCGGAGGAAGTACCGGTGGATGCGGTCATTGCGAAGCCAGCAGCCCCCAGCGGGCAGAAAACCATTGGGTATATCCTGCTGGGGGTGGGGCTGCTGTGTGCGGTGCTGGCGCTGTTTTTGAACTGGGCACTGCTGATCCCGGCGGGCTACCTGCTGATTTGCGCGGTGCTGTGCCTGACGCTGCGGCGGTATGCCGGGCGGATCATTATAGGCGGGACGCTGCTGGCAATCCTGCTGCCCGCGCAGCGCTGGTTTGGCGGTGTAAGCCTGGGGAGCGTGATCAACCCGATCGCCTACCAGTCGGAGTATTTCGGAATTGGGCTATTGATCTCCTGGGCATTGTGGGCGGTTCTTATCTTGTATGTGGTGCTGGCCCTGCGGCACACCCGCTGGCAGAAATACACCCCGCTGGCACTGGGGTGGACAGTGGTATTGGGGCTGCATGGCTGGCTGGCCCCGCTGTGGCAGGTGCTGGGCGGTGCAGAAGCCGCCAGCTGGTACTATCCGGTGGTCTCCGGCCTTATCAATCTGCTGGCGGCGGCTGTGGTGCTGCTGACGGTCCGGGCCATTTACCGGGCCCGACGGGAGAAAAAGAGCGCATAAATACAAAAAATGAAAAGAGCCGTTCCCAAAAGGAGCGGCTCTTTGGCTTATTTTAGGGTGGAGCTGTTATTGAGGACGCCGGCACTATACAGGAACAGCACATCGCAGCCTGTAAAATCGACAAAGCCGCCCAGCCGGCTGGAGGCGAGATACCGGATATCCACCAGCGTAACGGAGGAATAGCCCTCCACCAGCAGCGGTGCGATGCTGCTGCCAAAGGAATCCCGGAAGATCACCAGCCGGCGGCCGGAGGTGTTCTGCGGATTTTCGATGCGCAGGAGCGACACGGAGCCGGAAAGGAACATCTCATACGGATCACGGCCCGCGGCCTTTTCCGCATCGTAGATACCGCCCTCGGTATCGGTTTCGTAATTATAGACCGCGGCGGTATCGATGGCGCCGCCGGTGAGATAGTTCATCTCCTCCGGGGCGATGGGCAGCGCGGCCTGGCCGTAGTAAACACCATAGAAGGGCTTTTCCAGCGTCTTTTGGGTATAGCTGCCGGTGAGTTCTACCCCCATATTGGCCGCCAGCCGGGCAGCCACATCCAGGATCTTCTCCTGCCGCCAGTGGGCATCGGTGCGGTAGTAGTCCTCCAACTCCAGCAGATCGAAGATATCGATATACTGCATATAGCCGGTGCGGCTTTGCAGTTCCTCAGCAAACTGCTCGTAATCGATGGAGGGGTAGCCATTGGGCGCGGCCATAAAGTAGTTTTTATCCGGGATGAGGGACAGATACACCCGACTGCCGGCGTCCTTCAGGTAAGCTTCGTAGAGATACCGGAAGCGCTCCGCCGCATGGTCAAGGGAAGCAGTATTCATGGGGTATTCCAGCTTGGCCAGATGATCTCCCACCCGGTACAGGCCGTTATTATCCCGCTGACGCAGCAGCCCTGTGGCGGTCAGGGCCTTGAGGGTACGGAACTCATCCCGCAGCGGGAACTGATCGGTGGCGTAGTCCTCAAAGCGATCGGCAAAGGTGCCGGAAAGCAGCGACTGGCCGGTGAGGGCAGGCAGCTGCGCCAGGGAGCGGCGCTCCGCATCGGAGGCGGCATCGGCGGGCTTAAAAACAGTCCAAAGGGTGAACGCCGCCAAAAATACCCCCAACACCGCAATGGTGAGAATGGTACGGGTCTTATTGTTTTCCACAGCGGCACCTCCTTAAAAGCGGAAATAGAGGAACGGGTTGAATGAGCCATCCACCAGGTAGGCAGTGACGACCGCCAACAGGGCCATCAGGGCCACAGGGGCCGCGACCGCCAGCACCCGGCCGGTTTTGGGGCCTTCGGAAAGGCGATTCATCCAGCGGGTGGGATAGGGCGTAGCGCCGATGACGGCGATGATGAAGGTGACGGCATAGCTGCCAAGGTAGTAAAGCGCTTCGCCGGTGGCAAGCGGCACCCCGCCTGCCCCAAACATGCGGCCCAGGTGGGCGGCGGCTTCCGAAAGGCCGGCGCTATCGAAGATGACAAAGCTGACCGCGACCAGCAGCAGGGTATAAAGATGGCTGAGGACGGGGAGCTTTTGCAGGGGCTTTAAGAGGAAACCTTTTTCCAGGATGAGGAACACAGCGAAGAACAGGCCCCACAGGACAAAGTTCCAATCGGCGCCATGCCAAAGACCGGTCAGCATCCATACCACGAGGATATTGAGGTAGCGGCGGGCCGGGGCCACCCGGTTGCCGCCCATGGGGATATAGACATAATCCCGGAACCAGGAGCCAAGGCTCATGTGCCAGCGCCGCCAAAATTCGGTGACGCTGCGGGAGATATAGGGATAATTGAAGTTTTCGGCAAAGGTGAAGCCGAAAATTTTCCCCAGGCCGATGGCCATATCGCTGTAACCGGAAAAATCGAAATAGATGTGCAGCATATAGGCCGCGGCGTACATCCAGCTGTACAGCACCGAGGGCTGGGTGGTAGCCTTATACACCGTGATAAGCTGATAAAGCACATTGGCGATGAGGACCTTTTTACCCAGGCCCAGCACAAAGCGCTGCGCGCCTGCGGCGACCATGGCCGGGGTGGAGCGGCGTTCCTTAAGCTGGGGTTCGATATCGGCATAGCGGACGATGGGCCCCGCGATGAGCTGCGGGAACATGGCGATATAGGTGCCGAGGTCGATGAGATTGCGCTGGGCGGCCACGGTGCCCCGGTGGACATCCACCACATAACTGAGGATCTGGAAGGTGTAGAAGCTGATGCCAATGGGCAGCGCCACCCGCAGAAGCGGCACCGAAAGGCCGGTCACGGCATTGAAGCTGCGGATGAAGAAATCGGCGTACTTGCAGTAGCCCAAAAGCAGCAGGCTGAAAAGGACCGAGGCGGTCAAAAAGAGCTTTGACCGCCGGGGATTGCTGATACGATATTTTTCTACCAGCCGCCCAAAGAAATAGCCCTGCAGAATGGATACGACCATGAATAGGACATATTTCGGCTCGCCCCACGCATAGAACACAAGGGAAAAGAGGAGCAGAACGGCATTTTTTGCCCGGCGCGGCACCAAAAAATAGCACAGCAGCGTGAGCGGCAGAAAGTAGTAGAGAAACGGGATGCTTGAAAACAGCATAAGCTGATCCCCCCGAAACGATTACTGGATGGCTTCGTCAAAATCGATGACGGCGGCGGGATAGGAAGCGGTGAGGGTATCACGGAAGCTGTTGATGAGCTCCTCATCACCGTACATGGCCACAACGACCTCATTCACGGTGAGAACGACGACCTTATCGGGGAAGCCGCACATCCACTGGCGGGACTGGATGCTGTCACGCAGGGACTGGGCCAGCGTCTTGGCATCGGCGGCATTTTTTACATGGTAGGCACCGCAGGTGAAGGTGTTCATATTCATCATGTGGGTGAGAGAGGCGGCGCTGTCAATGAGGTCGACGCTGCCGGCTGGGAAAGACAGCATATAATCCAGATTATCGGTATCGGAAATATCGAATTTGCCGGGCTTGTCATCCACGGGGCTGCCGTTATCGCCGCCGGCGGCCGGGAATTTATCCTCCTCGGGCAGGCTGCTCCAGGTCTTGCTGAGAACCTCCAGCGGATCGGTGACGGCCGCGTCATTGCCGCCGTTATTGCCGGAATTGTTGCCGCAAGCGGCGAAGGCCAGCACCATTACGGCTGCCAGCAGAATGGAAATGATCTTTTTCATGGTACAATTTCTCCTTCTTTTATAAAGCTTTTTGTATCATCCAGACGCCCTGCTCATTTTGAGAAAGGGTCATTGTCTGTGCATTGAGGGTAAGGCGGTAGGTTTCCCCCACCATGGGCTGCGGGATGGCCCAAAGAACGGTACAGGCCCCGCGGCCCTGTTGGGTGCCGCTCCAGGCGGAAACGGCATCTCCCTGGGTGATCCGCAATTCGCCATCGTCTGTGGAAAGCTGCCATTCCCCATGGCCGGAAAGGGTCAGGGGGACTTCCAGGCTGCCAAGGGTATAGAGCGCGGGCTCCGCGGCGGTGCGTGGGACGGCTTCCATTATGGCCGGTACCGGCTGGCTGCCGATGATGGTCTCCCCCACCGAAAGGCGGAGCGTGCCGGACTGCTGCCACAGCACCGAGATGCCAAATACCAGCAGCAGGGCTGCCGCTATGGCGCCCCAGCGGCCAAAGGCCGGACGGCGAGGAACGGGCGGTACCGTTATAGCATCCTGCAGCAGGTCGTCATCAATGGCGGTGACGGCGGACGCCAGTGCTTCATGCTTCATTTGGTCCATCCCTCGCTTTCAAGATATTTTGCCAGACGGGTGCGGGTACGCAGCAGCATGGATTTGACACGGCTTTCGGAAAATCCAAAGTGGTCGGCGACCTGCGCGACTGGGCAGCACATGAAATATCGCCGCAGGAACACCCGGCGGGCCTCCTCGCTTTCGGTGCGCAAAAATTCGCTGAGAAGGTGGGAAAACGCAGCGGCTTCGGCCTCATCCTGCGGCTCGCTGCCGGATGGCAGACATTCCGCCAGTTCCTCCAGCGAAAGGGCCGCTTCTCCCCCGCCCCGCTTTTCGGCCGCGCGGGCTTTATAGCGGTTCAGGGCCAGGTTGCGGGCAATGCGCCCGAGAAACGCCGCGAAAAACCGCGGGCGCTGCGGCGGGATGGCATTCCAGGTACGCAGGTAGGTGTCATTGACATTTTCCTCGCTGTCTTCCCGGTTCATCAGAATATTCATGGAGAGCCGCATACAGTATGCCCCGTATTTACGGGAAGTTTCATCGATGGCCTGCGGGCTGCGCTGCCAGTAAAGCTCGATGATCTTTTCGTCCTCCATCGGGCACTCCTTTCCCGCTCCCGGATCGGTGCCCTCACCCATATAGACAACAAGTGAGAAGGTTTGGTTGCGCCGGAGAGCAAATTTTTTTGAAAAATCTGAAATTGATCTTTGGGCGAGAATACCCGCAGGAGTCATGGGGCTGCTGCGGGTTTCTTTATGGGGTATATTGTGCCCGGTTTTACGGGAGAAGTTCCAGGCTGCCGCCATCTTCTACGGTGTGGCCTTCCAGCAGCAGGAGCTTCTCCGCCAGCAGGCGGGAGAAACCACCAATGATCGCAGCCGTGGCGATGATGTCCTCCACCCGATCGGTATCCAGCATGGACGGCTCCTCGTCCTCATGCTTGAGAATGGTAGCGCAGGCGGCGCGCACCTCCCGGGTGAAATAAACGGCGGCCAGGCTGTGACGCCCGATGTACTCGGTGTAGATGGGACGCAGTTCCTCCTCGGTGAGCTCCGACGGGATGAGCCGCTGCACCAGTGAGATACCGAGGCCCTGCTTGAGGGTGCAAATCATAATGAGGTAGGCCAGGTGCAGTCGGTAATAGCGCTTTTTGACGGGGCCGGGCATGGCGCGCGTGCGCACATAGTTATTGATGGCAGCGGCAGTGACAGCCTCCTCCTCCTTGAGCTCAGGGGGAAGATAATCAAGATAGCCGCGCAGCAGGGTAACGACCTGCTCCATATACAGTCCGATATCCGGGATCTCCTCCCAAGCGGGAAGATGATAGCGGTTGAGGTAGCGGTCCCAGCGACGCAGCTTGCCCGCTACCAGATCTTTATCAAAGTTCACGGCAGCACACCTCTCTTTTGGCGATATTATACCACATAGGAAAGGTGCCCGCAAGAATTTGTGATGAATATTACAGCTTGACATGATTATAAAAATGTTGTAATCTAATGAAGCATATTAGATGAAAGAGGGTTTTACATCTTGTACGAAATCTTTACCGATACTGCCGCCAATTTAGATTGCTCCCTGCTGGAGGAACTTGGGGTGGGATTGATCCCCTTTTCCTTCTATTATAATGGGGAGGAGCACCGGGTGACCAGCCTGGAGCAATTTGATGGGCACGCCTACTATGATATGATTCGGGCCGGAACCGATGTGACCACCTCGCTGGTGGAGCCGCAGCGGTATATTGACGGTTTTACCCCACTGCTGCGGGAGGGACGGGATATCCTGTTTGTGGGGATGTCCAGCGGCATCAGCGGCAGCTATGCTTCCGCCGAGGTGGCCGCCGCCACACTGCGGGAGGAATTCCCGGAACGGAAAATACGGCTGGTGGATACCCTTTCGGCTTCGCTGGGAGAGGGGCTGCAGGTACTGAAAGCCGTGGAATACCGGGCCGAAGGGGTGGATATCGATACCGCGGCCGATTGCCTGCTGGAAGGCCGCCATAACATGTGCCAGGTCTTTACCGTGGATAACCTGAAATACCTGAAAAAAGGCGGGCGCATCAGCAACCTGAAGGCTGCCGTGGGCACCGTTTTGCAGATAAAGCCGTTGCTGAAGGGGGACCCGGAAGGGAAAATTGTATGCTTTGCGCAGGTGCGGGGTCGGAAGAAATCCATTGAACTGATGGCAGAGCAATATGACCGCTATGTGGAACACGCCGAATGCGAAACCATCGGCATTGCACACGGCGACTGCCCCGAGGACGCGGAAGCGCTGATTGCACTGCCATCAGTTCAATGGATTTCTTCCG
>OLYN01001778.1_pt1 | contig 10561 bp, 5 predicted proteins | sample 1674231 | NCBI WGS metagenome assembly OLYN01 (sample SAMEA103958153, study PRJEB25191) | human gut metagenome
TTTTATATAGTTACGCCTAAAAATATATTACGCAAAAATCAATATCAAGGTATGAAAAAATCACTTCTTTTCGCCACAGCGCTGCTCGCTATGGGCACGCAGGCGAAGGCCGACGAAGGTATGTGGACGCTCTACAACCTCCCCGAGGCCGTCTATCAGCAGATGCGGGCCGAAGGCTTCGAGTTGAGTCAGGACCGTCTCTACGGTGCTCCCGACGCACTGAGCAATTATGTCGTCAACTTCGGCGGCTACTGCTCTGGAGTTGTCGTCAGCCCCAACGGTCTGGTCTTCACCAACCACCACTGCGGCTTCTCTGCCATCAACGCCCACTCCACCGTGGAGCACGACTACATGCTCAATGGCTTCTATGCCAAGACCTACGAGGAGGAGCTGCCCAACGAGGACCTCTTCGTCTCATTCATGAAGCATCAGGCCGACATCACCCCCAAGGTGGCTGCCATGCTCAACGGCCAGACCTACGAGCGCAAGGGCGAGCTCCTCGACTCGCTGGAGAACGCCATGACCGACTCGGTAAAGGCTATCGATCCCACGCTCCACGTCGTCGTGAAGCCCTTCTATGAGGGCAACAAATACTACGCCATGACGTACCAGGACTTCACCGATGTGCGCCTGGTCTTCACCGTACCCAAGTCGATGGGTAAGTTTGGTGGCGAGACCGACAACTGGATGTGGCCGCGCCAGACCTGCGACTACTCCGTCTTCCGCATCTATGCCGACCCGAAGACCAACGGTCCTGCAGCCTACTCCAAGGACAACGTGCCCTATCACCCCACGCAGTGGGCTCCCGTGAGCCTCCAGGGCTATGAGCCGGGCAGCTTCGCCATGACCATCGGCTACCCGGGTTCCACCAACCGCTACCTCTCCAGCTACGGCATCCAGGAGCGTCGCGACATCGGCAACGCCATCCGCATTCAGAGCCGCGCCATCAAACTGGGCATCATGAAGAAGCACATGGCCATGAGCGAGAAGACGCGCATCCAGTATGAGGACTCCTATGTGGGAGCAGCCAACTACTACAAGAACTCCATCGGTATGAACCACTGTATCGACTCCATCGGACTGATCAGCGACAAGGCTTCCTTCGAGCGGAAGATTCAGCAGTGGCTCGCCTCGGGCGCTTCGACGCACTGAAGAAGGCCTACGCCGACTGCGCCGAGCCCGCCCACGCACTGGGCTATGCCCAGGAGTCGTTCTTCGGTGTCTCAGAGCTCTTCAACCGCGGACTGCGTCTGTGGACCATGCGCGGCATGGAGGTCAAGGGCGGCAACGACCCGAAGAAGCAGTATGTGGAGTTTGAGGACAATAGCGATGAGTGGAACCCCGCCCTCGACAAGGAACTGACTACCGCCATGCTGAAGAACTACTACGAGCAGGTGCCGCAGAAGTACTGGCCCGCTTTCTTCAAGAACACGGTACAGGCGAAGTTCAACGGCGATTTCGCACGCTACACGGAGTGGCTCTACAAGAAGTCGGAGCTGCTGAAGAAGGGCAAGAAGTTCATGATCAAAGACATGGAGAGAGCCCAGCAGGATCCCGCCGCTGTGGCCATGAACGACATCATCGTTGTGTACAACCAGATCATTGGTGAGTATCGCCCGCTGAAGATCGCCATCGAGGCTCAGGAGAAGAAGCTCTGCGAGGCTAAGGTACAGATGGAGATGGATCTGCCCCACTATAGCGACGCCAACTTCACGATGCGTCTGAGCTACGGCCAGGTAGGTGGTTTCCGCATGGGCAACCATGACAGTGGCTACTACACCGACGCTGCCAGCATCGTCACCAAGATGGACCGCGCCGCAGAGGTCGAGGAATATGCCGCACAGCCCGTGATGCGTGAGCTGATGACGGCTTCCGACTACGGTCGCTACCTGGACAAGAAGACGGGCAAGATGCAGCTCTGCTTCCTCACCAACAACGACATCACCGGTGGCAACAGCGGTTCACCGATCTTCAACGGCAAGGGCCAGCTCATCGGTCTCGCCTTCGATGGCAACTGGGATAGCTTGGCTTCGGACATCAACTTCGACCGCCAGCTTGCACGCTGCATCGGTGTCGATGTGCGCTACATGCTCTACCTGATGGACAAGTGGGGCCATGCAGACCGCCTGTTGCAGGAGATCAATCCGCAGTAAGCCAGTTGAAAAAAACTGACGCAAGACAGCGGGGAGACAGTTTGCCAAAACAAGGGCAGGCGGTCTCCCCGCTTTCCATTGTCCTTACGCCCAAAACTAAAATTTCCTAAAATGGACGGTGTTGTAAGGGAAATTTTGTACTTTTGCCGATTATTCAGCTATTATGGTCAAGATAGAGGTCATCAACAAGGGGCGGCAGCCGCTGCCCGCGTATGCTACGGCACAGAGTGCGGGCATGGATTTGCGCGCCAACATTCCCGAGTCCTTCACTCTCCAGCCCCTGGAGCGTCGCCTGATTCCCACGGGGCTCTACATCGCGCTGCCCGAAGGCTATGAGGCACAGGTGCGGCCCCGCAGCGGACTGGCCTTGAAGCACGGCATCACGGTGCTCAACTCTCCGGGAACCATCGACTCCGACTACCGTGGCGAACTGATGGTGCTGCTCATCAACCTCTCGCAGAATCCCTTCACCATCAACGACGGAGAGCGCATCGCGCAACTCGTCATCGCACGCCACGAGCAGGCGGTGCTGACCGCAGTCGAAGTGCTCGACAAAACGGAGCGCGGAGCTGGCGGCTATGGCCATACGGGAGTGAAGTGAGCACAGTAAGCGAATAGGATTTCTCATATTATATATATAAGGAGGAAATAACACATGGGCAATATATCTTTCCTGCGCCAGTGGCCGACGGCACGCCTGATGATGCTGACGGCACTGATGGCCGTAGCAATGCCCAAGGCTATGGCACAGACCGAGCAGGACGAAACCGTGGTCCGCACACTGAGCGACAACGACCAGCAGCGATATCGCTACTTCTACCTCGAAGCCCTTCTCCAGCAGGAGCGTGAGCATTTTGCGGCAGCTTTCGACCTCTTCCGCCATGCCTTGGAAATCAACCCCAACGCTCCCGAGGTGCACTACGAGCTCGCCGGATTCTACTTCATGCTCAAGCAGCCCGAGAAAGCGCTGGCATGCTACGAGAAGGCCGTGGCCCTCGACCCCACCAACAACAACTACCTGGAGTATCTGGGGCAAATGCTCATCAACCGCAAGGACTATGCGCGCGCCATCACGGTCTATGAGCGTCTCTACAAGGGCAACAAAAGCCGCACAGACATCCTCCAACTCCTCTACCAGCTCTACGGCGAAGAAGGGCAATACGACCAAATGCTCGACGTCATCGACCGCATGGAGCGCATCGAGGGAGTAAGTGCGCAGACGGCCCTCACCCGCATGCAAATCTACGACATGCAGGGAGAGAGCGAGAAGTCAAAACGGGTACTGATAGACCTCGTAGAGAAAAATCCATATGACAGTAGCTACAAGCTGATGCTGGGCAACTGGCTGCTACAGAACGGCCATACCAAGGAGGCATACAAGGCATGTCAAGGTGTGCTCGCCGAGGAGCCCCATAACGTCTCGGCACGAATGCTGCTCCTCGACTACTACCAGGCCACCCACCGCAAGGAGAAGCGACAGGCCCTGCTGAGGCAGTTGTTGCGCGACAAGGACACTCCTCAGGAGAGCCGCTACGCACTCATCTTGCAGGCCACACGACAACTGAAGGACGAGAACACCGACCAGATAATGGCTATCTTCGACGACGCCCTCTCCGTCCCACAGGAAGACGCGGGTATCTACTTGGTAAAAGCCATGCTAATGGCGAGACACGACTTCCCAAGGGACGAGGTCAACGCGGTTTATCGCCAGGCACTGGCCGTGGAGCCAGACAACGAGATGGCGCAAGGACTGCTCGTGCAGAACCTTGCAGAGGAGGAGCGGTTTGGCGAGATTGTCGATCTGTGCAAGACCTCGCTGCAATACACCCCCGACAACCAGCAGCTCTGCTACTTCGAAGGCTTCTCTCTGTTTCAGCTCAAGAGAAACGACGAGGCCCTTGCCTCCCTCCAGAAGACAGTCGAACTTCGCGACGAGGAGTCCGATTCGGGCATGATGTCCGACTGCTACTCCCTCATGGGGGAGATCTACCGCGAGAAGGGTATGAACAAGGCTTGCTACGAGGCTTACGACAGTTGCCTGCACTATGCACCGGACAATGTCGGGGCACTCAACAACTACGCCTACTACCTCTCCCTCGACTCTGCCGCCGACTTGCAAAAGGCCGAGCAGATGAGCCTCAAGGCGGTACAGAAGGAACCAGACAACGCTACCTTCCTCGACACCTACGCCTGGATTCTCTTCAAGGAGAAACGCTACGACGATGCAAAGACCATCGCCGAACGAGCCATCGCGAGCGACTCCACGCTTAGCAGCGTAGTAGTGGAGCATTGCGGTGACATCTTCTACATGGCGGGAGACACAGACCGGGCCATGGAGATGTGGCAGAAGGCAGCACAGGAGGACGAGGGCAACGCCATCCTGCGACGGAAAATAGAACTCAAAAAATACATAGAAGAATGAAAACAAGACATATCCTGCTCTTCACCTCGCTCATGATGGCGGCCACAGCCTGTGGCACGCAGCGGCAGGTGGGCGGAGAGGTCCCTGCTATGGAGAAGGGGCACACCGTCCATGCAGACAAGGACAAAGAGGCCACAGGCCTGCGCTTCATGCAGCGCGTGGCTGACAATGCCCTCTACCAAAAGAACCTGGTGTCGAACCTCACCTTCACCCTGGAGCGCAACGGAAACGCGATCTCCGTACCGGGCATTCTGAGAATGCGCAAGGACAACGTCATCCGGCTCCAACTGCTCATCCCCGTGCTACGATCAGAGGTGGGACGCATCGAGTTTACACCCGAGGGGGTGCTCTTCGTGGACCGCTACCACCACCAGTATGTCAAGACAACCTACGACGAGGTGGACTTCCTGCGCGACAACGGCATCACGTTCTACTCCCTCCAGTCGCTCTTCTGGAACCAACTGCTGCTCCCTGGAGAACAGCGCGTGGGAGAGGCGCACCTCAGCAGATTCACACCAGAGATAGGGAGTGCTGACAATGTGCCTGTAAGACTCCACGATGGCAAGCTCGACTATGAGTGGACGGTGTCGAAGGACAAGGCGCAAATCCTCTCCTCGCTCATCACATACAAGAGTATCGCCCACGGCACCTCGACACTACGATGGAACTACGGCGACTTCAAAGCCTTCGGTTCGAAGCAGTTTCCATATTCCCACGACGTGACGGCCCAGACCGAAGCGACGGGAAAGCAGATGACACTCCGCGTGATGCTCACACTCAGCGACGTCAAAGCCGACGCCAACTGGGAGGAGCGCACCTCGCTGTCAGGAAAATATCAGCAAGTGCCTTTGGAGGAGGTGCTTGGCAAACTCATCCAGTTCTAAATGAAACAGTTGATTCTATACCTTATCGTCGCCCTTTGCTGCACGCTGGAGACCGCCACGGCACAAAGTACGCACACGCGACGCAAGAAGCATGCGCCGACGGAGGCCAAGGGCAAGGCGCCCGCACGCCATACGCCCACCAAGAAGGCGCAGCCGGCACAGCCACGGCACAAACGCGGACAAAAGCCCGCGCCACAGAGGAAAAAGGGTACGCCGCGCCAGAAACCTGCTGCGCAGCAACCGAAATACACAGCGACCAAGGAGATCAAGGGCTTACAGCAGGAGAACCAGCGTATCAAGCAGGAGATCAAGCAGCACGAGGCCGAGTATCAGGAGAAGCAGCGCGACGTTGACAACCGTCTGAAGCGCATCATCACACTTGATACGGAGATCGGGCAGCACCAGCGCGACATCGACCACATCACCCACGACATCGATGGCATCGACAACAACATCGGTATCCTCAAGTCGCAACTCGAGAACCTGGAATTGCAGTTGGGCGAGCGCCGTGCGCGCTTCATCCGCTCCATGCGCTACATGGCGCGCCACCGCAGCATCCAGGACAAACTGATGTTTATTTTCTCTGCAAAGAGCCTCTCACAGATGTACCGCCGTCTGCGCTTTGTCCGCGAGTATGCAGCCTACCAACGGGCACAGGGCGAAAAGTTGCAGCAACAGCAGCAACAGATCGACGAGAAGCGGGCGCAACTGGGACAGATCCGACAGCAGAAGAACAACCTCCGCTACAAGGGACGACAGGCACAGGCCGCCGTCACCCAGAAGAAGGCTGAGCAAGAGAGTGTCGTCGCGTCGCTAAAGCAAGACCAGCAGGTACTTCAGGGCGTAATCACTGAACGCAGGAAGAAGCAGCAGGCCCTGGACGCACAGATCGACCGCCTGATCAACATCGAGATTCAAAAGGCGCGGGAGCGCGCAGCCGCTGAGGCGAAGAAACGCGCAGCGGAACGTGCGGCTCAGGCCAAGGCACGTGCCGAAGCCCTCGCGAGGAAGCGCGCAGCGGCACAGAAAGCTGCCGAGGAGAACGCCCGCCGTGTGGCCGAGGCCAAACGCCGAGAGGCGGAGGCGCAGCGACGCGCAGCAGAGGCAAAGCGCAAAGCCAGGGAGGAAGCCGAGAAGGCAGAACGGGAGCGCAAGCGGGCCGAAGAAGCGGCTCGAGCAGCCACCAGGGCACAAGACCGTGCCAAGGCGGAGCAGCGTGCACGCGAAGCTGAACAACAACGAAAGAAGGCGGAGGAGCAGAAGCAGCGGGCCGAGCAACAGGCCAGGGAGGCAGAGGCCGACCGTCAGGCAGCAGAGCGCAAGGCCGCAGCCGAGAAGCAGCGCCATGATCGCGACGTCCGCGCGGAACAGCAGCGAGCTGATGCAGCCAACGATGCCAACCTTTCATCAGCGGATAGGGCGATGACGGGTAGCTTCGCCAACGCCAAAGGCCGACTGCCCATGCCGCTGGCAGGAAGAATCGTCAGCCACTTCGGCAACTACAACGTCGAGGGTATGTCCAACGTGAAACTCAGCAACTCGGGCATCAATATCAAGGGTGCCGCGGGAGGAGCCGTGAAGAGTGTCTTCAAAGGCGAGGTGAGTAGCATCTTCGGCTATGGTGGCACGATGGTCGTCATGGTGCGCCACGGTGCCTACATCACCGTCTATGCCAACCTGCGCAACGTGAGTGTGCGACAGGGACAGAAGGTCGGCACAGGACAGACTTTGGGTACGGTAGGATCGGACGGCGTACTGCAGTTCCAGCTCCGTAAGGAGACTGCCAAGCTCAATCCGGAGTCGTGGCTCCGATAAAAGATACAGACAACAGAACGCATGATTTAGAACAGCGATTGGGAAGCAGCCATGTTTTCCAATCGCTGTTTTGATACGCACCCAAGGGTATAAACGGTCGTGGCGCAGTAACAGCAAAAATGGTGTTTTTTGGCAAACGAACGGTCGATTGGCGCAAGGGGCGGCCAAGGCTATTTTTCACCCCTTTTTATGGACTTAACTTCACAGGCCAACGAAGTTAACTTCATAGGCCGACGAAGTTAACTTCATAAGCCGATGAATATAACTTCATCGGGCAATGAAGGCAACATCCTTTTTTGGAGTAGTTTTTGCCCTGGCCAAGAGGTGAAGCAAAACAGCCATGTGGGTCATCATTTTTCTGGGCTGACACCCAGGCCTCAATGCCCCATAGAGAGCTTATGGATCGCTACAAGCTGCATTACGAGAGACGCTTTTTTGCGGTCCAAGACAAAATAGTCTCCCAATAATTTTCAAATTCGGTTAAAATGTGGTATTTTTGCATAGTAAACAAGAATACGCTATGCAGTTGAATAGTCATCTTTCCGTTCTCGTCCACGAAGTGGCCAAGCACTACGGCGCAAAACCAGCCATCACATTTCGCAATTTTGGCAGTTTGAAGTGGAAGAGCGTCTCGTGGAACCAATTCTCGACACGTGTCAAGCAGGTCTCCAACGCCTTGTTGAATTTGGGCGCAAAACCGCATGACACGATAGCCGTGTTCTCACAGAATTGTATCCAGTACCTGTACACGGACTTTGGAGCCTATGGTGTGCGCGTCAGAACAGTACCCTTCTATGCTACGAGCTCCGAGCAGCAGATACAATACATGATCCAGGACGCCAGCGTGCGCTTCTTGTTCGTCGGAGAGCAAGAGCAATATGACAAGGCACACAGGGTCATCGCCCTCTGCCCGACACTGGAGCGCGTGATCGTCTATGATCCCAGTGTGCGCATCAGTAGCAACGACCCCAACGCCCTCTACTTCAGCGACTTCATCAAACTCGGCGAGAACCTGCCAAGACAGTCGGAGGTGGAGAAACTGTGGGCTGAGGCCAGCGACGACGACATCTGCGACATCCTCTACACCAGTGGTACGACGGGCGAGAGCAAGGGCGTCATCCTCACCTATGGGCAATACCGCGCAGGCCTGGCAGCCAACCAGCAGTGCGTGCCTATCAACGACCAGGACCGCGCCATCAACTTCCTGCCGTTCACCCATATCTTCGAACGCGCATGGTCTTACCTCTGCATATCTGTCGGCGCACAGCTGATCGTCAACACCTATCCGAAGGAAATCCAGGACAGTATGCGCGAGACCCATCCAACATGTATGTCGGCGGTGCCGCGATTCTGGGAAAAAGTCTATACTGCTGTCAAAGGACGCATGGAGAGTTCGTCGCCCGTGCAGCGCAAGCTGATGCAAGCCGCCATGTCCGTGGGACGGAAGCGCAACGTGTACTACCTTGGACGCGGAAAGCGCGTGCCTGTCCATCTGGAGTTGCAATACCAGGTGTACAACCGCACTGTGCTCAGCCTGATACGAAAGCAGCTCGGTCTGGAGAACCCGCATATCTTCCCGACGGCAGGAGCCTATGTCTCACCGGAGGTGGAGGAGTTTGTCCACTCCATCGGCATTCCCCTCGATGTCGGCTACGGCCTCACCGAGAGTCTGGCTACCGTGTCCTGCGACCATTTGGGCAAGCCGTTCACCGTCGGATCCGTAGGTCGGCCCATTGAGGGCATCGAGATCAAGATCGGCGAGAACAACGAGATTCTGCTCAAAGGCCCAACCATCACAAAAGGCTACTTCAAGCGCGACGCAGCCAATGCGGAGGCATTCGACGCCGACGGCTTCTTCCATACGGGCGACGCAGGCTACATGAAGGACGGCGAGCTGTTCCTCCAAGAACGCATCAAGGACTTGTTCAAGACCAGCAACGGAAAATATGTCGCCCCACAGATGGTGGAGGGCTTGCTGCTGGTGGACAAATTTGTCGATCAAGTGGTCGTCATTGCAGATCAGCGGAAGTTTGTCTCCGCTCTCATCGTGCCGGAGTTTGGCACGCTGGAGGACTGGGCGAACAAAAACGGGGTGGTCTATAGTTCGCGAGAAGAATTGTGCGAGAACACCACCGTGCGAGAGATGATGAATGAACGCATCATGACGCTCCAGCAACAACTGGCTCCCTACGAGCAGATCAAGCGGTTCAAGCTCATCAGCCGCCATTTCTCCATGGAGAACGGAGAACTGACCAACACGCTGAAACTGCGCCGAAGAGTGATCTACAAGAATTACGCGGAGGATATTGACAAGATGTACGAGGAGTAGCCTCCACACCATCATACAGAGAAAACTATGATAACAGCCGAACAACTGAAAGATGTGCAACAGCGCACCGAGGCTTTGCACCGGTACTTGAACATCGATCAGAAGCAGATAGAATACGAGGAGGAACAACTCCGCACACAGGCGCCTGACTTTTGGGACGACCCCAAGCGCGCAGAGGCGCAGATGAAAAAGGTCAAGGGCATCGAAAAATGGCTCAAGGACTACAAGGAGGTGAGCACCCTCACCGACGAACTCTCACTCGCCGTGGATTTTTTCAAAGACGAGATTGTCAGCGAAGAGGAGGTGGACGCCCTCTACAACAAGGCGGTCAAAGCCATCGAGGCACTCGAACTGCGCAATATGCTGCGCCAGGAGGAGGACCCGATGGACGCAGTTCTGAAGATCAACTCCGGAGCAGGAGGCACGGAGAGCCAGGACTGGGCCCAGATGCTCATGCGTATGTACATGCGCTGGAGCGAGGCACAGGGATATAAAGTGACAGTCACGAATCTTCAAGAGGGTGACGAGGCCGGCATCAAGAGTGTGGAGATGACCATCGAGGGCGAGTATGCCTATGGCTACCTCAAGAGCGAGAATGGCGTACACCGCCTCGTGCGCGTCAGTCCTTTCAACGCACAGGGAAAGCGCATGACGAGTTTTGCCTCCGTCTTTGTCACACCATTGGTGGACGACACCATTGAGGTCTATGTCGATCCGGCCAAGGTGAGCTGGGACACGTTCCGGTCGAGTGGTGCTGGTGGACAGAACGTCAACAAAGTGGAGTCGGGCGTACGCCTTCGCTATCAATACGAGGATCCTGACACAGGCGAAAAGGAGGAAATCCTCATCGAGAACACCGAGACACGCGACCAGCCGAAGAACCGCGCCAAGGCCATGCTGCTTCTCAAGAGCCAACTCTACGACCGCGCTCTGAAAAAGAAACAGGCCGAACAGGCCA
>OLYN01001789.1_pt1 | contig 10511 bp, 11 predicted proteins | sample 1674231 | NCBI WGS metagenome assembly OLYN01 (sample SAMEA103958153, study PRJEB25191) | human gut metagenome
TTGCCGCCGATGCAGCATTGCCCCAGTATGCAAGATAATTGACTGATGAGAGCCCTGCATTTCCTGCCAGATAGTTAAAGTAGATTGGCATGATTGTTGATACAAGTAAAACAAACGCAGAATTTCCCACGTCATATAATACCCAGTTTTTTTCAGCCTTTGTCATTTTTGTCTTCACGCTGCCATGCCTCCTTTTCTTTGCCGCTAAATGTGTAATTATAGAGCGCATTCAGTGTATCTTCTTTTGTCATATACTTTCCGTATTCATCAATCAGCATAACCGCACGATTCTCGGCCACAGCATACATCTGATGCAGCTTTTCCGTGCTATCCTTACATGCCGGATTTGCTTTGAAATTTACCAGCAGGCCATGCATCTCTTTGTAATTTCCGGACAAGCGAAGTATGGCATAAATCATCTTTCTTTTTAACCCGGAAGGTGCGAGCAGCAACTGATTGTTCCGAATCATTCCCTTCAGTGCTTTCTTTACCTGCTTCGGTTCTGTCCCCGGAAAAAAATGTGCAATCACCTCGGCATTTTCCATGGATGGGACAATATGTTTAGTCAAATCTTGCCGAACCGGGTCTTTCCCATCTTCTATCATTAGGCTGCGGTCAAACTCCACTTCAATTTCTGTATGTGACACGCCGCTTTGCGCGATTTTCTCATCAATATATCCGTGGCAGGTGGAATCCAGCGCAAAATGGCAGATAAATCCATAGATATAGGCAAGTGCCTCTTCCTTATCATGCGCCTTCTCTATGATTTCAGCCGCCTTCCCGAAAAAATATTTTCCGGAACGCTCATGCAGTCCGTAACCGATTGCATTGACAGGGTTAGTCCTCAGTGGATGATAATAAAATAAAATATCCGGTCCGTGCAACCCTATATCATAGAGCTGTTTATGTTTCATAATGATGCTGCGGGCCGGGTCAGAAACCTGTTCGAGCACTTCCTGACCCATCCGGTAATGTGCGTATGTAGATGGCATATTCTTTTCCTCACTTTGAATGTATTGCTTTCTTTAATTTCTGCTATATTATAAAATCAGGTTTTTCAACTCTACTATCATATTTATGTGGAAATCTTGTAAAATCCAAGTCAAATTTATGTATTCCGACTTATTTCGCAAAAAACCGCTGTTAGTCACTTTCAGGCAACAAAAAAAGCGCCGTATCGCTACGACGCTTCTGTCTTTTTGTTTAATCCGGAATAATGTGGTATTTCATATGTCTGGCTTTAAACCAACAGTATCCATCTGTAATTTCATTCACCTCGATTTCATCATCTACAAAATATACATATCCATTGTATAATCGCAACGTAGAACATGACCAATACGGATCCCCATATTCTGGATTTCTGCTTTCCGTACAATACTCCAAGTCATCCCAAAACCAAATTTCGACTTCACATCCCCATATCCCAGTAAACCTCAAATACAGTTCTCCTCCATCCAGTATTTTTTGTTCATCAATACATGCATCGTGAAAATTTCCGGTTACCCAATCAAAATCTTCAATATCTTTTTGTGTTTTAATCTCACGATACTCTTCATATGTAAAGGGTTCCTCGATTTTTTTGCATTGTTGCATAATATCATCAGGAACAATCCCATCTAAAATGATTTTATCTGCCAGTTCTCTTGGAAGAAATTCAACGCCACCCGTACCATCTTGTTCGTTTATAATCCACCCACTTTTATCAGAATCTATAATCAATACTTGATTTATCAAATATTTTGTATCAGGCTGCATATTAAACCATTTTATTAATTTTGTTTTTTCTTCGTTAAATATTATATAATATGGAGTATGGATTCTTTCGAGATAACGCTGATAGTCATCTTCTGATTTTACATCGTTATAATATCCGAACACTGCCGAAATATAATATTTCCCGTTCCCTTGCCTTATTATTGCGTGCATAATGTCTCCTTGTTTTTCAACTTACCTTTAAACGATTTTGTTGTAATGTTTCTATATTTTCCAAAGGTGTATTCAACATATTATCGCTTACCACCTCTTTTCCTATAATCCGCATCAATCTTCTTTTTCCAATCAGCAGATAAAGGTGTCGCACACGTCCTTACATGAGTAATTGCCTCGGTGATGACCTCGTAGTTGAGTGCTGTTCCAACCTTATCGCAATGATAGTTTGCAGCCATAGATTCATCGATACCAAATTTTCCGGCTTCAGCTGCTGCATCGATATTTGCACCGAGGAAAATGAACTCCCAGCCGTAGCGCTCTTTCTGTCGCTCAATCATATGCCGAACCTTATCGTAAGTGTAACGGTGGCTGGCATTTTCCATACCATCAGTTGTGATGATAAAGAGTGTCTTTTCCGGCACATCTTCTTTTCGGGCATATTTGTGAACATTCCCAATGTGATGGATTGCACCACCAACAGCATCAAGAAGTGCAGTGCAGCCACGCACAAAATATTCCTTGTCCGTAATGTTCGGTACATTTGCAATAGCGATACGGTCATGAATAACCTCTGTTTCGTTGTCAAACAACACGGTGGATACCACGGCTTCGCCCGATTCCTTGCGTTGCTTTTCCAACATGGAGTTAAAACCTCCGATAGTGTCCTTTTCCAGTCCCGACATGGAACCACTGCGGTCTAAGATAAATACAAGTTCTGTCATTTTAAAATCCTCCTGTTCTTATTGTGATTTCATTATAAGAAAACAGGAGAATGAATGGTCGCATGATATGCGACATTTTTATGCGCCGATAAGTGGCTGGTCAAAAGCGAAAAGAACTTCGTTCAATTCAAACACATTGTAATTATGGTTCACCAGAAAATACTCCACTATCACATCAAACTTGCTGCTGTGGGAGATGGCATACCCTGCTCTGCCAATAAAATCTTTTGTTTCATCAACATCCAATTCCAGTGCAAAGGCAAAAGCCAGTGCCGTTGCCTTGGATGGCTTGTAATCCATATTATTTCGAATCTTTGAGAACAGCTTTCTATCTACATTTGCTTTTTTGTATATTTCGGAGTCTTTCTTTCCGGTACGGTCAATAAGCTGCAGAAGTGTTTCAGAAAAACCTGCATCCAGATTTTGGAGCAGCTGTCCCCAATCATCCGAATCCATCGGCAATGCTGCACCGATTGATTTCTCATCACCTTCTTCAATTGCCTGTGACAGGCAGATATCTTCACAGATTCGGTTACTTCGTGTCAGCAGTTCTCTTGTACGCCTTATTTCAAGACGAGAACCATACATACTTTCCGCTCCATATTCGTCAAGCATTTTGCTACGGATATAGTTTTCGTCAATGTAACCGCTGACGGATCTGAACAATTTTTCCGAAAGGGCGAAGGCTTCTTTGCCAAACACAACCAGATAGATCTGCATTTCATTTTCCAAAAGGAAGGTGCTGATTTCACGAACCGCTATCTGCAGGGCAAGCGGTTTGGGAAATCCATAATTGCCCGTAGCAATCAAGGGAAAGGCAATGGATTCGCACTCATGCTCTTTAGCCAACGCCAGTGACTTTCTGTAACACGAAGATAAAATCTGCTCTTCTCCGTGGCTGCCATCTTTCCAAACAGGTCCTACGGTGTGGATAACATACTTGGCATCCAAATTAAATCCCGGTGTGATAACCGCATTTCCGAAATCTATGCAGCCGATTTGCTGTCTTGCCAAAAGCAGCTCATGTCCGGCTTTTTTATGTATTCCGCTGTCAACGCCGGAGCCGATGACAGGGTTAGGATTGGCAGTGTTCACCACCGCATCTACCTGCATATTTACAATATCATTTCGTACTATTTCAAAAGGCATAGGTAACCTCCTCTCATCAGTTTAAATACTTGAGCTCCGGTAAGCCAAAATACTCCCGGTTCATGATTTCTAATTTCTTTTTGTTCTCAAAGCTCCCGTGAGTGTCTCCGGTAATATAAATCATTTGCCTTCAATCACCGCTTCCTTTAATTGTTTATCAGACTCTGTCTCCGTAACCCTGCACACTGCTCCGCCATCAATTACAAACGTGACTTTCCCCTTCGCCTTATCTCCAATCTTGTCATACAGCCTGCCTGCGCTCATGGACTCACCCTTAACAGTAAAAGGACTGTTAGCAACATATCCTATTTTACCAAGCCCTTTCACCTTTACCATGATTGCTTCCTTGTCATACTCATTATCGGGCTCTTTTTCAAGCTTCACTTTCATTCCTTTTTCCATAAAAGCATTGCCAAAATAATGGCTGCATCCTGTTATTGTAAAATACATTTCATCTTTCATTTTTGTGCCTCCTCGTTTTTATTATTCTCTTTAATCTTTGCTATGCGTGGAGATGTTAACCATTTTTCCATCTCTACAATCCAGACTACCATTTTACGAGGGTAATAAAAAGGACACACATTGTTGATTCCATCTTATTTTTCTCACATTTCTCTTTACATTTCGATAATGATGTGATATATTTACATCATATGTTAGAAATATATCACATTAGAGGTCATTATTATGAACAAAGAAAAACATACTCTGTCAGTAACTCAAAAATACACGCTCCGTTATATCATCAATGGTTGTTTGTGGCTCCTTTACTCATTTTTTAACTTAATTCCATCTAAGCCAATCGAAATTTTAGGTACTGTACTTTTATTGATAAGCACAGTCTGCTCATTCTATGTAGTATTAGGCAAGCAGGAATCCGATGATGAAATGAGTATCCAGCACATCAATTTAGCAAAAAGTTTGTGTCTCGATATATTGATTTGTTCTATTATGGTAGCAGGAATTGTTTCCAGCTTCGTTTCAATTCCTTTTTACCAAACATATGGATTTTTGATTGCTGCCTCCCTTATAATTTCGGGATTACTTTTCCTGAAGTATGAAAAGGAGGGCTGCTAATGCCAATATTAAAGACCCGAATTCACGAACTCCGCAAAGAACACAATATGCAGCAGGCCGAGCTTGCAAAGCTTGTGGATGTCCGGCGCGAAACTATTGGCAATCTCGAAAACGGCAAGTATAATCCTTCATTAAAACTTGCTATGGATATAGCCAAAATCTTTGATACTACAGTGGAAGACATCTTTACTTTTGAAGATAGTGACGATGAATAAAAAAATTATCTACTCTCTTCCATCACAATTATCTTATTAGATATATTACGAACCAGCGGTATTTTACCTATTACCTTGTAAACCGGCATAAGCACCTTCATTCCTTCAACCAAGCTGACCTCTTTCTTGCAGATGAAAGACGGCACAATCTGTTGCAGGTCTTTGCCGCGTTTAATGCCCCATGTAAATTTGGCGTTGCTTCCTTCGATTGATTTTTCTTTGATATGATTCACAACAAACGGCGACATGGTTTCAATCATCACGGTTGCCGATTTGAATTTGGTCTCGATTATAGAAAAAATCTGTCTAATGTCATTCTCATGCAAATACATGGAAAGTCCTTCAATAACTACAAGCACACTTTCGCCGTTATGGGTGATTTCATCGGCGTATGAAGAATCCATTGCCGAACGCGCTATCTGATATATAGGACCATTCTCTGTGAGAAAGCGGCTCCTTATTTCCATTGTCTCCGGCAAATCCACATTATACCAACGTATGTATTTTCCCTGCATACGATAACATCTGGTATCCATACCGCTGGCAATATTTACCACAACAGTATCCGGATGTGCGTTTAGATATTGTTTCACAAGCCCATCCAGTACAATTGTCCTTGCAATAACACCGCTGCTCATGGTTTTATCGCTATCTGCCTTGGAAAAATCATAATCCAGGCGAGAAACTATATCAACTGCCATGTCATCCTTGATTTTCGCGCCTTTTTTCTTAGTTTCCTTAGCTCTTGCATATAATGTCTGAATCATTGTTTCCGATACGCCCGATATGTTTATTTTTTCTTTCATGTCAAATATTACTCCTTTTCGTTAGTTATGCCTAACTTCAGTTATATACTACTACCTGCTAGTAATATTTGCAATACAATGCCTCCTATTTATTTCCTATTTTATCCATATTATAATTATCTTTTCTTATAGGATTCGATGGTATAAGGTCTTTGCTCAAGATTACCATGGATTGCAAATATTGTAATTGGTAATTCTTCAAGTAATTCTTTCTTTAATCTTTGCTATGCGTGGAGATGTTAACCATTTTCCCATCTCTACAATCCAGACTACCATTTTACGAGGGTAATAAAAAGGGCGCACATTGTTGATGCCATCTTCTGTTGATGTTAGCGCATGCTATGTTTGATATATTATATATCAGATTGGTATATCCTCTTTACAACATCATAGCTTAGTTTGTGCCTTCTGAATTCATCCACAATCCCCTTATTATTCATTGTTCTTGGTCTGCCGGCAAAACATTCTTCAGAAACTCTGTTGTCACAAAACTGCCATATATATACTCCCATACACCCACTATTTGCCAATATGGAAGTGACCTGTTTCTCCAGGGCATATGCCTGATATTCTTCTGTCCATTTGGAGTGTTCCGGATTACGGTATCCATACAGTCCCCCCGCACCGGTCTCAGTTATTAGAAACGGCTTTCCGGTTCCCGGTGTATCGTCCTGTATCCATTCGTATAAATCATCAAGATATTCTTTTACCGGTATGTCCAGATACCACTGCGGATATATGTTAAACGATACAACATCTGGTAGATCAAGGCATATATCATTCTTTATTCTGCAGCTTGCAAAAGAACACGGTCTTGTCGTGTCCATTTTTCTTATCAGTTCAAACTGAGCTGCATAACATTTACGACCATACTCAGTCTCGCTGGCACACTCATTAAGAATACCCCATATATAGATACACGGATGATTGTAATGGCTTTCTATCATCTCGGTTATTACTTGCTCTGCCTGAGGTTCAAAAAAAGGATTCATCATCGACTCTTCATTAAGACCCCTGGCATGATTCTCTTCCCATACAAGTATTCCCATTTCATCACACATGTCAAGGAAACGCTCATCATTCGGATAATGCGTTGTTCTCACGGAATTGGCACCAAGATCTTTAATCAGGGTCAAATCATAAGCCATGGCCTCGCATGGAAGTGCACAACCATATTGCGGATGGTCCTCGTGGCGGCAGACGCCCTTAATTCGTACCGGCTTACCGTTTAGCAGAATTTTACTGCCTTCAACAACTATTTCACGAAATCCAAATCGATCCGTCAGGTCGTCTTCAGCTTTGCCATTAACATATAGTTCTGCATTAATCATATATAATTCCGGACTTGATTGTGTCCACTCCGAAACTCCATGGCAACTCAAATCGCGCACAATCGTGATTTCCTGTCCTGCCTCAATGCTTATTTCATTTTCACATCCGACAATCTTTTTTTTATCCTTATCTATACTTATAAAAAGTTCTGCAGCCTGCTTTCTGTCCGACAGATTCTGTACCTTAATCTCAACATGTGCCATCCATCTGCCGGTTCCGTCATTCTCTGTCCTCACATGCATCTGCCTTATATATAAATCATTAAGCTTCTCAAGAACTACAGGTCTTGTCACGCCACCATATGACTTATAATCATTCGGAATATGTAATGCACTCTGTTCTGAAAAACTGTTATCCGCCACAACTGTAAGAGTATGTATCCCTTCGTCCAGGCCTTTCAATATCACATCAAATCCGGTATATGCATTGTAATGTGTTACAACCTCGCAGTCATCAACATACACTATTGCTGTGTGACTGACTCCCTTGAATTCCAGCCTTATATTTCCTCCGGCATAAAAAGATGTTGAAAACTCTCCTTTTCCACGGTATGCAGCCAGATCCGGAATTGACTCCCAGCAGCATGGTGTGAATACAGAATAGTTCTTCCCATCGTCGGTACCGTTAAGCAGCCTGAGATTCCATATCCGTCCGGTAAGTTCTTTACATTCTCTTATATTATGCGTTGAAAAAACACGTATCATATGTACCTCCGATTTGTTTCATAATTTGTAATAATTACTATATAACATTTTCAGCTTATACTCAATAACAAACCGGACAATATTGTATTTAAAATATTTCTTCCACAATACTGACCTCTTTCTTTTGGATCTATATTAAAAAAGTGGACACACAAAGTAACTATACATTACAATTAAGCAGACACCAAAAAGGAGGTATTTACTCATGTCCACAGGTAAAACAGGAACACAGTATGACGAAGACTTCAAGCGAACTCTTGTCAACCTTTATCAATCCGGAGGCAAAACCCAAGCAGCACTGTGTAAAGAATACGGTGTATCCATGACTGCTCTTGGCCGTTGGATTAAACAATACTCAACCGTTGAAACGGATGATGGCGAGGTTCTCACTGCGAAGCAGGTAAAAGAACTTCAAAAACGCAATGCTCAACTTGAAGAAGACGGGTTTGTCAAGTAAAGTGTGTAAGTTTTTTTGAATTTTTATTGGTGGTCAAGTCGATAACGATTTGACCACCATTTTGTCATGGTTCTAAATTTAAGCGTAGTGAACCGAGCTGATTTTAACCAGCCTTTTTAATAATTCTCATATTTCAAGATGCGAGCTTGGATGCTATCATCCATGGATAGCTGATTACGAACAAGTGCCCAGTTAGAGATCGGTCGTCCATTCCACTTTTTGTATAATTCAGTGATTCTCAAATATAAGGCTTTCATTACAGCATCTTCGCTTGGAAATGAGCCCTTTTTAGTAACCTTACGAAAGCTTGAATTTACAGATTCAATAGCATTAGTGGTGTACATTACTTTACGAACAGCACTACCGTAGTTAAAGAGTTGTTCCACATGATTCCAATTTCGAGTCCATACATCTATTGCTCCAGGATAATGACTCCATGTTTGCTTAAAGCGTTCAAATTCAGCTACAGCAGCTTTCAAGCTTGAAGCACCATATACTTTCTTAAGTTGGGATGTATAGGCTTTGTAATCCTTAGAAGGGATATACTTGATGGAATTTCGGATTAAATGCACGATACAACGTTGAACAACTACATTTTTAAAGATTGATTTTGCACCTTCTTCAAGACCAGAAACGCCATCCATACTGATAAATAAAATATCTTCTACTCCTCGATTCTTGATTTCGTCAAATATCTGCATCCAATAATGTTTTCCTTCTGATTCTCCGATCCAGATGCCTAATATATCTTTAATTCCATTTACATCGTATCCGAGAACAACATATACAGCACAGCTTTTTGTTTCCATTTCCTTGCGAATATTTACATATAAACAATCAACAAAAACAAAAGAATAAAACTTTTTCAGCGGTCTGTTTTGCCATTCATTTGCTGTTTCAATAACCTGATCTGTGATGTTGGAAATAGTTTCATGAGAAATCTCAAATCCATAAATATCCTCAATGGTATCAGCGATGTCGCGTTGACTCATTCCTTTCGCATACATCGATAAAACTTTGTCTTCAATACCACTAACATCGGTTGTTCTTTTAGGAATGATTTGCGGATCAAACGAACCATCTCGATCTCTAGGAGAATCAATCTCAATTTCTCCCATAGAAGATTTTAATGTTTTATGTGTATAGCCATTTCTTCTATTTGTTGTATTTTTAGTCCCATGATCATTTGAACCATAACCAAGGTGACCATTCATTTCGCCTTGAAGCATTGCTTCAAACATCGGACCGAAAACATCTCTTAATGCGTCCTGCATGTCCTTGGCAGTTTCTGGCTGATATTGATCAATGATTGCTTGTGCGATTGCTTTACTTGCCTCGCTTCGTTTGTTTTTTCTAGGTGCCATTAGTGCGTTACTCATAATCCTTTCTTTTCCTTTCCTTTAGAATATCGCACTTTAAAACAAAAATAAAGTGCGTAAGTTTGTTACCGGTAACTTACACACTTTATATTACACTCTCTATGCTGACATTTTATGTCAGGAATTTAATTCCTGAATATTTGCGTTCAACTGTTTCAAAGCATCATTGATCTGTACACTGGTAACAGACATAGCATCTGCAAGTTTCTGCACTTCCTTGGCAACAACCGCAAAGCCTCTTCCGGCATCTCCTGCACGAGCTGCTTCAATAGATGCATTCAATGATAAAATGCGTTGATTTTTACTAAAGCTGTCCAGTTTCTTTGTACTTGCATTCACCAGACTGATCTGTTCTGCAGCTCCCTGAATACCGGATCGTAACTTGTCCACCATCCGCTTATTCTCCATCGAATAGTAACAGTCCTGTACATACATGTTGATCACATCACCTAAAAGTGTCGCTGCAGCTTCAATCTCTTCCCGGCTTTTTACCGTGACACGATGCAATGCTTCAATGTACTCCTCTTCCTTGATACCAAGCTCTCTTGCCGTCTGGCGAAACATCTCATCATCCGGATTCTCCGGCAATACCTGTCCGCCAATGATATTCCCCAGTATCTCACCACTCTGCAGCATGATAGGTATTCCAAAATCCACTAATCCGGCATGACAGGCATATACTCCATGGCCTTCTTTATCACACTTCTCACAGCGACGTTTTCCTTCACTACATCCCCT
>OLYN01001799.1_pt1 | contig 10476 bp, 9 predicted proteins | sample 1674231 | NCBI WGS metagenome assembly OLYN01 (sample SAMEA103958153, study PRJEB25191) | human gut metagenome
GCTGAGTCTTGCTTTCGCAAGCACTCGGACGTTCCGCTTTGCTTCACTGGGCTGCCAAGTCCAACGGAGCTTTAGCGGAGTGCACGAGCCTTGCGTAAGCGAGGCTCAGACTTACCCTAGTCCCTTTGGTTGTCTCCCTCGTTCATAGTAGCAACGTTATCAAATGGAATAGCGAACCCGAGAAGTGCTACCCCACGAAAGGCACTATCGGTAGCCTGCTACCATAGTAAAAAGCACCAACCATTTCCGCTAAGCCAAAAACAGAAACACATCGCACAGAATAGCGAACCCGAGAAGTGCTGTCCGACAAAGAGAACTATCGGTAGCTTGCTATCAAAGTAAAACCATCAACCGATATAATAGAAGCACATCAAAAAACAGACTTTTTCTACAAGCTGAAACCCGCTGTCATAAAACAGCGGGTCTATCCTATTAACTTAATTCCAAACAGCTCTTATTCAGCCTTAACAGCCTCATTCAGCCTTTTCAGCGTTTCCTCTTCGCCGAGCATCTGCATAATAGTATACAGATCGGGCGAGTTCTTCCTGCCTGTAACAGCAACTCTCAATATTCCGCACGCGTCCGCAACCGAACCCTTGTATGCGTCGGGGTTTGCCTTGTACTCCTTAATGTTGGGGCAGAAGCCTAACGGCTCACCCACAGCCTTTACACCGTCAAACCACGCACTGCTGTCAACGCTGTGGTCGTAAGCTGAGATATACGCCGTTAAAAATTCCTTGCGCTCATCGGCAGTCAGCTTTTCATCAAACTCATAGCCGTCAACACCGTCACCGTAAAGGTAAGGGAACATCTCCGACAGATCGCTCCACTTGGCTATATCCTTGCGGACCTTCTTGCCGTTATATTTCCAGAGCTTTATGCTTTCCTTGAACTTTTCGGGCGAAGCTGTGATATAGGCGTTCAGCTTTTCGTCATTGTCCTTTGCCCATACGCTTATCTCGTCAAAGAGCGTTTCTTCGCTCATCTTTGAGATAACGTCACGGCTTACGCTTGCAAGCTTATCCATATCGAACAGCGCACCGCTGACAGGCATCTTTTCAAGCTTGAACTTAAACTGCGACATATCGGCATCGGGGTTCTTCATTCTCCACTCCTCATAGTTGGAGTTTGCGATAGTCATAAGGTATTCAAGCACCGACTGAACCGGGAAACCTGCCTTTGAGTAGAACGAAACGCTTGCCTCGGGATCTTTTCTCTTGCTGAGCTTTCTCTTCTTGTTCTCGCCGCCGTCAAGCTTCATTATCGGGGCGATGTGAGCATACTTCGGCATTTTAAGACCGCTTGCTCTGAAAAGCTGTTCGTGCAGAGGATATGAGCTTATCCACTCGTCACCTCTTATAACGTGGGTAGTACCCATCAGAAAATCGTCTACAACGTGTGCAAAGTGGTATGTAGGGATACCGTCCGACTTCAAGAGCACAACGTCCATTATGTTTTCGGGCATTTCGATATTGCCTCTTATAAGGTCACGGCAGGTTATCTTGTTTTCTGCGTTACCGTCTGAGCGTAAACGCAGAACGTATTCCTTGCCTGCCTTTATATTGGCTTCTATTTCTTCAATGGACAGATTTCTGCACTTCGCATAGCTGCCGTAATAGCCCATATCGGCTTTTTCGGCCTCCTGTGCCTTTCTTATTTCGTCAAGCTCCTTAGCCGAACAGAAGCACGGATATGCAAGGCCACGCTTAACAAGATCCTTTGCAAAGGTCTGATATATCTCTTTTCTCATGCTCTGTCTGTACGGTCCGTAGCTGCCCTTTTCGGGCTCGCCGTCTGCCGCCGCACCCTCGTCAAAGCATACGCCGTACTGTGCAAGAGATGTGATTATCTCGTCTGCTCCGTGTTCGATCTCACGCTTTTTGTCGGTATCCTCAAGACGCAGGTAGAATACACCGTCCGACTGCCTTGCCATACACATTGAAATAAGTGCGGCATACAGACCGCCTATGTGCATAAAGCCTGTAGGGCTGGGAGCAAATCTTGTCACAGCCGCCTTGTCGGGAAGTGTTCTTGCGGGATATTTTGCAAACATATCCTCGGGTGTTGTCTTAATGTTTCCGAACAGAAGCTCGGCTAAATAATTGTTGTCCATTTTTTCGCCCTTCGTTTATTTTATTTTTTAATGTGCTTCTTAGCGACCTTGAGTATCAGCACGATAGCCGAGCTGAGTACCAGATTTATCGCAAGCTCTACAACAAAGTTAAGTCCTACAAATGCGGTCACCATATATACGCCGACATTTTCAAAGCCTGCGCCTGCTGCCCACTGAGCAATAGTGTCATAGAAGAATACAAGACAGCCTAAAAGGAAAATGCCCGTATTTACTATCGGGGACACAATGCCCGCGCCTATTACTCCGAGTATATCGTTCTTACGGCTGAGCAGACTGTAGATAAGTCCTGCGGCGGCACCTGCAAGAGTGCCCTTTAAAAGTACTGTAATTATAGTTCCGGGGACGTTTATCGCAAGAAAAGCTCCTGCGTCTGTAAACAGTACGACCACGCCGAATACAAAGCCGAGCCATGCACCCGCCTTCCAGCCGTAGAGAGCCGCACCGACTACTATCGGAACGAGTACAAGCGTAATGTTGAATACGCCGAAACGGATCGCTATAGCCATAGCCTGTAATACGACTACTATAGCTGTCAGCAGTCCCATTGTTGTGAGCATCATAGTTTTGTTTTTTGTAGATGCAAGTGTGTTGTTTGCGTTTGACATAAAAATCTCCTTTGCTGAAGTCCCATTGTCAGTGGGTACCTCGCAGGGTTGTATATTTTACATATCATCTGCAAATCAGAATTTGATCACAGCCGGTAACCGCAGAAATAACATCTGTAGGTTCCGTCCACAGTGCCGTTTACTTCTTCTGATTTTTCTTGTAGATAATATGCAGACCCTCTAATACAAGGTTAGGATCGACCGTCAGCTCACGCCTGCAAAGCGGAGCTATAAGGCTTGCATAACCTCCTGTTGCGACTATTGTCGCCTTTTCCCCGAGCTCTTCCTCGTACCGCTCTATCATACCGTCTATCATGCAGGCAATGCCGCCGATAACTCCGGCACGCATACTGTCGGGGCTGTTTGTACCTATCATCTTTTTGACGGATTCCGCACCGATAAGCGGCAAAGATGCCGTCTTGCCGGAAAGCGCCTCGAATGATAATCTCGGACCGGGCGCTATCGCACCGCCGAGAATTGCGCCGCTCTTGTCAAGCGCGAATATCTTAAGGCACGTTCCTACATCTATGAATATGCACGGCAAGGGATACTTGTTCTTAGCCGCTACACCGCCGCATACAAGGTCACTGCCGAGTACGGACGGATCGTCTATCTTAATGTTAAGTCCCGTTTTTATACCGGGGGACACAACTATAGGCTTTACATTACAGAGCTTTTCTATACCTCTTTCAAGAACAGGCGTAACAGGTGATACGACAGAGGAAATGATACAGCCGGTTATAGCCGCATTTTCAAAGCCGTAAAGTGACAGTATATCCCTGAGCTTTATCGCATACTGGTCTTCCATTCTTGAAACCTGTGTGTTGAGCCTTGATATAAAGCACAGCTCACCTTTATCGTCAAAGCCGCCGAAAACTATATTTGTATTGCCTACATCTACTGCAAGTATCATTCTTTGCCCTCCGGTTTTTCGGATATATCGTTTTCTATTATAGCATCAGTTTCGTCAATGTCAATATCTTCAGCCTTATTTAACGCTTTCGTAAGCTTTACAGGCTTCTTTATCTTAAGATATATCAGTATCATACCCACAAAGATCGCCGTACCGACTACTGTCAGTATAATTCCTGTGCCGAGTCCTGCCGCGAAGAATTTAAATTCGACAACGTGCTCGCCCTCGGTCAACTCTACTGTCATAAGTGCGTCATTAAGCGCAGTGCCGTAATCCGTCTTTACGCCGTCAACATACACCGTCCAGCCCTTTTCAGCGGGGATAGTCGTGAACAGCATATCGCCGCTCTTAGCGTTTACCGTAAAGCGTATATCGGTCTGACTTACCTTTTCGACCGTTGTATCGGTGTTCTTTTCCCACATCTGTGCTATTGCCGCTGTTTCCGCGTCCTCGTTATAAACGGCGAACTGCGGCTCTCTGAAATAAAGATCACTCTTTTTGAGAACAAGCTTTACAGTGACCTTTTCGTCCTTTTCAAACTTGCCGAGATCCTTAATATTATGGTTGTCGCTCTCAAAGCATATACCCTTGTATGCTCCGTTTACATAAAGCGCGGCTTCGCGCTGATAATCGGTCGGCAGGAACATATACACCTCGCCGCTTTTAGGAACGGTGACGGTATAGCTTACACTTGCTTCTCCCTTAGCTTCCGTAAATCCGATATGGCTGTTTTCAAACGAGCCCTTCTTGCAGTTTTCGGCATAAGGCTCGCCGTCTGCGGAGAACACCGTGAAGAACTCCCTGTTGCCGCCTGTCATGGCGTTCAGCAGCTTGTTCTGATTGTCGAATACGTCATACTTTGACAGCTCAAGCGATGACACCTTGCTGTTTACAAGATAGCCTACCGGCAGAGCGTCCTTGTTTTCGGTAACGGTTATATCGTCCGCAGACCTTATGTTTGCGGTCGACTCGCCCTGACAGTCGAGGATATACTTTACACCGAAGATATCGCTTGTCAGCGGAGTGTTACCCGAAAATCTCGAATAGTGTCCGTTAGAGGTGAAGCCGAAATATCCCAGCATATCTATAGCCCTTGCATTAAGCGTACTGCTTGAATGCGACAGTCCGTACATATTTACCGCCATCGGGTCGTTTACCGAACGGAAGAAGTTCTTTTCTATCCTGTAGAAGCCGTCGTCCTGCTCCTTTATCTCCTCTACCTTTTCACGCAGAGGAAGTATAACGCTTAAGTAGCTGTCCCTTGTCGAGAATGTTATATCCTGGTGCATCTTTGTGAGCGTGTTTGTAGTGTTGAAGCAAAGCTCCGCACATATGACCGCCGTCACAAGGATAACGCCCGTCTTTGATACGTTTTTCCCGCCGCCGTAATGCCTTACCGCAAATACGGTAATTCCCGCAACCGCCATAAATGCTATCGCCGGGAGCGCAACGGTTATGCCGTCAAATACCTCTCTGCCCTCACTGCCGAGCGTGGTTATGAAAGTATCCTGTGCCTCTGTGTATATTATGAGAGCAATATAGCTCAGTGTAATCGCTCCTAAAGTCCTTGCCTTGACCTCTTTCAGCTGTTCAAAGCAATGCGCCGCAAGTGCCACTATCACAAACGACAGCATAAACGAGTAGCGGTAAGGAAGCCAGTTTGGCATCTGTCCGCCGTGCCATATCATATCGATAGGACGGATATACATACTTACCGTCAGCAGTGCGATAAGCGTACCTGCCGCAAGCTTCTTCTTGAAGTGATATGACTTACAGCAGAAAAATCCCGCCGCGAGCACAAGCGCCAGCGACCCACAGAATATAAACGGCAACCCTTCCATTCTTACCGTGTCGTAAGTATTGGGAAACAGCTTTCTTGCTATATCTGCAAGGTTGAAATTATTAACAAGCGAATAGTCAGGCTCGGTAAAGCTGAACTTGCCGTTCTGTAATGAGTTGTAAACGGGCAGTATCATAAATGCGCTCATCATAGCCGATACTATTCCGCACACCCCGAAGAACGCACCCTTTGTGACAAATTTCTTTACTATGCCCGCTCCGGTACTGCCTGTATAGGTTTCAAGCGAGAAGTAACGGCAGATAAAGTACAACACCGAGAATATCGCCGCCATAAAGCCTATGTAGAAGTTTGACACAAATGCATACACAAGCGAGCCGATAAGCAGTCGGAAGCGGTTTTCCTTTATCAGCGAATCTATGCCCCAGCAGATAAGCGGCAGGGCGATAACGCAGTCAAGCCACATAGGGTTCATGGTTTGTACCACCATATACGCACACATGGCATACATTGGCGCAAACACAGCCGCAGTGATCTTTGACAGCTTCTGCGACTTATGCGCAAACAGTGCAAAAGCGACACCGCACGCACCGAACTTTGCCAGTATCATTGTGAGCAGACCCTCGGTTATCATACTGCGCGGGAATATCCACACCAGTATGTTGAACGGGCTTGCAAGGTAGTAGCCGATGATACCCATAAACTCGCCCGACAGGTTTCTGCTCCACGAGTACATCAGGCTTTCGCCGTTGCCTATTACGTCATGCACATAGTCATAGTAGAAAACGTACTGCGCGTTGAGGTCAAGCGACAGCACCGACTTTTCACCGAAAGGGTATATACCGAATGTGACATATGCTATACCCATTAGTATCACAGGGATAAGAAATGCCGCGAACAGATAACTGTTATTATAGCACAAGTGCCTGAATGACAGCATTTTTTCTCTGAAAGAAGCCATTATTTTTCGTCCTCACATTTTTGTCTGTGTCCCGACTCTTCACTTACTATATATCTCGGGCGCTGTTTTATCTCTTCGTATATCTTGCTCAGATAGTATCCGATAATTCCGATACCGAGCATAAGTATACTGCCTATTATCAGAAGCAGGAGTATAACGGTCGAAAAGCCGTCCGCCGCTGTCCCCGTACAGAAGTTGACTATCGTCTGTACTGCAAGTATCACAGCGAATAAGAAGAATAGTATACCCGACCAGGTGATGATGTGCATAGGCACGTTCGTAAAGCTGGTTATCGAGCTTAAAGCATACTTGAACAGCTTTCTGAACGACCACTTGGTTTTGCCGGCGTTTCTCGGTGCAACGTCAAACTCCACACGCTCTGTCCTGAAGCCTACCCAGCTTGAAAGCGCACGGAAGAATGTCAGTCTTTCAGGCATTTCGTTCAGCGCGTCTACCACCTTGCGATCCATAAGCTTATAGTCGCTTGCGCCGTCCAGCTCAATGTTCGAGCTGTTCTTCATCATACGGTAAAAGGTCTTTGCGAAGAGCTTGTATACTATGCCCTCCTTGCCCCTTGACGCTTTTATGGCTTCGACTACCTCAGCGCCGTTCTTCCACGCGGTGTACATCTTTTCAAGAAGCTCGGGCGGGTGCTGCAGATCGCAGTCTATCACCGCAACGCAGTCGCCGTCTGCGGCTTTAAGCCCCGCAAAGATAGCGCCCTCCTTGCCGAAATTCCTCGAAAAATGAAGCCCTCTTATATGCTCGTCAGTTTCGCCGAGCTGTTTTATAAGCTCCCATGTGCCGTCCCTTGAGCCGTCATCAACAAAAATCAGCTCATAGTCATCAAGCGGCGCTAATATGCCGCCAAGCCTTTCGGCGGCGGCAGGTATATTCTCCTGCTCGTTATACGCAGGTATTACTACTGAAATCATCTTATTCTCCGACTATATTTATCTCTACTGTCTTTTCACGTTCTCCGTCAAAGTCCATATATATTATGTATTGCGAAAGTCCGAGTGATATCTCGCTGTCGCAGATAGCCGCAGTCACCGAGCCGCCCGCAAGCTGATGGCAGATAGCCGCCCTGAGCGGCTCTTCCGCAAGGGTAGATACCTTTTCATAGTATTTGAGGTATCCATTCAGTGCCTCGGGGTCGTTTGTCGCGGTGAACACAGAGGCGGTAGTATGCATAGACGAAACTGTTATGATACCGTTTCTGATATTGGATCTTCTCACGCACTCCATTACATCTTCCGTAAGATCCATATACCCTGTCTTTGACGGGATAGTGATAGTAAAAGTCTGCTTTGCGTTATTCATAATACATATCCTTTCATATTGCGGCTTTGCCGCGTTACTGAGCCTGCTTTATATTTGTATTTATTCTTACTCTGCCCGAGGGCGAGGTTATCCCGAGATCATCTTTTTCTGCGGCTCTGCCGTCACTCATAGCGGCAAGTCCGTTGACATAGCACCGTGTACCGGGAGAGATCACCGTATCTGCGTCCCGGGCAAAGTCGATGTCTATGCTTCCCGATGAGTTTACAAGCTTACCGCCCGAAAATTCATCTATATACATATCTATCCTGCCGCTGTCGCATTCGATATCAAGCGTACCCGTGCAGGACAGCCGCTCAATTTCCGCACTGCCGCTCTTGCACCTGATATTCACCATATACCCGCTCACCGCACAGCAGTGCAGGTCGGTCGACGCAGAATAGAGGTTAAGGCTCGCAAATGGCTTATCCGGCAACTGAATTTCTATCCTGTAGCTGAACTGCTCACGGGTGAACAGCGTTATCACAAAGCCGGGTACTTGTTCTATCACAAGCCGCCCGCCGTCGTCAAACACCTCGACCTCGGTGTCGCTGACATACGAAACGTGTATCATATCATCGGCAGACCGCGTTATGTACACCGGTATATCTGTCGTTTCCACCGTCAGAAATTCGGTAAAAGGAAAGCTCTTTGAGCCGCGCTTTACAGAGCTTCTGTAGTCCTTATCGAGAAATATCGCGCAGCACAGCGCCGCGATAAGGCACACCGAGCCCGACACGAAGAACACGCGGATAAGCACCTGGACCGTGCTCAGCTTCTGCACGCGCATATGGCGGAAGCGGATAACATTTTTCAGCTTCATTCTTTAACGGACGAGAAAAGTCTGTATACATATGATGCCGCGGCGGGACACAGTCTTGCCGTGCTCAGAAGTATAAGTCCCAGTCCGAACAGCAGGCTTGCCGCACCGAAAAACAGCATTGTAAGCGCCGAAAGGTCGGACACAAATATACTGCCCTTGCCGACAACTCTTATCACAGCCGACGGCAGTGTTATCATTCCGTTTGCTATAAGTGCAAGTGCAAAAACCATCACAACAAGTATGCCTGTAAAAATAGCCGCCGATAAGGCGATACGGCACACCGTCTGCGGTATGCGCGAAAATTTGCATAAAGCTTTAGTCTGCATAAAAACTCCTGTATTTTCTGTCTTTATATCAGGGTAAACTGCGCATTGCGTATTCTGCCCCATTTTGTTTATACAATTAAGAGTATTATAGCATATGTGGCTTGCTGTTGTCAAATTGGAGAGGGATAGCTCTTTGCCGGACTTTCAGCAAATTATTATATCACATTGAGTTATTGATAAAGCCCATATCAGAACCAAAAAACCTGCCGCCCTTTTCGGGTCGACAGGTTTAACCGATATATAAATAATATGTTGAACAGTCTCACAGTCGGCATTCTTTAATTCAAACAACTGCAAATACTGATGATAAAACCGAAATTATTTTTTTACAATCATATTATTATTAATAATCTCCTTTCTTTATGATTCCCAATCAATGTGGCCCATTGATGTATCATCAATAATTAATTCAGGATCCTTATAATAAATAATTGGAGTTCCATCAGAACTCCAGCCAATTATATAATATTCACCATGTTCATCCTTGCCTTCTCCAATAAAAGGCATATCAATATCAGGGATATAACCAATTATTGCATCACCGTTACCGGTATAACCAAGAATCTCATCACCGCTATTTGTCTTGCCATAGTTTGTATTATTTGATGTTTCAGGAGTCGTTGTTTCTTCAGGCTTTGAATTTAATCCTTCATTAAATTCTTCATTTGAAATCTGCTTAGGAGGTTCTACCTTAGTATCGCTTAAATAATCTCCATGAATAAATTCACCATTATCAAGCTTAAAATAACCTGTATTTGTCTTAGCTGTTACCTTAACAGAATCACCAATAAAATACTGCTTTATAGCATCTGATCCTATAACAGCTTTCTTGCGGCTATAGCATGTTTCAGCTATATACTTTGTACCGGAAACCTTTTCTTCAGTCCATTCAGGACCCTTTGTTGTAGTTGTTGTAACTACAGTTGTCTCAGGTGCTTTTGTAGTAACCGCGCTGGTTGTTTCAGGTTTCTTTGTTTCATTAGGAATTGCTGTAGTTGTAGTTATAGTTGTTTCGGGTGTTTTTGTAGTAGAAACAGGAGTTGTTTCTTCTGCCTTTGTAGTAGAAGATGAGGTTGCGGCTGTTGTTTCAGGTTCTTTTGAAGTATTGCTTTCGGATAATGCAGAGCTGTTACCGTTGTCTGATGAGCAACCGCTTGCGAGCATTACTGCCGACATAATAACCGCTGATATTCTTATTTTTTTCTTGTTCATATGATATCTCCTCTTGTATTATGATTTTAAAAACATACTATTGGAATTGTAACATTTTCATCACATTTTGTCAATAGCTAACAGAGTGTTTATACGAATTTTCAGCCATTATGACTGTGCTGACGATTTGATATCGCTAGTTTTAACAGAAGCACTACTTTCCCATTTGCACTAATTCTTGGCTTATGAACGCTCTGTTGGTTTTGCGTCTCTGCAATTGTGGTCGTTTGCGGTCGGTGCGTCCTGCACCAACTGTGTTCGACCACTTATAAGCGTCCATGCTTAAACTTTGGGCGTTCAATATCGGGCATCCTTGCCCGTCCCTTGCTAAAGGTGAGCTTCTGTTGCTGAGCCAAGCTCAGCCAACTATTGAGGGATCGCCGC
>OLYN01001805.1_pt1 | contig 10447 bp, 4 predicted proteins | sample 1674231 | NCBI WGS metagenome assembly OLYN01 (sample SAMEA103958153, study PRJEB25191) | human gut metagenome
AGCTTCAGTCCTATTTGGACGAGTTCTGCTTCCGCTTCAATCGCCGAAAAACCGGAGATCAGATCTTCAGCCGCCTCGCAAGAGCCGTCGCTACATCTTGTGCCCAGCTGCATTAAGCCGATAAGCACATAAAACAATAAAAAAGGAGGAGATCTGAAGTAATGAAGAAGAGATTAGTTGCTTTTTTGTTAGTTCTGATTATGGTGCTCGGCATGTTGCCTGTGTCGGCCTTTGCGGCTGACGACGGTGTCAGTCCGCAGGCGCTGGAATCGAATGAAACACAAACAATCAAGTACCAGATTCTTTATGTTGGCGATGAGTTCAACACTGGCTATAACTATGGCGTGTCTGTTAATAAGACCTATACATGCCAATATAGCGAACCCCATTCTGGCTACAACCATTCGATTCTGTGCAGCGAGATCAAGAATGTCGGCGTTCCTGCGCTGAAAGGCCAGCTGGATTCTGGCTATGAATTCGTTGGCTGGGCGAAAGAGGCCAAAAAGAACCCCACAATTTATGACTTCAACACCGCCGGTACGACTGCTACGCAGACAACGTATACGATTTACTTGGTTGCGAAAAAAACCAACCCCACTCCGACCTACATGTACTATCTGTATTATAAGTATAACGACGGCACGGACAGCACATGGCTCACGGATGTGACGGATCGGCCCACGGCGGCGACTACCTTCACGTTTAATGTTAATAGAGCGAAGCTGACCCGCTCTGGCTATGATCACATTGGCTGGGCGGACAAGGCGGATGCTGTGACTGCGAAGTACACGGGCGGAGATCCGATCGTACTGACCAAGGACAATCCGACCAAGACCATCTACGCCATCTGGATGCCATTCTTTGAACTGAAGTATGATGCGAATGGCGGCACCGGTGCGCCGGCTAGTCAGACGCATACGGCAGCGCATCCAACGGTGAACCAGGTTACCTTTACCGTCCCCAATCAGACCCCGAGCAAGGAAGGCTACACCTTCAAGGGCTGGGCTGACAGTGCGACTGCGACCACTGCGCAGTATCAGCCGGGCGGCACGATTGCCGTTAAACATACAGACAGCCCCAAGACCGTCTACGCCGTTTGGGAAGGGAGCGATCCTATTCCTGTTCCCTCCTATGACGATCTGAAATCTGCTATCGGGCAGATTCAGGTAAAGGACGTCAGCACGCCCAGCTGCGGGACGGAAAACTACGACCTGATCGACAACACGCAGAGCGAGCCGTTCAACTGGACGAAAACGGCGAGATTGGATCAGCCGGGGAAATACGACGTGACCATCAAGACCGCGCCGTATGTCGCAAAGTACAACAGCGAAAAATCGAAGACGCATGAGCTCAACAATGCGAACCAGACAACGCTGAAGCTTGTAATCAGCTACGAGAATAACACGTGGAAGCTGGACGACGGCCTGCGTGTGATCGAGGTTAAGCACAGCGAGCAGACCCCACCCACCGACAAGCCCGCCAAGCCCACGGAAAACGACGTGACCGGCGTTGTTGTAGATATTGTCTGCGTTACGACAACCGGAACGCATGATACGGTACAGTATCCGCTCGGATTCCCGACCGACGCACAACATACGATCGGCGAGGTCGTAAGCGATGGCGCGGGCGGATATATCTGCCCGGTGACTGTCCGGACGGCATGGTTCGTGCAGCAGGCCAGCAATCTGGTCTGGAAGGTGCAGCACACCCCGACCGCGCAGACCATCACGTTCAACCTCACCTATGATAAAAATAGTAAGACGTGGGTGAAACCGGCAGCGAACCCGCGGATCGAAGCCACGCACGAAGTGACCCCGCCCACAAAGCCCACGGCGCTGGACGGCAGCTTTGCTATCGTCTGCAAGAACAACAAAGCAACACATCCTTACAAGGCGGATTATATTGCCACCCCGTCTCAGTATACGATCAGCGATGTGCAGATGGACGATCAGGGCTACTACGTCACCGCGACGGTCACGGTAGCGCCGAATCTGGTGGCATATAACACCGCCACCCGCGTCGAGCACCGGCTCGTTGACGAGCAGGACGCAACGCTGACCATCACCTTCCGCTATGACCCCAAAGCAACTGGTGACGGGAACAGGAAATGGCAGCAGCAGGGTGACCTGCCGGTCGTTGAAGTCATCTGCAAGGAGATTGAAGCGCCGACCCGCGAGGATATCTTCGGCGCGCTGAATGGCCTTGTTACCGTCACCTGCATCAACCGCTTCTGGAAGGACGGCAACAACAACATGGACTGCGGTCAGGGACAGTATGCCGCAAAGGCGGGTATTGTCGGGCAGGAGTATACGCTTGTAAAAGGCGAGGATGATACCACATGGGTCGTGACCTTCCCGGTCACAAACTTTGTGAAGTCGTTCAAGCAGAATCCGGCGCACCACCTGTACACCAAGAACACGCTGAGCTGGTACATCCGCTGGAAAGACAATGCGTGGACATCCGCGCCTGTAGAACCCGGCGTTGACGATCTGGTCAAGCTCACCCATGCGCCGACCGACTGGCGCGAGGTTGCCAAGATCGCGACCGGCGGCAAGTCCGACTGCATCCATGTCTCCTGCGTGAACGGAGAAACAGGCGTCTGCGACTATGGCATCACCGTACCGTTCGTCTATTCCGCGACGGACGTTGTGTCTGTGGAACCGGAAGACGGCGTTCCCGGCAGCTACATCGCGACGTTCAAGGTCGACAGATACATTGACACCTGCGCAAAGGCCTGCAACGACAAGAACTTCAAGGACGCACCGCGCACACACAAGCTGCTGACGCAGGAAACGGTTCAGTGGAGACTGTACGCGACGCCCGAGGCCGATGAGAAGATCGGCAACAACGTTCCGAACCATGTCTGGGAGGCAGAACCTGTCGAAGCGGGCAAGGACGATGTCTGCACGATCGCGCACAACTGGGTCGTGACCTTCGACCCGAACGGCGGCACGCCCGTTCCGCTCGCGCAGGAAGTGGAATACGGCCACACCGCGACCAAGCCTGTCGAGCCGACGCTCAAGGGCTATACCTTCGACGGCTGGTATCTGGACGGGGAAGAAGAACCGTTCGACTTTGGTACCACCATCACCTCCGATATCACCCTGACGGCAAAGTGGCATGTCACCCTGCACAACATCTACGCGTATGCAAGACTGAACAGCTATTTTGCACCGCTGACCACGAGCGAGTTCGATACGCCTGTCACGCTGAATGAGGCGACCCTGTCCCGTCTCGGCCTCGGCAGCTACAACAGCCTCGGCTACATTTCTATCGGCAGCTTTACCTTCGATGCAATGCCGCTGACGAGCGATCTGTACTTCGGCGATGACGCAGAGCTGAGCGCAGTTGCTGAGAAGCTGGCGACCGACATCGCCCTCGAAACCGGCGTTTCTGACAAGATTGTCGAGAAGATCGCCTGGACGGCCCTGTACAAGACCGTAAACGAAGAGGACATGGAGCCCGGCTATCCGGCAGAAGCCGGCTACCAGCTCTCCGGCAATCTGAACCTCGCATCCGTTACGTTCAGAGCCGGTGCTGAGAACGTCGAGAATATGCCCGCTGTCAACTACACCTATGACGACGGCGCGATCGACTTCTACGACTTCTACTTCGCTGGCGACACCATCACCCTGCCCACCACTGAGCCGACCCGCGAAGGTTATAGCTTCAAGGGCTGGAGCGTTGAAGTCATTCCGGCTGAAAATGATGCCGACCACCTTGACGCTGACGGCGCAGACGATGCGGCCGATGAAACGCTCCTCAAGGCTGGCGACACCTACACCATCACCGCGGGCGGCGTGATCTTCACTGCACAGTGGGAGAAGAAGACGTTCACAGTCAAGTACTACCTCCCGGATGAAACCGGTGCGTGGGTAGAAAAGAAGATGGACACGGTTGACTCTGTTGACTATGCCACCTACAGCCTGTGGACTCCGAATGCAGAAGATGGTTACGAATTCAGCGGCTGGTATCAGAAAGCAGCTGATATTGGCGTAAAAGCTAAGGTCGAAAAGCTGTACATGGCCAAGGAATGGAAGCTCTACGGCAAATTTACGCCCATTGAGTACACCATTCAGTATGTATACAACGACGGCAAGGCCACCAGCACCAACCCCACGACGTACACGGTTGAGAGCGATACCATCACGCTGGCCGATGCGACCGGCGCTGACTGGGGCAAGACGTTCCTTGAGTGGCACGACGAGAACGGCCAGAAGATCACCGAGATCCCCACTGGCTCGACTGGCGACCGCGTTATCACGGCATACTGGAACTGGCCTGTCCATCTCCACTACCTCGATAAGGACAACAACGAGATCGAAAGCGCTACGCTCTATGTCAGCGAGCTTGAACCCGGCGCATGCATCCTGCCGACCGGCGAAAAGACCGGTTATGACTTCGACGGCTGGTATGAAGCCAAAAAGGATATCGGCACCGCCAGTCACAAGCTGAACGCTCTGTCCATAGCCAAGAAGTGGGAACTCTACGGGCGCTACACGGCAAAGACCGACGTGAGCTACACGGTCAAATACCTGCGTGAAGGCGACAATAAGGTTCTCGCGCCTGAAAAGGTCGTGACCGATCAGACGTTCGACACCGAAGTGACCGAGCAGGCCGCAGACGTGGTCGGCTACACGCCGGACGCACCCAGCAAGACGATGATCCTTGATGAATACAACAAGGTTCTCACGTTCTCCTATTCGGCCAACACCTACGACTACACCGTCCGCCACATCAAGCAGCTGCCCGACGGCTCCTATGACGAGGAAAACGCTGAGGTCGAAACGCTGAGCGGCAAGTTTGAAGCGCTCGCAGCTGTGACCGCGAAGGACTACGGCTCTCACTATCCGACCAACGACGCTGACACGAAGCAGAACATCAAGATCGAAAAGGGTCTGACGATCGATGTCAAGTATGATCTCGACGAGCATACCCTGACCTTCGAAACCAACGGCGGCTCCGCCATCAACCCGATCACGGTCCGCCACGGCAATGCAGTTGCAAGACCCGCTGACCCGACCAAGGACAAGTACACGTTCATTGGCTGGTATGCCGACCCCGAATTCACCGAGGAGTATGACTTCGCAACGGTTCTGGAAGCAGACAAGACCATCTACGCCAAGTTTGAACTGACGTCCACCCCGATCGGCGACATCTATGTCCGCTACGACGTTCTGCACATCAAGCAGCTGCCCGACGGCACCTATGATCTGGCCAACGCTGAGGTCGAGCACCTGAGCGCCAAGAAGGACAGCACCGTCACCGCGGTCATCAAGGATTACAGAGCAACGCATCACGTCAATGTCAACCGCACGCTGAGCAAGCTGACCGGCACGGCTATCCAGCCCTACATGGGCGTGGACGGCAAGCCTGTCTACACCATCCTGTCGGTCTACTACGATCTGGACTTCCATACCCTGACGTTCGACACCATGGGCGGCTCCAAGATCGCTCCGGAAACGGTTCGCCATGGCCTGACGGTTGCGAAGCCCAAGGATCCCGTCAACGGCGGCTACATCTTCGACGGCTGGTACACCGACAAGACCTTCAGACATCGCTACGACTTCTCGACCCCGCTGACCGAGGACATCACGATCTATGCCAAGTGGTTCCTGATCGTCCTGCCCGGCGTCACCGTCAAGAAGAACACCCCGAAGCTCAACACCGCTGATCACTTCGCGTATGTCCAGGGTTATCCCGACGGCACCGTGAAGCCCGCAGGCAACATCACCCGCGCTGAGACGGCCGCGATCCTCTTCCGTCTCATGGATGATGCGTCCCGCAAGACCTATTACTCCACCAAGAGCGGCTTCCGCGATGTCGCCTCCGGCAGCTGGTACAACACCTACGTTGCGACTCTGAACAACGCCGGTGTCATCACCGACAGCTCCAACGGCTACTTCCGCCCGAATGAAGCCATCACCCGTGCAGAGCTTGCCGCCATGCTCGCCAAGTTCTCCGAGACGACCGGCGCTGCGAACTACTTCAATGACGTGTCCGCCAAGTACTGGGCGGCCAACGCCATCGCGATCTGCGCCAAGCTCGGCTGGATCACCGGCTATCCCGACGGCACCTTCCGTCCGGACAAAAACGTGACCCGTGCTGAACTCATGGCTATGATCAACCGTGCCACCGGCCGTGCCCCCAAGTCCGCCGACGCATTCCTGCCCGGCATGAAGACCTGGATCGACAACACCTCCGATAAGTGGTACTACCTCGACGTGCAGGAAGCTACCAACAGCCATTCCTACACGGTCAAGGGTTCCGAAACCTGGACGGCTCTGACCTCCGACCCCAACTGGTCGCTGTACGAGTAAGCCTCTTCGGACGCAATTCCCCGGTATAATCCAAATCAGCCCCTGCCGCCAATTCGGCGGCAGGGGCTGAAAAATTCCCCCGGCGGCGCAGTCCACGACGGACTGCCGCTGGGGGAAGCTTTTTATTTTTGGACGCTGCGCGTTATAACCGGCCCAGACGGAACTGTTCGATCATTTCACCGGTCAGGCTGATGTGGGAGTGATCCTCCGGCAGCTCGCTGCGCAGGTGCCAGCTCGCCTCGGCCAGCTCGGATTCCTGCACGGTGATCCTGTCGCTGCCGTCCAGCTCACAGACGAAGCCCATCAGGAGCGTGTCCGTGAACACCCACGGCTGGGATTTGTAAAAGCGGAGGTTTTTGACCCGGAGGCCAGCCTCCTCCATGACCTCGCGGTGCACCGTGTCCTCAATCGACTCACCGATCTCATTAAAGCCCGCGATGAGGGCATATTTTTTGAACGGCCGACCGCGATAGCGCGTGAGCAGCAGCCGGTCGCCGTCGTGCACCGCGACGATCACAGCCGGGCAGATCTTCGGGTAGACCGTGTTTTTGCAATGCGGGCAGACCATGGCGCGCTCTACTGCACTTTTTTCCATGCGCGCGCCGCATCTGCCGCAGAATTTCTGGGAATCATACCAGCGGTACAGGCTTTCGCCCGCAGCGGCGGCGAACAGCGCCAGACTCGTCCCGTCCGTCATGGCGCGGAGCGACGAAGAGGGAGCATAGCGGAACGTGTCTGTCTCGCCGGGGTGGGCGGAGACGAGATAATATGCCGTTTCGTCAATGGAAAAGGCGTACTGCGCCTCGCCGCCGTCCGGGATCTCGCACATCCGGGGCAGCGTGAGCGTTTCGCCGCTCAAATTACAGTAAACTGTATGATCCGGCTCAAAAATCAGCGCAATATCATCCGGCGACGGTGCTTTCCACGACATTTCATTGTGATACATATGCGGATACAGATCCTGAAGCATAGCTTTCCCTCCTCAGCGCCCGGCGAAGAACACTTCGATCTCCGCCCGGCCTGCCTGTACGCTGCCCTGCGCGAAAAACGGCTTTCCGCCGCCGCGTCCGTGCAGCTGCGCGTTCAGCTCCTTTACCAGCTGCCGCAGATCGCCGTCCTGTTCGCCGACGGCGTATTTATAGCCATCGGCGTCGCTGCCGGCAAAAACAGCCGCACGACCCCCGCAGGCCGTCATGACCAGATCGGTCAGCCGCCGCAGGCTGTCCGGGTTCATCGCAGGCTCAAACAGCAGGACGTTTCCTGCCCCGGCAAGTGCCTGCGCCTTCTGCGCAAACACAGTTTCCTCCAGCCCGGCTGCGCGCTGCTTCTGCGCGGCCTCCGCGTCCAGAAGCCGCCGCACGGCGGCAGCCGTCTCCAGCGGCTTGGCCGACAGGAGGCCTGACACGCGCCGGTTCTGCTCGGCAATTTCGCTCAAATAGGCAAGCGCACGTCTGCCGCACAGAATTTCCAGCCGCACGCCGTCATGGAATTTCACGCAGGAGAAAATTTTGATCAGCCCAATTTCCCCGGTGCTGCTTACGTGCGTCCCACAACAGGCGCAGATGTCCGCGCCGGGGATGGTCACGATGCGCACCTGACCGGTCAGCTCCTTCTTGCTGCGGTAGGGGATGGTCTTCAGCGCCTCGGCATCCGGGTATGTAATTTCGATCGGGACGTTTTTCCAGACCCACTCGTTGGCCTCGGCCTCGACGGCGGACAGATCTTCCGGCGTCAGCATGCCGGAAAAATCGATGGTCACAAAGTCCGCGCCCATGTGAAAGCCGACGTTTTCATAGCCGAAGCGGCGGTGCACGACGCCGGAGAGAATGTGCTCGCCGGAATGCAGCTGCATGAATTCGAACCGGCGGCCATAATCGATTTGACCCTCGACAATCTGCCCCTCGGCAAGCGGCTGTTCACAAAAATGCACGATCTTGCCATCGCGCTCGTGCGTGTCGGTCACGCGGACACCGGACAGAAAGCCGGTGTCGCCCGGCTGGCCGCCGCCTTCGGGATAAAAGCAGGTTCTGTCCAACACAACGTCATAGCCGTGCTTTCCCGGCTGACAGGATACAACGCGCGCTTCAAACGCTGCCTGATGCGCGTCCTGATAATAGAGCTTTTCTGTTGCCATATTGACACCTCTTGTCAGATTTTCAACTATCATAGCACACAATCCGTCAAAATTCCACTGGAATTCGTTCGGATTTTGGTTGACAAACCGGGGAAATCAACCTATTATATAAGTTGGGCGATTTCAAAAGCGCCCGATATTCTGAAACAAAAAGGGGGAAGAACAAATGGACGCAGGAAGTAGTAGCGGCACATCTGCAGGCCGAAGTCGGCCCGAGCCCCAGCCGCCTTTGTGCGTCCGGTGCTTGCAGCCCCTGTCATTCTTCGATTGATGTGCCTGCGTTGTGTCTTTACCTTCCTATTCTTTACATTTAGGAGGAACAAGACATGGCAGAAAACAATTTTTCCCTGCAAAAGACCCTGACCATGCTGCTCGACGAGAAGAAGTATCATTCTCTGCGCGACATCCTCAGCACCATGAATCCCGCCGACATCGCCGCCATTTTTGACGATCTCGATCAGGCGCGCCTGCCGCTTCTGTTCCGGCTTCTGCCGAAGGAGCTGGCCGCCGAAACGTTCGTCGAAATGGAGCCGGAGGCGCAGGAGCTTCTGATTCAGGGCTTCTCGGATTCCGAGCTGAAGGAGGTCATCGACGAGCTTTACGTCGACGACGCCGTCGATATCGTGGAGGAAATGCCCGCGAACGTCGTGCAGCGCATCCTGACCCAGGCCGAGCCGGATATGCGCAAGCAGATCAACGAGATCCTGCGCTACCCGGAGGATTCCGCCGGCTCGATCATGACCACTGAATATGTCTCCCTGCGCCCGAATATGACGGTCGAGGAAGCGATTTTGCGCATCCGCCGCACGGGCATCGACAAGGAGACGATCTACACCTGCTACGTGACGCGCGGCCACAAGCTCATCGGCCTTACGAGCGTCAAGGACCTGCTTCTGTGCGAGGACGACGATGCGACCATCGAGTCCATCATGCAGGAGCACGTCATCACCGTCGGCACGCTCGACGATAAAGAGCAGGTCGCGCAGATGTTCAGCAAGTACAATTTCCTCGCTCTGCCGGTCGTTGACACAGAAAACCGGCTGGTCGGCATCGTGACCTTCGACGACGCCATGGACGTCATGGAAGACGAGGCCACGGAGGACATGGAAAAGATGGCCGCTATGCTGCCGTCCGAACACCCGTATATGCGTTCGACCCCTGTCGAGATCTGGAAAAACCGTATCCCGTGGCTGCTGCTGCTGATGGTTTCGGCGACGCTGACGGGCATCGTCATCACAAGATTTGAAAACTCGCTGGCCGCCCTGCCGTGCCTCACGGCGTTCATCCCCATGCTGATGGACACCGGCGGCAACTCCGGCTCGCAGGCCTGCGTGTCCATCATCCGCGGCATCAGCCTGAATGAGATCGAATTCCGCGACCTGGGACGCGTGGTCTGGAAGGAGATCCGCGTGTCCGTCCTCTGCGGCGTGTGCCTGGCAATCGCCTGCTTCGCGAAGATCATCGTGGTCGATATGCTGCTGTTAAAGAGCGAGAGCGTGACGTATCTGGTAGCCTTTGTCGTCTGCGCGACGATGGCCGTGACGGTCTGCCTGGCCAAGATCGTCGGCTCAACACTGCCGCTGCTGGCTAAAAAGCTCGGCTTCGACCCGGCTGTGATGGCCTCGCCGATCATCACAACGATCGTGGACTTCCTGTCCCTGCTTGTCTATTTCGCTTTTGCGACCGCAATGCTCGGCATCGGATAAAAAACCGCCCGCTGCACATAATGTGCAGCGGGTTTTTGTGCAAAAACGGCAAAAAACAGACGCAGTTGGTAGGGGCGGGGCTCTGCTCCGCCCGGCGGAAAACGCTGCGTTCGCGTGAGAACTTGCGGCAAATTCGTATGCAGTTACCCACTTGGTTGTAGGGGCCGACGACTCTGTCGGCCCTGAAAATGCTGCGAATTCGCCATGGATTTCCGTAAAAATGCTGCGTCCTGCGGGCGGACAGAGTCGTCCGCCCCTACACCGAAATGCGCAGATGCATACGAATT
>OLYN01001812.1_pt1 | contig 10418 bp, 9 predicted proteins | sample 1674231 | NCBI WGS metagenome assembly OLYN01 (sample SAMEA103958153, study PRJEB25191) | human gut metagenome
CTAGCCATTCATCTGACATTTTTTCAAAAACAAGACAATTCAATTCCTCATTTTCTATAGAAGAGTATACATTCACAATATGATTCGGCCTTTTTGTCAGTGCCCATCGCATCGCTTGTTTTTCGAAATATGAACAATAAAATCCGTAACCAAAATCTTTATAAAAACCATTCTGAAGCACTCGCGGAACCGGTACTTCTACGTTACTTCCATGGTATACAATATTCTGCATAGAATTCCCCCTGATAATTTTAGTAGAAAGGTGCCGCCACAATACATGCAACGGCACCTTTTTTCATTTATGCCGAACCCCTATCAGATCTCGACATCCTCACTATAATCTACATTCTCATAGCCAAAACCGAACATATGATAAAACTCATCCCAGTATTCTTTGATATCACCGAGAGTCTCGATGGATTCCGAATCTACTTTGTCCCATACTTCGGAGATCTTGTCCTGTACTTCCGGACGCATCTCATAGTCGTCAAGACGGATTCTTCCTTCCTCATCGGTTTCCGGGCCGTTTGGCAGTTTTTCCATAAACAGGCGGTCCATCTGCTCGATACAGCCTTCATGCAGCCCTGCGTCTTTCATCACACGATAAAGCAGGGAGATGTAAAGCGGAACAATCGGAATCGCTGCGCTGGACTGCGTTACAAGTGCTTTGTTTACGGATATGTATGCTTTTAATCCAAGGCTTGCAAAGTCCTCATTCATCTTCACGGAAGTCTGATACAGATGCTTTTTCGCCTGTCCGATGCTTCCCTCTTTATAGATCGGATGCGTAACTTCCGGTCCGATGTAAGAATACGCAAGCGTTACAGCATTTTCTGCTACGACACCGGCATCGGCAAGTGCCTGAATCCAGTCATACCAGTCTTCGCCGCCCATAACCTGGATCGTCGCCTGAATTTCTTCTTCTGTGGCAACCGGAACGGTCACCTCTTTGATCTCATTCGTGCGAAGATCAATGGTTTTATTGGTAAATGGCTCGCCGACGGTCTTCAGTACAGAAGAAACAGTCGTTCCATCCGGCAAGGTTCTGCGTGGTGCTGCCATACTATAAACGATCATATCAACTTTTCCAAAATTTTCCTTTATGCAGGCAATGACATCTTCTTTCATTTCTTTTGAAAAACCATCTCCGTTAAAGGATTTTGCATAATAGCCATCCTCTGCTGCAATCTTTTCAAAAGCCTGCGTATTGTAATAACCGGCGGTCGCTGTACGTTTGCCCTTGGCTTCACGCTCAAATGCCACACCGATCGTATCTGCTCCATATCCATACGTTACAGCGATACGGGATGCCAGACCGTAACCGGTGGAAGAACCGATCACTAACACTTTCTTAGGTCCTTCTACCTGCTTTTTTTGTTTGGTATACTCAATCTGTCTGCGCACGCTTTCCTCGCATCCTTTCGGATGAGCTGTCGTACATATAAATCCTTTTACCTTTGGCTCAACTACCATTTTAATCCTCCAATCTTTATCTCATGATTACATAAAATAATATCATAAAGAAGTGCAATACACTTCCTGCGATAACAAATAAATGAAAGATCGAATGCATATAACGTTTCGTCTTTCCGAGGCCATACAACACGGCACCGATCGTATATGCAATTCCTCCGCCGACGAGATATACCATTCCACCAAAGCCAAGCAGTTCCATCGTCGGTTTGATAAACAAAATAATACACCATCCCATGCCAAGATAACAGATCATCGCCATTTTCTTATATTTTTCAAGGTCAATTGCGGTAAATGTCGCCGCACCAAGACAGCACGCCCACACCATACCAAAGATCACAAATGCGATGACCGGATGATTGACACGGATTCCTGCCAGCGTGATCGCAGTATAAGTACCTGCGATCAAAAAATAGATCGTGCAGTGGTCAATGACTTGAAACACTTTTTTTGCCCTTTCGGCTGTCAGCCCATGATAAATACTTGACATCGCATACAGAGCAACCATTGTACCGCCGTAAACTGCCGATGCCACGACAGCCCATGGATCGCCTTTCAAAGCAGAAAAAATGACGCAGAGCACCAAAGCGGCGATTGCCAGCACACCTCCGACGATATGGGAAACCATATTAAAAATTTCCTCTCCTCTCGTATAATCCGGAAGTGTTCGATCTTTTAATTTTGTTCTCTTTTTCTTTTCCATCTTCTTACCCTCCGTGTCTGCATATTAGATTCCCATTGCATTACATAGTCCCATGGATAACACAAGGCTCATGCCGATCAGTACTACATTTTTGCATTTTGCCTTTTTGAGTAAAAAAAGATTCAATCCATAAATGGCAAAGATCATGATCAGTATGGTAAACCATGGATATTCTTTATTTTGCGCCAATGTCATACTGGATTGTATCAATCCTGACATGACGGTCAATAAAAGTCCTGATACGATCACTTTAATGGATTTCTTTATATTAATAAATACCTCAATATTTTCCAAATATTCATAAAGGTGATAAACCACATCAAATACGACCGCAGAAGCCATCACACTCATCGCAAATCCGGCAAGTGCCATCCACATGCCGCCTGCTGTCGTGCCTGCCAGTCCATATCCATAAGAATAGCCGATTCCCGACAACGTCTTACATAAGATGGATCCCGGCAGAATATTTACAATAAGTATCAGATAATTATAAAAAGAGTTTTCACTGATATAATCCGGCACAAACAGCCCATCCGCAATTGTCAGATAGGCATCGCCGCCTCCAAATGAAATCAGGGAAGACGCAATTCCTTTTACAAAAAACGGTAAACACTGCTCAGCAAAATAAAACATTGCCGGCAGACTGAGAAAAACCGCCGCAGCTATCCATACTGCACTTTCTATCACCAGTGGTTTTAGTACCTTTTTTCGTTTCTTTTTCTTTTTGACCGAACTTTTCTTAAAACTGTATACCGCCAGAACGATCATAACAACACGCACCGTCCACGTCACGATATCATTATCTATGATCTTCGCTTTTCCAACGCACAAAAGGTAAATGCCCGCCACGATACCGGCCGGTACCATCGTCTGCCATTGAAATTTACAATCTGTGACTAATATGGCAAAAAAAGCAATTGCCAGCATTTCAATCGTAGAAATACTAAATAACGGTGTCTTATCAATCTGAAAGATACGAAACAGATTGCGCCCAGCTGTCAGTATAAATACACCGACGCACACGCCAATTGCCTTTCCACGGTGCTTTTTTACCACACAGTCCTGAAAGGCATTGTCAATATATTCCGTTAAAAGGCACACACTCAAGATCGATGCATACTGAATCTGGGTCAGCACTTTCGGATTCAATCCGTCCATGCCTGCCATCAGAAGTACCGTCATCAGGGCGCCGGGAAATGCCATCGCGATCGCCGCAAGGATCATTCCTTTTTTCCCGGAAACCGCTTTTCCTACCCCTGCTGCAATTTCTACCGGAAGTGCTCCCGGAGTCAGTGCGGCCGCCACAATATCTTTCTCGTACTCTTCTCCCGTGATAAACCCCTTTTCTTCTACGACTTCCTGTTGAATCACTGGAATCAGTGCATTTCCGCCTCCAAACCCGATCAATCCGATCTTATTCATGGAGACAAGCATTTGTACTAACTTTTTCACGTCTTTTCCTCATTTGACAAAAGATGAAACAACACTGCTTTGTAGATCAAAACAAGCCGTACATCTTTGTCGCAATATCGATTCTTCAAAAATTCTATTGTTTTATATCCATATACCAAAACCAGTATACTTAAAGCCACAAGTTTTATTTCCGGAAGAAGAGGCATACAGATCAGAAAAAGAACGGCCGCCGTAAATCCGGCGCTGATCACCCCAAACAAACGGCTGATCGTTACCGACAAGCGCACGGTCTGCAACAGATTCAGCAGCCGTCTGTCAAGATGTTCTTCCTTATTTTCTATTAAGACAAAATAGATATCACAAAAAATATCCATACATTCTTTTTCTTTTAATTTTGCACAATACTCTCTATAGCGTTTTCTTCCAAACTCTTTCTGCATTAATCTGCCTAATACACTAACCAATTTTTTTCTCCTTCGGTTTCTGCCTTATCTCTATAGTATTCGGCAATACCTTGTTTGGTTATACGTAAAAGATCAGCAAAATTTATAAATTGTCGTTGATGTAAATGTGTCGCCTGCTTTCAAAAGACAGGATTCAAACGACGGAATATTGATGGAATTTGGAAAATACTGAGTTTCAAAGCAGACACCGTTTCTCTTCGTATACTCTGCCCCTTCTTTTCCTTCTTCTTTCACAATAAAGTTTCCGGTATACAACTGCATTCCCGGAAGATCGGTATATACTTCCATCGTTCTGCCGCTTGTGCTTTCCGAAACTTCTGCCACTTTTTCAACGCCTTTTGTCTTCTTATCCAAAGCAAAGTTGTGGTCATATCCGCCGGCAAGGATCAATGGTTCATAATCAGCTCCGATATCTTTGCCGATGGCTTTCTTGGTTCTGAAATCCATCGGTGTGCCGGTTACATCGATAATCTTTCCGGTCGGGATCAGATCATCTGTCGTCTCGGTAAATCCGTTTGCCTGAATCCAAACTTCATGATCTGTGATGTCGCCGCCATTGTGTCCTTTCAGGTTGAAATAAGAATGATTTGTTACATTACACAGGGTATCTTTGTCGGATTTTGCTTTATAATCCAGTTTCAATTCATTGTCATCTGTCAATGTATAGGTTACGGAAATCTCCAGATTTCCCGGATAGCCCTGTTCCATATCCGGACTTACACGGGAAAATGTCACACTGTTTTCTCCGGTTTCTGCCTGATACATTACCTTATTGTATCCCGGTGTGCCACCGTGAAGATTGTTCTTTCCGTCATTTTTCTCCAATTCATATGTCGTACCATTCAGTTCGAATTTAGCATCTCCGATACGGTTTCCATGGCGTCCGATAAAGGAACCAAAGAAACATCCATTGACTTCATACGCTGCTACATTGTCAAAGCCAAGGACAACATCAGCAAGTTTGCCGTCTTTGTCCGGTACAAACAACGATACCAGATTGGCACCATAATCAATAAACTGCGCTTTCATGCCATTTTTGTTTTCCAATGTGTACATGGAAACTTCTTCACCGGCACTTGTTTTTCCAAAATTTATCTTTTCTACACTCATTCTTTTACCTCTTTTCTGATCTCAATACCTAATTCTTCCAGCTGCTTTTCATCTACAATATTTGGTGCATCTGTCAAAAGACAGGAAGCATCTTTTACTTTCGGGAAGGCGATCACTTCACGGATGCTGTCTTCTTTTGCCATCAGCATAACGAGACGATCCAGACCGTAAGCCAGTCCTGCGTGAGGTGGTACTCCGTACTTAAATGCATTCAACAGGAAACCGAATTGCTCATGTGCCGCTTCTTTTGTAAACCCAAGGCACTCAAACATTTTTTCCTGAATGTCATTCTGATGAATACGGACAGATCCTCCACCGATCTCTGTACCATTTAATACAATATCATAGGCTTTTGCACGTACTTTGCCGGGCTCCGTGTCGATCAGATCAAGATCTTCTTCCATCGGCATCGTAAACGGATGGTGCATTGCCTGATAACGTCCCAGTTCTTCGTTGTACTCAAGCAGTGGGAATTCCGTTACCCACAGGAAATTGTACACGTTCTTGTCAAGAAGATCCATTCTTCTCGCAAGTTCCAGACGAAGATTGCCGAGAACATCGTATACTACTTTATTTTTATCTGCGGCGAACAAAAGAAGGTCACCCGGCTCTCCTGCCATCGCTTTTACAAGGGCATCCAGTTCTTCCTCTGTCATAAATTTGGCAAACGAAGATTTGTAGGTGCCATCCTCATTGATGCAAAGATAAGCCAATCCTTTTGCGCCGTACTCTTTGGCAAAATCTACCAATGAATCAATCTTTTTACGCGGCATTGCGCCCTGTCCTTTGGCATTGATACCACGGACGGAACCGCCGTTTTCGATTGCGCCGGTGAACACACCGAAACCACAGCCTTTGACAACTTCTGTCACATCCTGAAGTTCCATGCCAAAACGGGTATCCGGCTTGTCCGAACCAAAACGGTCCATCGCTTCCTGCCATGTCATTCGCTGGATCGGGAGCTGTACGTCTACGCCAATCGTCTCTTTAAACAATTTCTTCAACAGTCTTTCATTGACATCGATAACATCGTCTACATCGACAAATGAAAGTTCCATATCGATCTGTGTAAATTCCGGCTGACGGTCGGCACGAAGGTCCTCGTCACGGAAACATTTTACAATCTGGAAATAACGGTCGTAACCGGAACACATGAGCAGCTGTTTGAACAACTGCGGAGACTGTGGCAAGGCATAAAAATTACCCGGATGCACACGGCTTGGTACCAGATAATCTCTTGCGCCTTCCGGTGTACTCTTTGTAAGCATCGGTGTCTCGATCTCCAAGAATCCCTCTTCTGCCAAAAATTGTCTGGTAAGTGTCGCCACTTTGCTTCGCATGATCAGATTTCTCTGAAGATCCGGACGACGCAGATCAAGGAAACGGTAACGAAGACGAAGTTCGTCTTTTGTCTTACTGTTTTCTTCGATTGGGAAAGGCGGTGTCTCGGACTCTGACAAAATTCGAATGTCCTTTGCACGTACTTCGATCGCACCGGTTTTCAGGTTTTCGTTTACCGCACCGGAACGATTCTCTACGACACCGGTTACTGCGACAACAAATTCCGCACGAAGTTTCGTCGCTTTTTCAAATCCTTCGGCTCCGGTATCGCTCTCTTCAAAGATCAACTGTATGATTCCAGAGCGGTCACGCAAATCTACAAAAATGATGCCGCCCTTATTTCTGCTTTTCTGTACCCAGCCCATCACTGTGACGGTCTGTCCAACATTTTCTTTCGTAAGCTCTGCGCATCGGCATGTGCGGCGCAGGCCTTTCATTGATTCTGCCATTTTTTTACATTCCTTTCTGATGTACAACTCTAATCTGCAAAAAATTCCCGGATCTCTTCGTATCCGTCTTTTGCTAATAATTCCTTCTGGAATTTCTTATTTTTCTTCATTACATTGATACTGATCTTGTATCCGTTTTTACGTTCTTCATTTGCCTGGGAAATGACTTTTTTCATCAATTCCGGCGTTGCTTTTTTATCGATCAAATATGCCTTTTTCTTTGAACTTGACGGTACTTTGAAATCACGCTCAAGAAGAAGCATGACAATACGTTCAAATCCGATGGAAAATCCACAGGCACACGTATCATTTCCGGTAAATTTACCGATCATTTCATCGTAGCGTCCACCGCCTCCGACAGACCCTCCAAATTCATCCATCGAAATTTCAAAGATCGGACCGGTATAATAACTCATGCCACGTACAAGTGTCGGATCAAAGGCAATCTTAAAGTCTGCGGATTTTGTCTCTTCCACGGTAGAAATGATCGTCTCAAGATCTTCTGCCGTGCCTGCCTCCAGACAATCGCCCAGTTTTTCTTTCAGATAGTTTACTCCGGCGATATCATTTGTCACCGTTTCAAACAATTCTTTACACATATCGACGGATTTCCGGTCATAACCGGCTTCAAGGAGTTCTGCGGTCACGCCGTCCATACCGATCTTGTCCATCTTATCCAGAATGATAAATACCGAATCGTATTCTGCTTCCGGGAATCCGCAGTATGCTGCCATTGCTTTCAAAATCTTACGGTTATTGATACGAATGGTAAAATTTGTGAAATCCAATTTACCAAGCAATGTCGTCGTTGCCAAGATCAATTCAATCTCTGCCAGGATCGAAGGTTCTCCAAGGATATCGATATCACACTGCATAAACTGGCGGAAACGTCCTCGCTGTGGGCGGTCGGCACGCCATACATTTCCCATCTGAAGGGCTTTAAACGGTGCACTTAACTCATTTGCATGATTGGCATAATATCTTGACAGGGGAACGGTCAGATCATAACGCAGTCCGCTGTCTACCAGATCGGCTTCGCATTCTGCCGTATCCAGTTTCAATTTTTCTCCTCTTTTTAAAATCTTGAAGATCAATTTTTCATTTTCGCCGCCCTGCTTACTGCAAAGACTTTCGATATGCTCTACACAAGGAGTCTCAATCGACGAAAATCCAAAGGTTCCATAAGTTTCTTTGATGAGTCCGATCACATAATCTCGGATTTCCATTTCCTTTGGTAAAATATCTTTCATCCCCGTTACCGGTTTCTTCTTCAATGCCATCACGCATTACCTCCAACTTTCCTTTTTTCTTCTTATCATCTCGTCAATTCTACCAATGTAGTCATCAACGCTTTTTACATTTTCTACTCGTTCCATCCGGTTTTCCTCCGGAAATACGATCTTGGACGAACCTCCGCTGCCAAGTGCCAGGATCGACTGCAGTTCCTCCATAATAAATATGTTATACAAACATTCTTTTCCCGGTTTTGCATAAGCCACATTTTCCTGATTGGTATTTCTCGTCGTATGTGCCTTATTTTTCTGGCGGTACATATAATACGGCTCATATCCGTGTACCCGGCAAAACTGCTCTGCCTCTTTTTGCATCGGTTCGATGCAGGCATCTTCCTCACGCATCTCACCGCCCTGCTCCAGCTGCTCTTTCCGCAATCTGGATGCCCGTTTGATCACCAATGTGTGAACGGTGATACTGTCCGGTTTCAATGCTTCGACTTCCCGCAGTGTCTCTTTAAAATCTTCCAATGTTTCCTCCGGAAGTCCTGCGATCAGATCCATATTGATATTATCAAATCCCAATGTTCTCGCAAGCATAAATTTCTCACGTATTTCCTCTACCGTGTGCTTACGCCCCAAAAGTTCCAGCGTATGCTCTTTCATGCTCTGCGGGTTAATGGAAATTCTTGTCACTCCATGTGTTTTCATGCTCCGCAGTTTGCCCTCGGTAATGCTGTCCGGACGCCCTGCCTCGACGGTAAATTCTTTCGACTGTTCCATCGGAAGATATTTTTCGGTCATCGCCATCAAGCGCTCAAACTGCTCTTCCGATAACGATGTCGGTGTGCCGCCGCCTACATACACACTGACCATCTGCTTGCCGGCCAGCCATTCTTTGCACTGCGTCATCTCTTTTTCCAAGGCATCCAGGTACGCATCCATCTTATCTCGATACCTCCCTGCCGGAAAAGAGGAAAAGGAACAATATGCACAAATTGTCGGACAAAAGGGGATGCCGATGTACACATTCGCACACCTTTCATGCTGCATGCCCTGCGTCAGGGAAAATTCTTTTTTTGCAACATCCATCGCCAGTTTCACTTTGTCATCCCGGCAGAAATATTCTTCTTTTAAAATATCCCAGATCGCTGCCTCTTCTTGTCCCTGCATCATCAGCCGGAGTGGAATCTTCGCAGGCCGGATCCCGGTAAGAATCCCCCACGGAAGTTCTTTTCCCGACTTCGTTTTCAAATATTCATAAACTTCTTTTTTAATCTGGTTTTTCGTGTATGGATTCGGAAAAAGTTTTTCCCATTTTTTCCCATCCATCTGCCATTTTATCGAATAGCCGTCTTCCGTAGAAACTTCCGGATGTTCGACTACTCTGCACTCTTTTTCCGGATAAAACACCATCGCCAGAGCTTTCATATCATACGAAAACTCCGTTCCGGAAATGTCAACTTCTATCATGAGAATTTCCTCTCTTATGCATACGGATTATTCGCCTGTTCATACTCAATACTTGTCGACGGGCCATGTCCGGAAAACACTTTGGTTTCGCTCGGCAGGGTCAATACTTTTTCCCGTACTGACTGCATCAGATCTTTTTCATTTCCGGTCGGCAGATCCGCTCTTCCGACGGATTCCATAAACAGCGTATCTCCACTGAAAAGCACTTTCTGCTCTTCCAGAAAATAACAGCAGCTTCCTTTTGTATGTCCCGGTGTGTGGATCACTTTCATCGCAATCCCGGCACTCTCAAACTGCTGTCCGTCGTGAAGCCATATGTCTGCTTCCAGTTCTTCTGGTCTTCCGGTCATTGCTGACACATTCATGCGGGCATCCAAAAGCAGTTCTTTCTCGACATCCAGCGCACAGATTTCGCATCGTATCGCATTTTTCAGATCTCTTACTCCCTGAATATGGTCAAAATGCCCATGGGTAAGCAAGATATGATCTAAGATCATTTTCTGATCGCGGATATAATTTGCAATCTTATCTCCGCTGTCGCCCGGATCTACCACAAAACAATGTTCGGAATCCTTTTTATGCACAATATAACAGTTGGTTCCTACACTGCCCACGACGACAGATTCTATGATCAAACCATTGATTTCCATAATCTATCCTTTCTTTTTCCATCGATCAGCCGTTGGAACGTCTCTCGATGTCAATAACACTTTCTACATTTCGAAGTTTTTTTACTAATTTATTGAGTTGTTCCACGCCC